>Ga0316187_10000428_pt1 | contig 32588 bp, 37 predicted proteins | sample CroRivburrow1_MG_FD_204927 | JGI IMG/M metagenome (GOLD analysis project Ga0316187, IMG submission 204927) | Coastal sediment microbial communities from Maine, United States - Cross River worm burrow 1 | ecosystem: Environmental > Aquatic > Marine > Coastal > Sediment | place: USA: Maine... | reverse complement strand
CGGCGATGTTGGTGGTGCCCACGAAGATGTCGCCGCCGTCTGTCCGGTCGTAGTAGTTCTCATCGTAGCGGGCGATGGCGAAGAAGCTGCGAAAGTACTGGTAGCCTTTCTCTTTCGGGATGTGGACCCTGCCGCCGAACGAGAAGCGGTTGCGGAACGCGTTGGCATTCTTCTGTTCTTCCTTGGTGTAGACCTTGCCATCGAAGTCGTAGCGGATGGAGAAATGCCCATGCTCGTAAGGTGCCCAGCGGAACTCCAGGTCCGCGTCCAGCGGCACGAAGCTGCCGGACTGCACCAGCGGCACGACCGTTGGTGCGCCAGCCTGGGAGATGTCCACGTAGCTGTCTTTAGGCGCCCGGAACACGTTGCTGTCTGTGCCGTAGCCGGTATCGAAAGAGAACCGCACGAAGTCGGTGAAACGCGGCTCCGGGTCCTGGTTGTAGACCGTCGGCCTGGTTCGTCTGACGGTGGGCAGTGAGGCTGAAGCCTGCCGCGAGAGTTGCCGAAGGCGAATGGAAGCGCCTGGGTGGCGCCCTGCCTGACGGAACCAGCCCCGGGCATTCCTGTAGTCGTCTTCCCGGCGGGCGATGAGACCCAGGTTGTAGTAGGCCATTGGCGCCAGCTGATCGAAGGCGGCGGCGGTGGCGAAAGCGGCCTCTGCGCGATCGAACTCACCGAGCCTGAAGTAGGCGACACCGGCGTTGTAAAAAGCGACCGGATCGTCGTGACCGGCCTTGTCAGCCGCCATGAAGAGTTCTGCGGCCTCGGCGTAATCTCCGCTGCGAAAGGCTGCCTGGGCTTCACGGTACAGGTCGCTGCCCGACGCCGCGTTGGCGAGCGAGCCCGCCAGAAGCAGGAAAAGGCAACCCGCAATGCGGGCTGCCTTCACTGTGACGGAGGGTGTCGTTCGCCTTGTGTCAGCCGACGTCTCCGGCTGCCTGTCAGCCGACGTCTCCGGCTGCCTGTCAGCCGACGTCTCCGGCTGAGTTTCAGCCGACGATTTCATCGTCGCCGGCAGGCTCTTCTTCATCAGCCAGCTCATCCGTTTCCTCGACTGGTTCCTCATCGATGAGTTCCTCTTCTTCGATATCTGCTTCGCCATCTGCGATTTCTTCTTCTACCTGTTCCTCGTCCATCTCTTCGGCGGACATCTCTGCTTCGGACATCTCCTCCTCGGCGAGGTCGTCCTCGAAGCCGTCCATGCCCTCTTCCAGGCGCTCTTCCTCTTCCTCGGCAAGATCGAGCTCGTCCATCTCATCGGCGCTGTCGAAGCTGGCGATCTGTTCCAGGCGCTCGTTCTCGTGCTCACGAGCCAGCTCTTCTTCGATTTCCTCTTCGGCCTCTACAGCCGATCGTTCCTGCGCTTCGCGGGCCCGGTCTTCCCGTTCTTCCCGGTCGTCGCCGGCAGCGGCGACTTCTTCCTCGAAGCGGTCCATACGCTCGGCAAGCTCGTCGCGTTCCGCGTCGTCGTCTTCAAAGTCGCGGTCTTCCTCGATGGCGTCGAGTCGGAGTTCGAAGGCTTCCAGGTCCTGGGAGTCGTCGAAGACCTCCAGGGTGACTTCGAGCTCATCGAGTTCGATCGGGTCGACCTCGTCGGCCAGCGCCGGCTGTGCGAGGGCGACACTGGCGGCGAGCAGCAGGCTCCCGGTCAGCTTTCTCTTCGGGAAAGGCAGTCTTGTCGGGAAAGTCAGTTTGGTTCTGATGTTCATTGTCGGGTGCTCCGCTATTCGTTCACGGTGACCGGGAGCCGGAAGGTCTTGGCCCCGCTGGGATGTTCGAGCCGGGCAACCAGCACGTCGGATGCGGCCATCCGCCCAACAAGGGGCAGACGGAGCACGTTGGTGCCTGCTTCCAGGTCCGTATTCCAGCTGAGGTCCGTTCGACCGTCGTAACCCATCAGCTCGACGCCGACGGGCAGGCTCAGAGTGAGTCGGGCGTCCTCCAGCGCCGTCTCCGAAGAGAAGGCCAGCTTCACCGGCGTCACCGTGTTGGTGGCGAGGTGAATGCCCTGAAGGGTGGTTTCTGGAGCCCGGGGTTCCGGGGAGGTGAGCAGTGTGCTGATCAGCAGGGCGCCGATCATTGCCGCCGCCAATCCGGTGACCACACTGGTCAGACGGGTGCCGAAGGGCTGGCGACGGGTGACCGTCTGTTCCGTCCTGACGGCTGAGGTCTCCGCGCTGGCAGCGGCGTTGGCTACTGCCTGCTCGAGAAAACCTGCCGCCGGGGCGGGCATTGCCAGCGCCTGCAGATCCCGCCGCAGCGCCTGGCGCTGCTCGAGTTCGCGTGCGCAAGTCAGGCAACCCTGAATGTGCAGGGCGACCGCAGCGGCCTTGGCGTCATCCAGACCTTCACCGGGAAAGTGCTCCAGATAATCGTCAAGAATATTTTCTATTTCGCTGCAGTTCATCCTGTTCAATCCAGGCTCCATTACCCGTTAACACGTCGGTCAGAGGAAAAGGGTTCCTTCTTTTTTCCGCTGTCTGCTTCAGAGCGATCGTCCATATCCCAGAGCAGCTCCCTGAGTCGGGCGCGGGCGCGGCTCAAACGGGATTTCAGGGTGCCGATCTTGGTGCCCGTGAGGGCTTCGAGTTCCCGCAACGTATAGCCCTCGGCGTCATGCAGGAGCACCAGCTGGCGGTGCTCGTCGCTCAATCGAGCGAGTGCCCGGCCGAGGCGCGCGGACTGGCCGTCGGCCTCGGAAAGTCTGGCGGGATCGGCGGCTTCATCCGGCAGCTCGAATTTCTCGTCGTCGTCGCCCACCAGGGTGAGCGGACGGCGCTGGCGGGCACGGTGCTCGTCCACGAAGCGGTTGTAGAGCACGCGGCTGAGGTAAGGGCCCAGGTCGACGACCGCCGCCAGGCTGTCCGCATCCGCAAAGAGCCGGGTCAGGGTTTCCTGCACCAGGTCTTCGGCATCCGTCCGAGTGCCGGTCAGGCGCACGGCCAGGCGGAACAGCCGGTCGAAATGCGGTTCGACCAGTTTCTGAAAACGGTTGGCCTGTTCGTTGTGATGGGATCCGCCCATGCTCTGCGCAGGCCCGCGGCGGGCCTCGTTCACCTCGTTGAGGAATCGAGGGGCCAGTGTTCGCTGCGCTCGCAGATGCCACAAATACGCACTGCTCAGATTGCGAAGCGTGAACGCCCGATTTGTGCGCCGGGTCCCGTACGGAAGCGGTGTGCAGGGAATAATGCGTGGATTCGTGGCAAGGAAAACCACCCGGAGAGGCAGATGCGACAGGTGCAGGTGCTACAGGATTGGATCCGCGTAGAGAACTATCAGGTGGATGCAGGCGAGCTGCGCACCTATGAGTTCCATGTGGTGAAGGACGAGGAGCACGGTCGAGTGACGCTTACTATCAAGTGTCTGGACAATAAAGAGAACACTGTTCGTCTGGATCCCACTGTGCTGAATTCGGCCGAGATCTCATTCCCTGAGATCGCCGAGCGGCGTATTCAGCGCCTCTATGCGCTGGGCCTCATATAGCTGGGCCTCATATAGGGGGCACAGTTGGATACAGAGGCACAGTTGGGCCGACTCAGGTGGTCGCCTCCTCGAGCAGAAGCCAGCTGCCGGCAGCTGCGATTGCCGCCGCGATCAGCGCCACGGGCAGATTCAGCTGAATGTCGGCTGGAACGCCGCTGAACCCTGAGAACAGCGATTGCAGAAGCGTAAGCGATTGCAGAAGCGTAAGCGATTGCAGAAGCGTCAGCAGCGGCGCCGCCATCAGGGCGCAGACCACCGCAGCAATCAGGCCGACGGCCGTCAGCACCAGAGCCCGTTGCCGCTGGCGGCGTGCGATTGTGGCCATCACCTGATCGATCAGCGCCTGGTTGCCGGGTCCGGAAAGGGCCTGGTCGAAGGCGTTGGTGAGAAGGGTGTCCACCTGATCCATCTGATCGTTTTCCAGCTTGCTCATCTGTGCTTCTCCATCCGCATCAGCAGGTCAGCGAGCCCGTGCTGACGGCGTTGGCGGGAAAGGGCCGTCCGGCGCGCTTGCGGCCGAGCCATCTGCTTCCTTTGCGTTTCGGACCGTCTGTCTGATCCGCTGTCCCGGATTCAGGCACCGGCGTTGAACCGGGCGAAGAATCCGCAGCGGGCGTGGGGTTCTCGACCACCGCGCGGATCTTCGCCTTTGCGCGATGAATGCGTGCCTTGATCGTCCCCGCCGGCATGTCCAGCACCTGCCCAACCTCTGTGTTTGAGAGGCCATGGGCGTAGGAGAGCGTCATGATGACCTGATCCTGACGGGAAAGCAGACCGAGCAGCCGGTCCAGATCGGCACCGCCGGTTTCGTCCTGAGCGGGTGCGCTCAATTCCAGATCGTCCAGAGCGACCTCGTCTTTCTGTCGCCGGTGCTTGCGCCAGTGGGCGCGGAAGACGTTGTAGGCGAGGCTGGCCAGCCAGCCCCCGAAGCTGCCGCTGGCGCTGAAAGTGTCGAGTTTCTGCCAGGCGCGCAGAAAGGTCTCCTGGCTCAGGTCTTCCGCCAGCGCCCGCTCGCCGGTGAGCCTCAGCTGCAGCATGAGGATCTTCTGCTCGTAGCGCTGCACGAGCTCGCCGTAGGCCGCCGTGTCCTTAAGCCGTACGGTTCTGCTGACCAGAGTTTCGTCGCTTTCCGCCATTGGTTCCCGGCTGCTTCCCTGCGTGGAAAGATCCATTCGTTTGCTGTCGCTCTGTATACGGCCGAATTCCGATTGATGCCAGCCTTAGCTCGTCACTTTGTTGCGGCCGATGAAGTACCAGAGGCCGAGGTAAGCAATGCCGACGAGAATGGGAAACGTGGAGAGCGCCATGATCGGGCCCATGGCGTCTTCCTCACCGATCAGCGCCGCGAAAGACATCCCGGCGGCGCCGAGGGCCAGAGAGATGACGCCCTTGCGGAGATCCGCGTAGGGGCTGGAGATACTGGTAGCGAGCGTCTCGATGAGCTCCGGGCTCAATGACTCTCCCCGCTCGATGGCCGCACGCACCGTGTTCTGGACGTCGTGGCGAGTCCTGTACTTCAGGTAGAAAGCCAGGGCGAATACGCCGCCGATGGTGAGGAAAAGGACGATGGGGATGAGATCTACCGACATGAGGGGTGCCTCTGAACGTTGTTGTTGGGTGCAAAACCAGTTGCGTTGATCAGTTAGATGGCGCTGGTAGCGCGAACGGTTGCATCCGTTCCGAAAAAAGTTGGCGCGCCGGGCCTGCCGGGGTCCGTCTTGACGGAACCCGGGCTCAGCCGGCAAGGTGCCGGCTGACTTCATAGCCTTAGAAATCATGCGCAAATTCCCGTTCAAGCGCCGCCTGGCGCACGCCCTTCCTTTGTCCGTGTTCCTCGCCGTTGTTTTCGGCATCGCGGGCTGCGACGCGAATCCGAGTGGTGACGGTCAGTCAGGCCCCGGTGACCGACAGCCGACAAGCCTCGAGCCTGCATCCGGCCCGGCGTCTTTGCCCGACTCGGAAGCTGGGCCCTGGCCATATGGCGCCATGGTTTCCGTGGCCAACCCGTATGCTGCCCAGGCCGCCGCGGATGTGATTGCCGCTGGTGGTCATGCCGTGGATGCGGCGATCGCCGCGCACACGGTGCTGGGACTGGTGGAACCGCAAAGCTCCGGTATTGGTGGTGGCGGCTTCATGCTCGTTTACGAGCGCTCGACGGATCAGCTCATTGCTTACGATGGTCGGGAGATGGCACCCGCGGGCGCGCGCGCAGACATGTTCCGGGCCGAGGACGAAACCATGCCTTTTCTGCGTGCCTGGCAGAGCGGGCTGGCAGTGGGCGTGCCCGGTGCTGTTGCGATGTACGAACACGCGCACCAGCGTCATGGCCGGTTGACCATGCTCGACAATCTGAACGCCGCGATCTCACTGGCGGAAGAAGGGTTTGAGGTGTCTCCCCGGTTGGCAGGCATGCTGGAACGGATGGCCGGGCCGAGCCGATTGGACGACAACCCGGCAACCGCCGCCTACTTTTACCCTGACGGAGCGCCGCTCGCGGCTGGCACCGTGCGGGACAATCCCGCTTACGCGAAAACCCTTCGGGATTTTGCGGCCGAAGGCAGTGAATCCTTCTATACAGGGGCTCTGGCAGAAGAGATCACTGGTGCCGTTCGCGCGGAGCCCGATCCCGGCACGCTGAGCACGGCGGACCTGGCGAACTACGGTGTCATTGAGCGGGAAGCGATCTGTGGGACGCTGCCAATGGGCGGTGAGAAGGTTTGCACGATGCCGCCGCCTGGCTCCGGGCTCATGCAGATCATGATCATGAGTTTATACGACACCTTTGCCAGCGAAGCCGCCCTCAGTACCGAAGCTGCCGGTGCTGAGCGAGCGATCGGGAACGAACCTGGCGGAGTGGATCTGGTGGCCTACGTGGACGCCCAGCGGCTCGCCTATGCAGATCGGGATCACTATGTGGCAGACCCGGATGCCGTCCAGGTGCCCGCGAGCGCGCTCATCGATCCGGATTATCTGGCCGTGCGGGCGACCGAGCGCTTCGCGCCGGACGCGAGTCCTGGTCCGGGTGATCCGGGCGCCGCCCTTGGTGGCGAGCCACTGATCGATCTCTGGGGACGGGATACCACCGACGAAGTCGCGGGGACCACCCACTTCTCCATCATCGACAGAGAAGGCAACGCAGTATCGATGACGGCGACGGTGGAGGCGCCGTTCGGCTCTTCACGCTGGGCCGGTGGCTTTCTGCTCAACAATCAGATGACGGACTTTGCCCGCACGCCGACTCTTGGCGGTCGGGCCGTGGCCAACCAGGTGGCCCCGGGCAAGCGGCCGCGCTCCTCGATGTCGCCGGTCATCGTCTTTGACGAGACCGGGGAGCTGATGATGGTGGCCGGATCGCCCGGCGGCAATTCGATCCCCGCCTATGTCTCCAAGGTGCTGGTCCGGATTCTGCGCGGCGCCGAGGACGTGCAGAGCGCCGTGGATGCGCCAAACATCATCGCCCGCGGCGAATCGGTCCGGGTGGAGACAGGCGTCGAAGGCGGCACTGACAGCGCAGGCTTCCTCCGCGATCTGGGCTATCCCGTGCAGGAACGGGAAGGCGAGAATTCCGGTCTGCATGTGATCGTTCGTACCGAGCAGGGCCTGGCGGGCGCTGCGGACCCGCGTCGCGAAGGTAAAGTGATCGCCGTACCCTGATCCCGGTCACTGCGCCATGACGCGGATTTGTAGCGTTCAAGCGTTTTCAATCTCTCAAGCAATGGATGTTTTTTCATGAAGCAGCGTATGAAGCATCGAGCCATTCTGCTCGTCTCGTTGTGCCTCGTCTGGACCTCGGCGGCGGCGGTCAATACGCCGACGCGGGCGCCCCAGGGGATGGTGGTGTCTGCCAACAGCTCGTCATCCACGATCGGGGTGGAGGTCATGAAGCGTGGCGGCAACGCTATTGATGCCGCGGTTGCGGTTGCCTTCTCATTGGCGGTGACGCACCCCACGGCAGGGAACATCGGCGGTGGCGGCTTTCTCGTTTACCAGGGTGCGGAAGGCGCACCGGTGGCCTACGATTTCAGAGAAACCGCGCCTGGCGCCTCCCACCCGGAGATGTTTCTCGTCAATGGCGAGTACAGCCACGAGCGTCATCACCGCAGCCACGTGGCAGTGGGCGTTCCAGGCACGGTGGCCGGCCTCTACATGGCCTGGCAGGACGGCGGCTCTCTGCCCTGGGCCGAACTCGTCGCACCCGCCATCGCCCAGGCGGAAGACGGCATCGTGGTCACCGATGGTCTGGCCAGATCGCTGCAACGGGTGTTGCCGAGGATGGCGGCTTACGAGGCCTCGCTGGCGAAGTTCAGCCGTGACGGCACGCCGATGGTGGCGGGGGAGATCTGGCAGCAGCCCGATCTGGCCCGGGCGCTGAAGCGCATCGCCAAGGAAGGTCCAGCTGGTTTCTACAAGGGCGAGACAGCGGATCTGATCGTCGCCGAGATGCGTCGGGGTGGTGGCATCATCACCCATGAGGATCTGGCTGCCTATGAGCCGAAGCGCCGTACGCCGATCCGCGGCACCTACCGGGACTACGAAATTCTCTCCATGCCGCCGCCGAGTTCTGGTGGCATCACTCTGATCCAGATGCTGAATATTCTGGAAGGCTTCGAGGTGACTGCGCACGGCTTCGGCTCTGCTGACAGCCTGCATCTGATGACAGAATCCATGCGTCGGGCCTACGCGGATCGGGCACGCTATCTCGGCGATCCCGATTTTGTGGAGATGCCGCTGGAACGGCTTGCCTCCAAGGAACATGCGGCGAAGCAGCGCCAGTCGATCAATCTCCAGAAAGCGTCCGTGTCCTCGCCGGAACGCTTCAACTGGCCGGCGGAGTCGATGGAAACGACCCATTTTTCCGTGATCGATGCCGACCGCAACGCGGTCTCGTTGACCTATACCCTGGAATACAGCTATGGGTCCGGCATCGTGGTGCCCGGTGGTGGCTTCCTGCTCAACAATGAGATGGGCGATTTCAACGCGGGCCCGGGGCTCACGGATTCCACTGGCCTGATCGGCACGCCGGCGAATCTGGCCGAGCCAGGCAAGCGGATGCTCTCCAGCATGACGCCGACAATCGTCAATCGGGATGGTGAGGTATTCATGGTGACCGGCACGCCCGGGGGGCGCACCATCATCAACACCGTGCTGCAGACGATCCTGAACGTGGTCGATCACGGCGCGCACGCACAGGCGGCCGTGGATCTGGGCCGGATTCATCATCAGTGGCTGCCGGACGTGATCTACCACGAAAAGCTGGCCTTCTCGCCGGATACCCTGCGTATTCTCGAGGCCCGCGGCCACGCGCTGAAGGAGATAGAGGTTCTCGGTGTGGCCGAGGTGATCGTCGTTCGGGAAGATGGTCTGGAAGGCGGCGTCGACCGCCGTCAGGCAGATGGCGGCGCGGTCGGTTACTGAAGGATCTGAATTCAGTCGATCCTGATCTTCAGTGGAATGGTGGCGCCGGGTGCGGACGCCATCACCTGACTGTAGACCCGGTCATCCCAGCGGTAGAAAACCCGATAGCCGGTGATCGCGCCGGAATCCAGCACCTCTTCCCGGCAGTTCATGCCCAGGTCCCAGGCCAGGGTCTGCGCCAGGCTTCCGTTCAGCGGCTTGTCATCACAGTGTTCGATGCGGGTCGGCGGCGCGCTGATCGGCTCCACATCCACCACCTGTGCCTGCACTCTGAGCTCACCGGCTGTTGCGGCAGCGCCGGACAGAACGGCGAGTGTGGTGCCGAGCGCCAAGACATTACGTTTCTTCAATATCCAGTTCACGGTGCTTCTCCAAGCTTGGACCAGCCGAGGGCTTCCAGGGTCGCCACATCCGTGCTCGAAAGGCCGCCCTCGGCAAGGTGCATCTGCACGCGATGCTCACCATTGGTTTCGCGGACCGCCTCGAATCGGGCGCCGCTGATCTGGGTATTCAACGCCTTCGCGAATCGTTCTGCCCGGGTCGAGGATTCGAAAACCACCCCTTTGGCGACCACCAGACGTTCGCCGGCAGCCGCGCTGTCCGCGGCGATACGAGTCTGGTGCCCGGCGACCTTGCTGGCGTAGGCGCGGGCGCCGTCCGGCAGCTCGGGTGAGCGGCTGATGCGGCCGGGCCCGTAGTTGTAAGCGGCCAGCGCCCGTTCCACATCGCCGCCGTTGGCGTCGAGCAGCTCGCGCAGATAGCGGGTTCCGAGCTCGATGTTCAGGCACGGGTTATACAGCTCGGCGACCCGTCTGACCCCCAGATGCCGCGCTGTTCCCGGCCACTGAATCTGCATGATGCCGTGCGCATTGGCGTGGGAGCGGGCATCAGGGTCCCAGGCGCTTTCGGTTGCCGCCACCGCCAGCAGCAGATCTACCGGCACGTCGTGCATGCGGGAAGCGATTTCGAAGCAGGACTGATAGGGATAGGAGCGCTCGGCGGCGCTGATGGCACCCGGCAGCAGAGCGCCTGACAGCACGGTCAGCGTGCCCAGAGTCAGGAGACCCAGCCCTAAAGCCGAGCGCACGCTGGGTACGCCGAGGAACTCGGAGTGCGTGTGTATCATTGTCATCCTCTTTGCGATCATTGGCCCGTTATCTCCGTAACCTGGGCCAGGATCAGTGCCCGCTCATCAGCGCTGGTGGCATCGAACACCACCTGGTAGGCGCCAGCACCCTGACGGACCACCCGGAACTCGTGATCGAGGGCCCGGCTCAGTCGGGTGGCGAAACCCTCAGCCGACATCTGGCTGTGAAAAGGCACCCAGACCGGCTGGTCGGCATGGTTGTCACGCTCCATCGTCAGGGCGGCTTCCGCCCAGGCCTTAAAGGAAGGCGACTCGGCGACCGGTTCCGGAGCCGGCAGTGCGGGTGCGGGTTCCAGCGCTGCGTAAGCAGTCTGGTCCTCGGCGCTGTACGCCTGCACGGGACTATCCGGGACTGGTCCGGCTTCTTTTATCGGCGCTTTCGCCGGTTCGTGGTCTGGCTCGACAGGTGCCTGCGCCGGTTCGAACAGCGACCTCGATGTGGCGTGGATGAGTCTGTCCCAGCCGTTGGCTGTCAGATCCTTGGCGTTGTTCAGAATCGGATGGGTGGGCGCGTCCATGGCCGTTGCCACCAGCAGGGTGACGACAGCGCCGGTGAAGATGCCGATGAGAAATCGCATGCTGCCTCCTCAGAGCTGCTCCACGCCGTCCGGGGCGTGGCTGAGATGAATGGCTCGCCACTGAATGTGGTCGGGGTGCGTGGCGAGAAGGTTGTCGAGTTCAGACAGCCAGGCATCGGTGCGCGACAGCGGGCGGCTGCAGACCCCGGTTCGGATGTGTCTGGACAGCGCCTTTGCAGCCGTCCTGTCGCTGACCGCGATGGCGTAGATCCCGGCGTCCGGCAGGGCGCCGACAGAAGGGGGCACCCGGATGCGGAAGCGTCTTTCACCGGCGGTAGCTTCCTTGAGTGTGGACTCGCACGCCGTGCTGGAGAGGTTCCGGTTGTAGCTGGAGAGCACGAACAGGTAGGCGGGGGTGAAGAGTTCGAAACCTACCTCCGCGCACTGATTGCCTCTGGCCTTCCTGCTGTCGCAGACACCCTCGTCCGCCGCGGGGTAAAGGTGGAGGTCGGACAGCAGTCGACCGCTTGGCACGTATGGCGACGCGACCGGTTGGCTGGATTTCGCAATCTGATCGACGGGGTAACTGGTCCTCCGACTGGTGCCGGAGACGTAAACGGTGGCCACCTGCTGGGTGAGTGCTCTGTCCTGCTCGGTGAGCAGCAGTCCGAGTTGCTGCACCTGGTTGCCGGTGCCTGCCGGTGCGGCCTTAAGGCTCAGGATCCACTCGGCCGTAGCTTCCTCGCTGGTCAGGGCGGCGATGGGCGTGGTGGCGAGTTCGGTCGCCAGGCTTGCCAGGATCCGATTCAGATCCGGGTCTTCGCCCCGGGACAGATACACGGCGCCGTCCAGTCCCTGGGGGTGCGCACAGCGCAGATGCTGGTGCATGGTTCTGGCGATCTCCCGACTGGACCGAACGGGCAGCGGACTATCGACGCTGCCAGCGGCAGCGCTGGTGACGGCCTGGCTGAGCGCTGCGCTTTCCGTGGCGGTCAGTCGACCACGCCAGCTGTGGCTGACGCCGCTCACCCATACGGATTCGCTGACGTCGATCATGCGGATGTTGAGCTTGTGGTAGTAGCTGCCATCGGTCTCGATCGCGACGCCAAGCAGATAAGCGGGCTGCTCGATGACGCCACAGTGGTTCTGCGGTTGATCGGACCAGGCAATACGCACACCGGAGCTCTTCAGCAGCCGCTGGGTGAGATGGGCCTCCACCGCTTCGTGCAGCCGGCTGGCCCGATCGGTTGGCTGACCCGCGGTCAGGCTCACCAGCTTGATGGTTTCACCCTTGAACCGGGGATGCTCACCCAGGGTACGACCGAGATCGGGCAGCACCTCTGTGTCCAGCCAGCGACCGAGGCTGCCGTTGAGCAATCCTGAATCGGCGCGCACCGGGGCAGCCAGGAGGCTGAGCAGAACCAGGGCGAGAATCACTATTGAGGATGTCCTCACCCGATCAGGAAGCCGCGACATGATGAACGTCTCCGTATCGGTCGATCACGAGCTGACCTCGGGTCGCCTGACCCAGGTGGCGCTCGATCTGGTTGCTGATGTGTCCCGGCAGGGCGATTCCCCAGCGATAGCCGTCTATGTCCGGTCGCGCCTGCTTGAGCGCATCGACGATCAGGTTGGGGATGGAAGGGCGCAGGAGTTCGTAGACCTGGCCTGGCGACTGGGTATCGAGAAATCGATAGGTTTCGGAGAGGGTGAGAACATCCGAGTCCTGATAGGCATAGACCTGGATATCGCCCCTGGCGATCAGGCGGAGAAAGTCGCCATCGGAGGCAAAGCGCAGCGTCAGCCCTGCCTCTTCGGGTTCAGCAGGCGCAGCCGCCACAGGCTCCGGAGCGGGTTCCTCAACAGGCTCTGGCTCGACGTCCGGGACTGGGGGGCGTTCGGGTGCCCGCGCGTTGGTGATCGGCGCTGGTGGTTCGAGCGGTGGTGGTGGCTCCGGGCGCTGGACGGTGATGGCTGGAACCGGTTCAGGCGCCTTGATCTGCTCCGGCTCCGGCTCCGGCTCCGGCTCCGGCTCCGGTTGCGTGGGTGGGGCTGAGGCCAGCAGTTGTGGTTCTTCTGGTTGCGGTTGCGGTTGCGGTTGCGGTTGCGTCTGTTCTGGCTGAGCGGGTATTGACTGCGGCGTGTCCGCCTCGCTCGTCGTCTCGACTGGCTCGGCATGTTTGACCAGCGCCAGGATGGCGATCAGGCAGAAGGCGATGATGGCCATGAAACGCATCACGTCCGCCTGCAGCGACTCGCTGTCGTCCGCGTAGCTCTGCCCGCGCCGGTGCATCACGATGCGCTCCTGGCCTCGGCTGTGGCGTCGCTGCGTGGATCTGCCTGCAGCACGGCGGCTTCCAGCCGGCGGGTCACCTCGATCAGCTCGCCCATGTCCTGACGGCTGTGCACTTCATAGAAGGTGTTCAGTCGGGCGCCCACGGTCATGGCTTTGCCCAGTCGCATCAGATAGGAGCCCACACCGCCGACGATGGTGGTGGTGAGCGCGAGCAGGATGCCGCCGTCCACGAGCTTCTGCAGCACGGAACCGGCGCTGTCCACCAGCGCCTCGCCCGGATCACCGAGCGCTGCCTGCAGGGCGCTGCGCATGCCGACCGCGGTCCAGATCACGCCGATACCGACGAACAGATGAATCCAGACATCCAGCAGCTGATCGAGCTCCACCACCTCGGTGAAGCCGGGCATATGGCCGGCGTTCTCCAGCAGTCTGTTGAGACGGGTGAGGTTCATCAGAAAGACAGTGAGAATCAGCGCGAAGAGCCACACCGAGTGGCCCAGGTTTGTGTCCAGCCAGGCGCCGAGGCTTTCCCGGGAGGAGGCGAGAGACGGGTCCGGCGGCGAGACGATCAGCAGCGCGATGAGGGTGAGCACGATGCCCGTGCCCGCCCCCCAGCCGAAACCCCAGGTCACTGAAGACGGGGCAAAGGCATTCTGCTCGCGCTGCGGGTCGCTCACCGGGCATCTCCTGCCTGACAGGCCCGGCAGGTGGCTTCCAGCACAAGGTCCGTCTCCTTGAGGAGGTGATCGGCGCGGTAGAAGCTGGCCGCGTCGTTGCTGGCGCGCATGAGCCCCAGCTCCTTATCGTGCAGCTCCGCCTGCATGTCCGACATCACCTGCTTGCGGATGGGGCAGGTCTGGGAGCAGGTGTTGTAGTCGCCCTGCAGGGAAACGAACTTGACGTTGAAGTAGCGGTTGTAAAGACCTTCCGCCTGGCGACGGCTGATCACGCCCATGTCCTGAACGCGCATCAGGTGGTCGCTGAAGTGGCGGCGGTTGTTCTTGTCCGGATTCGATTCGGCAAGCGCCAGCAGGGACTGGAAGTAGCCGTCGAAGTGGTATTCACAGCCACTGCCGAGCTTGGTTTCCACGGTGCGCATGGCGTCTTCCAGATCGCCGCGCACGTTGACGGCGCAGTAGTCAGGATCCGTGGTGGTGCAGGCGGCGGCCAGTGCAAGCACGGGTACCGCGAGCAGAAGTTTTGCGTGTCTCAACATGTCATATCTCCTTATTCGGGTTCCGGCTCACATCGCCAGCGGGCTGACGAATTCCGTCTCGCCGATGGCATAGGGCGGCGATGCGATGGGGGACTCCATGGTGGATTCGCCGAAGAGAATCTCCTTCACGCCGCCGACGACGGCGGACATCTCCGGGGTGATCATTCCGAAGGACTGGTTCAGCTGCTCCATGAGCGCGGCCCGGCTGATCTCCTGCTGGGTGAAGGCAATCAGCTGCGAGGCCTCCTCCATATCCAGGTAGATATCAGCGGCGACCACGGCCAGAGACTGGCTCGGTCCGTTCTTGCTGGTGGAAACCAGGTCGTAGTACTGCTTGAAGCGATCGGAAAGCCGGACGCCGGAACGACCACGCAGCGCGGGCTGATCCTCCTGGCTCGCGGCAACGGTGCCGGCCTCGCCGAGCAGAGTGTTCTGCAGAGACGTGGGCGTGGTGCGCTGGCCGAGCTCCTGGCGCAGGCGTTTCTCCAGGCTCGAGCGGGTGGAGTTCACCGCCCGTTCCATCTCCGGCAGTCGGTCGCTCATCACCTCGAGCATTTCCAGATAGGTACTGCCGAGCTGTTTGGCGATGCGCTCGCAGCCCTGGTCACCGTCCGCGCCCTCACAGAGGCTTTCGCTGTAGAGCTGCTGCTGCATGTCGAGCCGGTGGATGATCTGCTGCAGATTGTTTTCCATGTCTTCGGCGACCTGGCCGGTTTCACGGATGTCTTCGAGAACCGTGGTCGGGAACAGGCGGACGACAGGCCCGGAGCCAGCGGCCTGGACTGCGCCGGCAAACAGACAGAGAGCTGTAACGAGCAGCGCCGGCCCACGCCGCCAGCTGCCCGATCGCGCGGATCTTAGATCCTGGGTGGTTGGATTCATCATTGAACCTCCTGAGTAATGGAACTCGGGTGCGGCGGGACGGTTGTTCGTCTGTCGGCACTCGACCGGGAGCATGCCCGGAGCTGAATGAACGCTGCCTGAACCGGCCATCAGGTCTCTCCGTAGCTGGGTTCGAGGGCGACGCGGACGCGCACGGAGCTGCCCGGGTGTTCGGTCATACGTTTCTCGAACAGCTGGCCGGCGTATTCGTAGGTGACGTCATAAGCGGTCACGCGCTGAATCACCTCGGTCTCGTAGCTGGTATGGCAGACTTCGCGCGGCTGGCGGCGGTTCTGGCGGGCCGCATCCCTGGCGATGGATGAGCCGGCAAGGGCGCCGGCGATGGTGAGTGCTTTCTTGCCGTTGCCGCCGCCGAACTGATTACCGATCAGCCCGCCGACGATGCCGCCGAACAGGCCGGGGAGGAACAGGTTTTCCTCGCGGTGCCGACGCTCGTAGCGATCTTCCCGGTAGGTTTCCCGCGTGCACTGACGAATCGGATGCTGAACCGTGCGTTCGCTGGTTATCGGGCTGACGTTCACCACCGGCGCCGAGACGTAGTAGCTCGATGACGGCGTGGCGGCGCTGTAGGTGCCGGCGTTTGCGCCACTGCTTGCCGCAGTTGCCGTAAGCGCGCCGGCGAGCAGCAGGGCTGCGCCTCTGCTCGAGTTTTTGAGATAGCGGCGGCCCGCTCTCCTTCCCTCTGATTTCTCTGATCTGTTCATGTCCTTCCCTTCTCGGCCTTCCCGCTTGTTCTGCTTGTTCTGCATTTGGGGGTCCTCTCCTGATGAGAACTGCAGGTACGATGTTATGGGGGCGAACCTAAACAGAACCTGAATGAGGCGACCGAAAGCGGGAACAGATGAGCCAGGCGGATCAGGAAAGGTGGGATGCCCGGTACCGGAACCAGTCGGACGGTGATGCCTTTGCGGCCAGCGAGCTGCTCGAGCCTGCGCTCGCCTGGTTGCGGTCCGATCGGGGTGATCTCGAAGGGTTGACTGCGCTTGATCTCGCCTGTGGCGCTGGCCGGAACAGTCTGCGTCTCGCCGAGTCGGGATTCCGGGTGGATGCGGTGGATGTCTCAGCCGAGGGTCTGGCGCTCGGGCAACGAAGAGCTGAGCAGCGGGGTGCGTCGCGAGATGCTGCAGATATCCATTGGATTCAGGCGGATCTGGACGCTGGCCTGCCGGTATCGGGACCCTACGACCTCGTTGTCATGATCCGCTATCTGGATCTTCAGCTGCTGGCGGCCGCCATAGAGATACTCCGCCCAGGGGGTGTTCTGGTGGTGGAGCTGCATATGGATCCTGGCGCCGAATCGGTCTCTGGACCCGGCAATCCGGACTTTCTCGCCGCCCCGGGTGCGCTTGCCGCAGTTACCGCAGATCTGACGCCCTGGCTGCTGGAAGAGGGGATTGTGGAAACCGGGCCTGAGCGGCGGGAGGCCCTGGCGCGATTTATCGGTGCCCGACCGAAAGGTGCCGCCGGGAAGTAGGCCGAGGCCAACCGCAGCCTGGCCGCCTGCGCTTCGAAACGGGTCAGATGACCCAAGCGGAGCTGGCCGAGCTGATCGGCGTGACCCGGCAGACGGTGGTTGCGATCGAGGGGGATAAGTACGCGCCGTCACTGGAGGTCGCTTTCCGGATAGCGACCGTCTTCGATGTGCCGCTCGGCGAAGTTTTCGAGTACGACCTGGGCGACTGAGAGCGGCTTTATTCAGAGAAGATTGGTGTTAGTCTTCCTGTCTACCCGGGAGGTGGGAATACATGATGCGGACGCTCTTCTTTCTGATCGCCGCCTGCCTGACGAACAGTGCTCTGGCAGCGAGCCTCGAGCCTGAGCTCGGCAGCGTTGAAACCCTGGAAGCGCCAGGCGAGCACTGGTTCATGACCATCGGTTTCATGGGCGGTGGCAATATCTTCGATGCGGATACCGGCGAGATGAAGGGTCGGGTTCGCGTGTCCGACTACACGTCCGCGGTCTGGCTCGATCGTGACCGCGGCATGATCTACGTACCGGCCACCTATTACTCACGCGGCACCTACGGCGAGCGGACGGATCTGCTGGTTTTCAACGACGTGGAAACCCTCGCGCCGGTTGCTGAGGTGGAAGTGCCGAAGAAGCTGGCTGTGGTGTTTCATCGGGCGGTGATCAATCCGGTGGGCGATAAGTTCGTCGGCCTCTACAACATGACGCCTGCCATGTCGGTCTCCATCGTCGATGTGGAGAACAAAGAATTCGTCGGTGAGATCTCCACGGCGGGCTGCGGTTTCGTTTATCCCCTCGAGGGCAGGCGCTTCATGCAGATCTGCGGAGACGGTACGGTGCAGGTGATCGACCTGGATGCGAACGGCGAGGAGTCTTCGAGAAAACGCAGCAAAGCCTTCTTCGATATCGATGAGGATCCGGTTTTTGATCTGGCGCTGGAGAAGCCGGACGGCTGGGTGCTGATCTCATTCGAAGGCAAGGTCTTCGAGGTGACGGTGGATGGCAACGACATCGATGTCTCCAGGCCCTGGTCGCTGGTGACCGAGGAGGAAGCCGCGGAAGGCTGGCGCGTCGGTGGCGATCAGCCGTTCGCCTTCAACGCCGAGACCGGACTGCTGTTCACGCTGATGCATCAGGGCGGCCCGGATACGCATGAAGATCCCGGCACGGAAGTCTGGGCATTCAACACCAGCACGCAGCGGCGTGGCTATCGGATTGCCCTTGATGAACCATCCGGTGTCATCGAAGTGAGCCGGGATGCGGATCCGCTGCTTTACGTCAGCAGCGGCTTCCCGGCAGCGGTTCAGGTGCGCAAGGCCAGTACCGGCCGATTGCTGCACGTGATTCCAGAGGTCGGCCTGACCGCCGGTCATGTTCAGGCATTCTGAGGAGGCCCTTTATGAACATCCTTAACGGCCTGAACAAACTGCACGAGAAATTCTGGCGGGGCATCGACGGCCAGATTACGAGCAGCACTCGCAGCCTGGCCAAGCGGGTTTCCCGGCGCGGCTTCGTCGGCCGGCTCGGCACGCTGCTGGTGGGTACCGGTGCGCTGCCACTCCTGCCCGTGATCCGGGACGCCGCGGCAGCCACCGGCATTCCCGAGATGGGTGATCCGCAGAGCTGCGACTACTGGCGATACTGCGCCTTCGGCGGCAACCTCTGCTCCTGCTGTGGCGGTACGCACACTTCCTGCCCGCCGGGCTCCGAACTCTCACCGGTCACCTGGGTGGGCACCTGTCGGAATCCCGCCGACGGCAAGCACTACCTGATTTCCTACAACGACTGCTGCGGCAAGGAGCCCTGTGGCCGGTGCTACTGTCACCGTACGGAAGGCGACAAACCCATCTATTATCCGTCGAAGAGCAATAACATTCTCTGGTGCTTCGGAACGGACAGCCACGCTTACCATTGCACGGTTGCTCTGGTACTGAGCGAGACGGACGCACCGGGCTGACGTCTGGTCCAAGTTTCATCTGAGCAGTCGACCGTGAGCGGAGAAAGAATCTGGTGCGGCGTGCTGCTCATTGCCGCTGCCGTTTTGGCGCCGTCTGCCGGTCATGCCGAAGATGCCCGGACTGCTTATTGGCTGCACTGTGCCGGTTGCCACCTCCTGGACGGCACCAGCGCGCCGCCTGAAGTCCCGACCCTGATCGACGAACCCGGCCGCATCGTCGGGCTGCCGGGTGGCCGGGAATATCTCGTCCGCATTCCTGGTGTGGCTCAGGCAGGTCTCGGTGATGAGAAGCTGGCAGAGGTGCTGAACTTCATACTGGAAGAGTTTTCTCCAGAAACCACGCCTGTGGATTTCGAGCCTTTCAACAGCGAAGAGGTCGGGCGGGTACGGGACCGGGTGCTGATCGATCCGCTCAGGCGCAGAGCAGAGATCGTTGGTGACTGATCAGCTTGTGCTCTGGATACGCGGTCTGTGTCCTGGTGCTGTGGCCGCGCTGGCGCTTCTCGTTCCCGTGTCTGCGGCAACCGACACCGCGGTCTACGACAGCGAGATGGTCGCGCTGACTGCAGTGCCTGAAGTTCAGAATGCCCTGGCCTGGACGGCAGCGCGCGAGGCGGACAACGTGCCTCGCCTCATAGAGCTGACCGAGATCGAAGCGCCGCCGTTCGCCGAGGCTGCTCGCGGGCGTCGATTTGCCGAGATGCTCAGGTCAACCGGTCTGGCTCGGGTGGAAACGGACGACGTGGGTAACGTGCTTGGCTACTGGCCGGGTGACGGTCGGGAAGAAACGCTGGCGGTGGTCGCGCATCTGGATACGGTATTTCCAGCCGGCACAGACGTCACCGTGCGCGGTCCCGAGATGGATTCTGATGGACGCCGACGCTGGTATGCGCCCGGAATCGGTGACGACAGCCGTGGCCTGGTCCTGCTGCTGACGCTGGCGGAATCGCTGACTGCGGCCCGCATTCAGACCAGGAGGAACATTCTTTTCGTCGCTTCGGTGGGCGAAGAAGGTCTGGGTGACCTGCGCGGCGTCAAACACCTGTTCAGGAAAGGCGGCCCGAGAATCGATGAGCTGGTTGCCATCGACGGCGGCAACGACGCCCGGGTGCTCAATCACGCCATCGGTTCGCACCGCTATCGGGTTCGGGTGAGTGGCCCGGGCGGTCACTCCTGGGGTGCCTTCGGCATGGCCAATCCGGCCCACGCCCTGGCGAGCGGCATACACGGCTTTGAGATTGCCGCACGCGATTTCGTTGCGACCGGCCCGCGGACAACGTTCAACATCGGCAGGATCGGTGGCGGCACCAGCGTCAACGCCATCCCGTTCGAGAGCTGGGCCGAGGTGGACCTGCGCTCCGAGTCACCGGAAAGGCTCGATGGGATAGATGCGCTGCTGCACGAATCTCTGAATGCTGCGGTGGTGGCTCACAACCAAAGGCGCGATCGGGGTGAAGCGCTCAGCGTCATTCTCGAGCTCATCGGCAAGCGGCCGTCCGGCAAGGTGCCGCCGGAGACGCCGTTGATCCAGCGGGCCCTGGCAGCCGGCCGTCATCTCGGCGTCTCGCCGGAGCTGGGGTCCGGCTCCACCGATGCGAATGTGGCGATCGCACGGGGCATTCCCGCCACCACCATCAGCCGGGGAGGCGTGAGCGGTGCTGCTCACTCGCTGGATGAATGGTGGTCGGATCATGAGGTGGTCACAGGCACCCACAAGGCGTTGCTCCTGATGTTGAGCAGCGCCGGTCTCGCCGACTGATCCGGAATTGGTCTCGAAAGTGAGCGGTGTAGCCCCGTTCTGAACCGATGCTTGTATACTTGACGGGTTTTCCAGCTGCATCAATTGACCATGACCAACCGACCACCACGGGTCGCCGCTCGTGCAGGGCTGATCTGTCTTGCCGCATTGCTTTCGCCGCTCGCCTATTCCCAGGAGACGCGGATGCCGCCGAGCATTCCCCCTGTTACCCAGGCATATCCCTTAGGCACCAGCCCGACGCTGGACGGAGATGTGATCAACGACCCGATCTGGGCCGGCGCGAAAGCCACGACCGGCTTCTGGCAGATCCAGCCCTTCGAAGGCCAGCCGGCTACCCAGCGCACCGAGGTGTTCGTCGGCTTCACCGAGGAGGCGCTCTACATCGGTGCCATCCTGCATGACGACGACCCTTCGGCGATCATCGTGTCCGACAGCCGGCGTGATGCGGACCTGGACGAGACCGATGCCTTCCAGGTGATCATGGATACTTACCTGGACCGGCAGAACGGTTTCGTGTTCGGAACCAATCCGGCGGGCATCGAGTACGACGGTCAGGTGACGAAGGAAGGACAGCAGAGCTTCGGCTCCGGCGGCGGTGGCTTCAACAGGAACTGGGATACGAACTGGTCCGTGGCCACCCAGGTCGGTGACTTCGGCTGGTCGGTGGAGATGCGGATTCCTTTCAGCTCGCTGCGCTACAAGGGCAAGGATGCGCAGATCTGGGGTATCAACTTCCAGCGCAACATACGCCGCAACAACGAGGTGGCGTTCTGGTCGCCGCTGCCGCGACAGTACAACCTGTTCCGCACCTCTCAGGCGGGTACCCTGGAAGGTATCACCCTGCCGACCCAGCGCAATCTCAAGTTCACCCCCTATGTGCTCGGTAGAGCCAACCAAGCGCCCGAGATCGACGGGACAGATACGGATTACGAGATCGGTGGCGACCTGAAATGGTCGATCACCCCAAGCCTGACCCTGGACGCCACGGTGAACACGGACTTCGCCCAGGTGGAAGTGGACGAGGTGGTGGTGAACCTGGACCGGTTCAACGTCTTCCTGCCGGAAAAGCGGCCCTTCTTCCTGGAGAACGCCGGGCAGTTTTCGGTGGGTTCACCCAGAAACGTCGAGCTCTTCTTCAGCCGCCGGATCGGGATCAGCGACGATGGCGGCATCATTCCTATCGAGGGCGGTCTGCGAATGTCCGGCAAGGTGGGCGGCAGCACCAATCTCGGTCTCCTCTACATGAGTGACGAGGGCATCGACGAGGAAGCCTCCCAGAATAATTTCGCCGTGGTCCGGGTAAATCAGGAACTGCGCAACCGTTCCTCGCTGGGCGTCATCTTCGTCAATCGGGACGGCGATGGCAGCTTCGGTGGCCTGGCGGATCCGGATGACGACTACAACCGGACCTACGGCATCGACGGCCGCTGGGGCATCGGTGACGACACCATCATCTCCGGCTACGTCGCCAAGACGGATACGCCGGAACTCGATGGCAAGGATCACGCCTTCGAGCTGAAAGCGGATTACAACTCGGTGAACTGGTCGAATAACGTCAGCTATTCGGAAGTCGGTGAGAACTTCAATCCTGAAGTAGGTTTCCTGCGTCGCTCCGACTACCGCAAGGGCAGCTTCCGGCTGCTGCGTCGCTACCGGCCGCAGGATTTCTGGGGCATGCAGGAGCTGCGGCCTCACATCGCCTACAACGGCTACTGGAATTTCGACGGCGTCTACGAGTCGGGTTTCTGGCACGTAGACAATCATTGGGAATTCCGTGCCGGACATGAGATTCACACCGGCGTGAATTTCGTCCATGAGGATGTGCTCGATCCCTTCGAGATCATCGACGGTCAGGAAGTTCAGGTGGGTACATATGACAATGCTGAGGCCCAGTTGGTCGGCTATACCAACCGTGGTGCGCCGCTTTCCGTCGGGCTGGAGATGAAGGCCGGAGGGTTCTTCAGCGGTGACCGTCTGACCCTGGAACCGGACATCCAGTTCCGGATTGGCGAGACTTTCGTTTCCTCGCTGAGCTGGAACTACAACGACATCGATCTGAAGAACGAGGGCGGCGAAGCCTTCAAGATCAACGTGGGCATCCTGAAGCTTGCGTACTCCTTCACGCCGAAGATATCTCTCGAGGCGCTGATCCAGTATGACGACCGTTCTGAAGGGGTCGCGACCAACCTGCGCTTCGCCTGGCTGCAGTCGGCGAGCTCGGGCCTTTATGTGGTCTACAACGAGCTGAGCCAGGAAGACCTCCTGCGCAACCGGGAATCGCGCCGGGAGTTCATCGTCAAATACAGCTACATCTTCGACCTGCTCTGATGGCTGAACGACTCTCCAGTGAAGTGATCGAAGCGCGTCTGGAAGCCCTGAACTCGACCGGTGCCGACTGGGAGAGTCGGGGTGACCGCATCACCCGGAACTTCTCGTTCCCTGACTTCGTCACCGCCTTCGGCTTCATGGCCGAAATCGCCCTGATCGCCGAACGCATGAATCACCACCCGGACTGGTTCAACGTCTACGGCACGGTGAAGGTGGAGCTCAGCACCCATGATGCGGGCGGCCTGACCGAGCTCGACTTCGAGCTGGCCCGGGCGATGAACGCGGCGGCGGCGCGCCGCGGCTGATCGCCGGTGCGCGCTGCATCTGCGCGTCTACCATCAGCACCATCTATGACTCCCCCGCACTTTGAGTGATACTGGGTTTTTTCGACCAGGGAACACACATGGGTTTCGAAGTCTGGATCGTCATCGTCCTGCTCGCCTCCGGCCTGTCCGGCTGGATCGGCTACGCCTACGCGAAAAAGGACGCGCCCAAGCAGTCAGCAATCGACGCCATGACCGCGGAGCTGGAAGAAGCCAGAGGGCAGGCGGAGTCCGTGCAGGCCAATGTTAGCGAGCACTTCGAGCAGAGCGCCATGCTGTTCGGGAAGCTGGCTGCCGACTACCGGGAGTTTCTCGATCACTTCGAAAGCAGCGCCCAGAACCTGGGCCTATCCGAGGCGCGGGCGAGGGAGCTGATCGAGCAGGGTTTTCAGCCGCTGCTGACTCATGAAGATGAAGGCGTGGTGGCGGAGACAGCCAGCGAGGCAGACACTGCCGGGTCCGGCGAGGACGCTCTGCCGGAGCAAGCAGAGCCGGCGGAGGCACAGGACCTCGCGACCGAAGAAGCCGGTACGGCGAGATCGACGGTGGACGAGGCGACGGCGATCGAAGAAGAGCTGGCTGAAATTGGTGAGGTGACCGTCGAGTTGCCGGGAGACTCAACATCGGTGGATGGCGATAAGCAGCAGAATCGCGAATCGCCCGAACAGAATCCGGAACGCCAACGGGCCTGAGCCCGCCCCACACATCCTCAGTAAGGCGCAGATCATGATTAAGCATTTGACCACCTGGATTCTCTCTGGCGTAGCGATCTTTCTGATCGCCGCCTGTCAGAGCACGCCGCCTGCGCCGCCGTCGCCGGTGACGCTTACCGACGAAGAGAGCGTCGAAGCCACGGTGGTCGCGGTGGACCAGGCCAACAGCTCGGTGACGCTGCGTGGTCCGGATGGCCAGGAAGGCACGCTGGTGGTGCCGGAGGCGCGCAATCTGGCTCAAGTTGAACCCGGCGATACGCTGAGGGTCGCCTACACGGTGACTTACCGGGCCTCGGTCGCCGCGCCTGGAGAGACGCAATCCGGGCTGGCGCTGGCCGCTGGCCGGGCGGAAGAGGGCGAACGACCCGGCGCATTCATTGGCGCGCTGGCCGCCACCTCCATGGAGATCCTGTCCGTGGCCGACGATGGCAGCACGGTCAGCTTCCGGGACGAGACCGGCGTGCTGGATTCCATGCAGGTTATTACGGCAGAAGGTCGAGACTTCGTCCGGCAACTCAGGCCGGGCGATGTCGTAATTCTGGAGTTTTCCGAATCTGTGACGGTGCAGGTGGAACAGCCTCAGGAGTCATCCTGAGCTCAATGCGCATCCAGTGACAGGACAGCGTTCAGAAGGACGTTGCAGCCTGCGCTGATGTCCTCTGGCGAGGCGTACTCGGCTTCGTTGTGCGATAAACCGTCCTGACAGGGGATGAAGATCATGGCGGTGGGCGCGACTCTGGAGACGTAAACGGAGTCGTGGCCTGCGCCGCTGACCATCTCCATTGCCTTGTGACCCGTAATCTCGACGGCCGTCTGGATTGCATTCAGCACACCCGGGTCGAAAGCCACCGCTGGCGAGTGCCAGATCTCCTCCAGGCGGATTTCCACTGTCTCACCGCTGAGCTCCGAAACAAGTTCCCGCAGACGAGCGTGCATGCTGTCCAGAACGCTCTGATCCGGATGTCGGAGATCGATCGAGAGTTGGATCGACTCCGGTACCGTGTTTCTCGATCCGGGTTGGCTGATCAGATCGCCAATCGTTGCCCGGCCCCAGGGTGCGTTCTCTGCTGCGAGTCCAAAAATCCGGGGCAGCAGATCCGGAAGCTTCTGAACCGGATCTCTGCGCCCTTCCATCGGTGTGGGACCGGCATGGCAAGGCATGCCGATCAACGTCAGATCGTACCAGCGGATGCCCTGCACGCCGGTGACGATGCCGATTGTGTTGCCGGTGTCTTCCAGAATCGGCCCCTGCTCGATGTGCAGCTCGATGGCGCCTTTCAGCGGGAACGGCGCTGCCCGGGAGGCACCTAGTGCACCGATCCCCTCCAGCGCATCACGCACGGTCTGACCGGATCGGTCGCGGGTCTGATAGGTTTCCGCCAGATCGAATTCACCGGCCCAGACTCCGGATCCCATCATCGCCGGGGGAAATCGGGCACCTTCTTCGTTGGTCCAGGAGGCGACGATGAGCGGCGATCGGGTCTGTATGTCCAGATCGTTCAGCGAGCGGACCACCTCCAGACCAGCGAGCACGCCATACACCCCATCGAATCTGCCGCCGGTAGGTTGGGTGTCCAGGTGGCTGCCGATCAGGATGGGCAGAGCGGCGGAATCGGAACCAGGCCGGGTTGCGAACAGGTTGCCGATGGCATCCACCTGCACCTGGCAGCCCGCGGTCTCCGACCAGGCGCGGAACAGCTCCCGTCCCTGCCGATCCTCTTCGGTAAGCGCCTGGCGATTGTTGCCGCCAGCCGGCGTTGCGCCGATGCGAGCCATCTCCATCAGGCTTTCCCACAAGCGCGCGCCATCAACGAATCGTCCGTTTCCTGAGTTGCTCATCCGCCTGCTCTGTCTGGTGCGGCAGCATCATTCTCCTCGAGAATGAATGTGGCGCCTTGCTCGGCGATCATCACCGTCGGCGCATTGGTGTTGCCCGAGGTGATCCTTGGCATGACGGAGGCGTCAATCACCCGGAGTTTTTCCACGCCCCGCACCTTCAGCCGGTCGTCCACCACGGCCATGGTGTCGCTGCCCATCCTGCAGGTGCCCACCGGGTGGAAGATCGTCGTGCCCAGATCACCGGCCGCCTTCATCAGCTGCTCCTCGCTCTGGTACTCGATCCCTGGCTTGAACTCCTTCGGCTGGAACCGTTCCAGCGCCTTGGCCGCCATGATCCGGCGGGTGAACTTCAGCCCCTCTACCGCCACCTGCCGGTCGTAGTCCGTGGACAGATAATTCATGGTGATCGCCGGATAGTCGTCCGGGTCGGGCGAGGTGATCCTGAGGTGGCCACGGCTGGTTGGGCGCAGATTGCAGACTGAAGGCGTGATGGCATCGAAGCTGTGCAACGGCTGCCCGAAGCTGTCCAGGGACAGCGGCTGCACGTGCCACTCGATGTTGGCGCTCGGTTCGTCGTCTGAGGAGCGGGCGAAAGCGCCGAGTTGAGACGGCGGCATGGTCAGCGGCCCGGTGCGGAACAGGGCGTACTCCATGCCCATCAGCGCCTTTCCGAACAGCGTTCCGGCTCTTCGGTTCAGGGTCTTGGTGTTGCTCACCTCGTATACCGTCCGCACCTGAAGATGATCGTGCAGGTTTTCACCCACGCCTGGCAGATCGAGGGCGACTTCGATCCCGTGCTCATGGAGCAACCCGCCAGGACCCACACCGGAAAGCTGCAGCAGTTGCGGGGTGCCGATGGAGCCGGCGGCCAGCAGCACTTCCTTTCGGGCGCTGAGAGTCTGGCGGGTCGATTTACCAAAGCGAACGGTTACGCCGCTGGCCTGCAGGCCCTGGTCGGTCTGCTCGAGTTTCAGCTTCTGCACGTGGGCTTCGGTGCGCACGGTCAGGTTGGGCCGGTCCTGGATCGGTCGCAGGTAGGCTTTGCTGCCGGACCAGCGCACACCTTTTTTCTGGTTCATCTGGAAATAGGCGCAGCCGCTGTTGTCACCGCGATTGAACTCGTCGATCTTCGGGATGCCGCATTCTTCGGCCGCGTCCCGCCAGGCATCGAGAATCTCCCAGTTGACTCGGCGCTCCTCCACCCGGAGCTCGCCGCCGCTGCCGTGGTATTCATCGGCGCCGTGCTGGTAATCCTCAGACGCCTTGAAGACCGGCAGCACCTCGTCCCAGCTCCAGCCTCGATTGCCGAGCTGAGCCCAGTGGTCGTAGTCGCTCTGCTGGCCGCGCATGTAAATCATGGCGTTGATGGACGAGCAGCCGCCGAGCACCTTGCCGCGGGCGTAGCCGATGCTGCGGCCGTTCAGGCCGGGATCCGGCTCGATCTGGTAGCACCAGTCCGTGCGCGGATTGTTGATGGTGTAGAGATAGCCGACCGGGATGTCGATCCAGAAGTAGTTGTCCTTCTTTCCGGCCTCGAGCAGCAGCACCTGGTTGGCCGGATCAGCGCTCAGGCGGTTGGCGAGCACGCAGCCGGCCGTGCCGGCGCCGATGATGATGTAGTCGTAAGCTTGTTGATCGGTCATAGCAGGCACACGATACCATCAGCACCAGGGCGAGGTGCTTCCTGGGGTGGGGCTGGCCAATCAGGAAGGCAGGAGTGGAAGGCAGGAGGGAAATATGGCGCAAGAGAAACCAATGCCTGTTGCAGGCGGTTGTCTTTGCGGTCGGGTCCGTTTCGAGGTGGACCGACTGATCGGACCGTTCGAGCTCTGTCACTGCTCCCGTTGCCGCAAGGTGACGGGTTCCGCATTCGCGGCGACGGTGGGCGCGATGGCCGAGGACTTCCGCTTCCTGAGCGGGGAGGCGGCCATTCGGAGTATCACCCTGCCTGTGCGGGAGCAACCGCCAGCCTACCGGGTGACCTTCTGCAGCGAGTGCGGCTCGGCGCTGCCCGCACCGCCGGAGTCAGGCTTCTTCGAGATCCCCGCCGGGCTCTTTGATGGGGATCCGGGCCTCGCGCCGGACAAGCACATCTACGTGGAACACAACGCGCCCTGGCATACGATCACTGATGACTTGTCCCGATTCACCGCAGCCGAGATCGCGGCGCATCGGGCGAAGGCCTAGAGCGATCAGCCGCTGTTCGTTCTCCGAACACCCGGCTGCCTGAATCTGGTGCACTGAATTGGGCATCGTCGCGCCTCTGCCCTGAATCGGCGCACAAAGCCTGTCCATCGTCATCAGGCGTTAACTGGAACGGTGCAGGATTGCGCCACTTTTCCAGGCCGGGCTTTATTGGCCCGGCCTTTGCAATCCTCGTCCTGTCCGCAACCCCTGAACGCAAGGAGCGCAATGATGTCCTCGATCGCCGAAGCGCCGGTCAGTATCCGGAGCAAGAAGGTCCCCACCCTCTATGAATCCGACGAGTCCAAATATGTAGGCCCGCACCGCTGGCAGGTCCGCTGGTGGGCGAAAGGCGTGCGCCGGCTGATGGAACGCCGGGCTTACACACGGTGGCTGGAAGCTGCGGTGGATGAGGTCCGGGTAACCGGCCGAGAGCATCTGCAAGGCATCGACGGCCCCTGCGTATTCATCGCCAACCACACCAGCCACCTGGATACTCTGCTCGTGCACGGCGTGATGCCGCGCGTCGTTCGACGCCGGCTGTTCTTCGGTGCCGCTCAGGACCGATGGTTCGTGAAGGGCAAGAAGAAGCTCGAACTGAAGCCCTGGTATCAGTCGCTGGTGCTGGGCAACTTCCCCATTCTCCGCGGCGGCGGTGCGCGTGCTCTGTCCTACGCGCACTGGCTGCTGGAGAACGGTCAGCACGTCTTCCTGTTCCCGGAAGGCACCCGTGCCACTGGTGCAGAACTCGGTGAGTTTAAAAAAGGTGTCGCACTGCTCGCACTGCAGAACGATGTGCCGGTTGTGCCGCTGTACCTTTCCGGACTGCAGGCGATTCGACCCAAGGGCAGTCGGGAAGCGCGGCGGGGCAATGCGGGCGTGGACGTGCTGGCGCCGGTCCGGTTCTCAGCCGGTAGTGATCCGGCGGCGGCTACCGAGTTGCTGCAGGATCGGCTCAACGCCGTGCATAGAAGTCATGTCGAGCGCACGGCAGAGCGGGCGGCGGAAAAAATGTCGGACGCGGCCTGATCCGCATCCGCCTGGCTCAGTAGACGCGGAGCCCACCAAAGCGGCTGCGCACACGCCGGTCGAGCAGCCAGTAGCCGATCAGGCCACCGATCAACGCGCTGATCACGGCGGCAGCGATCAACCAGATGAGTGGCACCCGGACGCCGCCTTCGTTCAGTGCCGTCTCGAGCGCTGCGTTTTCTTCCCGCAGGGCCGGCAATTCGGTGATGCCGGCATTGGCCTCGGCGAGGCTGGCGGCGAGGGCGCTGACTTCGGTGGTTGCCGCTTCCAGTGAAGCTTCGGTTTCCGCCAGTCGGTTGGCGGTTGCGGCGGCCTCGACCTCCACGCTGGCGAGCCGGGAGCGGGCAGGCTCCGTTTCAACGATGTAGGCCGTCTTAACCCAGCCTTCTTCGCCATCCTCCGTCCGCACCCGGATCGACATCAGCGCCCGCTCCAGCACCTTGAGACGGGCACCGCTGAGCAGTGTCTTGTTGGCCCGGCCGGTAGTTTCTTCTGTGCCATACAGACCCAGTCGCAGCTCGTCCGTCACGTAGACCACGTCACCCTCTGCCGCGCCGAAGGCAGGATCGGGCAGGGCGGCGAACAGAGCGGCGAGCAGAGTGACGGCGAATATCATGGCGCGGGTCTCTGGCGCTGGATTGAGCTCTGAAGCATGAGTCATTCGGCAATTTCCTGTTCGGGGGCTCGTTTGGCGGGAGGCTGCTCGGGTAATTGTACGCTGACGCCGAGCGCGGTCAGACTGGCCTGCAGATCACCGCCGGTCAGGCCACGCGCCAGCAAGGCTTCGACCAGTGCGTCCAGACTCGAGCCGGCCCTTTCCAGTTGCCCGGCTAGAGTTCGGAACACGCCCACGGCGTAAGCCGTATTGGCGCCCGTTGAGGGATTGGTGAGCCGGGCGTTTTCGCGAGCTGCCCATTGCTCGAGCTCCGCCAGCGCGCCTTCGAAGCGGCGCTGACTGATACCGCCGGTGCGGCGCAGCAACTCTAGGGCATAGTATTCGGCGAGTCCCTCGACCAGCCAGTCATCGCGCGGCCCGTCGAGTTCGCCCACGGCCACGTGCACCAGCTCGTGCAGCAGGGTGCTGGTGCCGTTACCGCTGATCAGTGGCCGATGCGGATGCAGGTAAAGAGAGCCCGGGGCAGAGAGCCCGCCGCGCCACATGTCGACGCCGCTGCCGACGATCAGCAGGCGGTCGGAAAATCCGGGAAACACCTCGATCAGTGCCGGCAGCGTCCAGCGCAGAAAAGCCAGGGTATCCTGACGCCGAAAACCTTCACCTACCGGGGCGGCGACCGCAACCCGTCGACCGGCGATCCGGTCCCGGCGCACGCCGATATCACCGGCAAGCATCCAGCCCACAGGACGCGGAAACAGCTTATCCCGGGCAACGCTGTGCACGTTTTTGTTTGAGGGGCCGTACGGCGTTTCGAAACGCCAGTTCTCCGGGCCGCTGAAGCTGAGCGTTGCCTCGGCTGCAGCGTCCTTGAGGGCACGGGTTCGGGCGGCTGGAAAGAGATCGTCCAGACGCAGGACGGCCCAGCTGTCGGTGATCCTGGCATCGTGACCGTTGCCCCGGAGGTGATCGATCGTGGCCTTGAAGCGCAGGGTGCCGCCGCTCGCCGGCACGGTCCACAGCACCCGTTCGCTGTCGACCGCGACGTCGCCGTCGCCTTCGAAGCCGGTAAACCGGCTTGCGGGCGCGTTGAAGTTCAGCGCGCGCAGGACGTGTGCTGCCTGGGAAATGCGGATCTCGACATCGGCCATGCCGGAGCGTGGATCCAGATGGGCGCTGTAGCCCAGTTGGTAGGTGCGCTCATCTGCTGCCACCGTCTCGCCGTCCGCGCAGGCGGCCATGGCGAGCATGCCGGTGGCAAGGAACAGGCGGGCCAGGCAGCCGCTCAGCGGATCCGTCCGCCGATGCTGATGCTGGTGCCCATGCCGCCACGACCGTAGTAGCCGCCACCGCTGTAGGAGCTGAAGCCGACGCTGCCATAGACCTGAGGATCTTCACAGCCGGATAGGCCCAGGCAGAGCGCGCCGAGGAGCAGGATTCTGCAGGTTCGAATAATTTGCTTGTGCATAAGGCTTCCTCAGTCGGCGGTGGAGTCGAAGGGCCAGGTCTGCAGGGCGATCCCCGCGCCTGATGGATCGGCGATCAGGGCGACCTGTCCACCCAGCGGCCGATCCTGTGCGTCCAGGTAGACCGTGCCGCCCAGCTCTGCGACCCGGGCGGTGATTGCGGCCGGGTCCTCGACCCGGATGTAGGTGACCCAGACCGGACGCTTCTCTTCGAACGGGTGGGTCATCATGCCGAAGGTGGGCTGGTCGCCGCGATTGAGCATGCGATAGGCGCGATCCTCCCCGACCTCCACGTCGTCTTCTTCGAGTCCGGTCATGTTCCTGTAGAACCCGGTAGCCGCTGCCAGGTCAGTGGTCCAGAGTTCGTCCCAGAGGAAGTCACCGTAGCCGGGCTCCTGCCAAGCCGGATCACCCTCAGCGGTCTGTATCAGCGCCAGCAGCGCGCCCTGGGGATCGACGACGATGGCCATGCGGCCGCGATCAGCCACATCCGTTGGCGGGGTCAGCACTTCTCCGCCGTCGGCAGCGAAGGCCGCTGCTGCCTCGTCCACGTCCGCGACTGACATCAGCACGACCCACTGAGAGATATCGTCCGCCTCGTTCTGCAGCCGCGCTTCGTTCACCATTCCGCCGATCAGCCGGCCGTTGTGGCGGATCAGGCTGTAGGCATCCTCGCCGCCGAGGTTGAACAGGTTGCCCACCCCTTCGAATTCCCAGCCGAACAGCTCCTCATAGAAGCGACGGGATTCGGCGGGTTTGTCCGAGATGAGGTCGCGCCAGACGATCCGGCCGGTCTCGTGTTTGCCTGTTGGAGCTTCGGTGACGGCGGGCAGGCTGATCCCGGTTGCGGTGCAGCCGAGCAGGGCGAGCAGGACGAGAGCACCCATAATCGTCCAATGTGTTTTCAAATCAGTTCCTCGTTGAAGGGTGTTGCCGGATAATGGCCGGATGCTAACCCAGATCCAGGGCGGGATTCGATGCCCGTCGGCCATACTAGTCATGGCAGTGTTGCCGCTTGCCCTGATGTTTGGCGCAGCCGCGTCTCATGCTCAGGAAGCTGAGATGGAAGCGCCCGAAGTCAGCTACATTCATGCCGCTGTGCTGGGCACCGGAACTTATACTCTGGACGGCCGCCGGGTCACCATGCTGAAGATGCCGTTCTCCTGGAAGCAGCGCCCTGCGACGCCTGAGTCTGTTGGCTGGCGCTGGCTTTTCCCTACCGTCCTCGGCTACGACGACCTTTCCAATGTTGATTCGGACTTCATCGACGCGCTGCTTCCGGACAACCTGGTCACCCTGACGGTGATGCCCGGCGTCGAGTTCATCTACCCGGTGAACGAGAACTGGTACATCAAGCCCTTCATCGAGCTCGGCGGTGGCCGTGACTTCAACCGCAACGAAACCTTCGCCCTGACCCAACTCGGCGTTCGCAGCCTGTCGCCCTTCGAGCTCGGGGAGAATTGGCAACTGCTCATCGGCGCATCAGCCCGCTGGGCGGGGGAGTATCAGTTCGACTCCGAGGACAGCAACGCCTTCGGCATTGTCGATCTGGGGGCCGACGTACGGCGCAACCTGCCCTGGAAGCTGTTCGATCAACGCCTGAATCTTGGCGCCTACTATATCTATCAGCGTTACCTCCCGGAGTGGGCGGCTGGAGATGCGGTGGATTGGGAAAGCAGGTCCAAAGAGCTCCACGAGTTCGGCCTGAGTCTCGGCGTACCGCAGGGCAGGAACATTTTCGGCATCAACGTGCGTCGAGTGCGCGTTGGGTACAAGAAGGGGGGTGCCTTCCAGGGCTGGACGTTCGGCACCGAGTTCCCCTTCTAGCGAATGGCGGCGGAGCCGCCGGCTAGAGCTGGTAGTAGCCCGGTAGATCGTCAGCGGTAATCCGCCGCGCGTTCAGAAACGGGTTGTGGCCGAAGTAGATATCTT
>Ga0316187_10000427_pt1 | contig 32608 bp, 19 predicted proteins | sample CroRivburrow1_MG_FD_204927 | JGI IMG/M metagenome (GOLD analysis project Ga0316187, IMG submission 204927) | Coastal sediment microbial communities from Maine, United States - Cross River worm burrow 1 | ecosystem: Environmental > Aquatic > Marine > Coastal > Sediment | place: USA: Maine... | reverse complement strand
TCGCTCCGGAACCGAGGTTCCACTTTCAATTGCGATGCTTTGTGAACCCCTTTGTGGCTCTTTGTGCCCTTTGTGTTTCAAGAACGAACTCCACCCACCTGCCGCTGTCCCTGTCGCTGTCTCTGCCGCGGTCGCTGAATATTGACGCTGTCTCTGCCGCTGTTCCTACGACTCCGAGGCGGCTTCCGCATCGGGTGCTTCCGCGCCCCTTTTCCGCAGGGCGTTGAGAAACGCCGGGATCGCTGTGCCGAGGTCGTCGAAGAGGGTGTAGAAGACCGGCACCACGAGGAGTGTCAGCAGGGTCGCGGTGGTCAGCCCGCCGATCAGGGTGAGACCGAAGCTGGTGTAGCTCAGACCGATGGAGTTGGTCCCCGACAGGGTCACCGGGATCATCCCGCAGATGGTGGTCAGGGCGGTCATCATGATCGGCCGGAAGCGTCGTTGGGCGGCGGTGAGCAACGCCTCACCGCGCTCCATCCCCGAACTCCGAAGCCGGTTCACATAGTCGACCAGGACGATGCCGTTGTTGACCACGACACCGATGAGCAGCACCAACCCCACCCCACCGAGGAAATCGAGGTTGTAGCCGAAGATGAAGTGGGTCCAGTAGACCCCGAGTCCGGCCAGCGGGATGGTGAGGATGATGGACAACGGCAGACCGAAGCTCTCGAAGAGAAAGCCCATGAGCAGATAGATGAAGACCACGGACAACAGCGCCGCAAGCATCAGGCCCCGGAGATCCTCGGCCGCGCTGTCGGCCCGCGCCGGCTGACCGATCCGGACACCTTCGGGCAGCTCGATGACCTGCTCCAGCGCCGCCACCCGCCGCCGGGTCTCTTCCTCGCTGCCCTGCTCCAGTTCGAGCGTGATGGTGTGCGAGGTCTGTTTGTCGCGCCGGAAGATGCGGCGTGCCGTCTTGAGGTACGAGGTGTCGGTGACCGAGGACAGCGGCACGAAGCCGCCTGAGCCCGTCGGCAGGTAGAAACTCTTGAGTTGGTTGAGGGTCTCCCGATCCTCCTCGGCGAATCGAATCCGCACCGGGATGTCGTTGCCGTCGGTGCGATAGCGGTTGAGCTGCTGCCCGCGGAGGGCGTAGCCCACCATCCCGGCCACGACGCGGGGACTGATGTTCTGCTGCTGCGCCCGCTCGCGATCGATCACGAGCCCGAGCTCCGACGGTGCCGGGTCGCCCGTGGCCTTGACACCGAGAACACCGGGGATCGAGATGAAGAGCGCCTCGAGATTTTCGGCCGTCGTCTCGAGCTGCTCCGAGTCATCGCCAAAGAGGCTGATGACGTGGACCTGCTCGCCCTTGGCTTCGGATTCGGACTCGGACCCGGTGTAGTAGGTCACCCCCGGGCGCTCGGGCATCCGCTCGAGGATGATCTCGGTCACCTCGCGAGGGCTCAGATCGGTGGTTCGAGGATTGTTGAAAAACCCCTGAATCGAGCCGAAGGTTTCGCGGTGAAAGAGAAACCACCCGGAGAGGCCGAGCTCTACAGCCGAGTCTTCGACGATGGCCTCGCACTCGAGGAAAAAGGTCTCGGCCTCGACGAGGGTGGTGCTCCGGGGCAACCGGACCTCGATTTCGAAACCGCCGCGCTCCTCCTCCTGAATTTCGACGAACTTGACGTGCTTCATCGGCAGCGCCGCCGTGATGGCGAAGACCACCAGCACCCCGATCACGAGATCCAACCGTCGGCGGAGAAAAACCCCGAGCAACCGGCCGTAGAGGTGGTTGATGCGTCCGAAGGTGGCGTGGTAGATCCGTTCCATCACGGCGACGAACCGTCGGTAGGCCGGCCGGAAAAACATCTCGCGCCCACCGTTGCCATTGGAGAGAGTCAGGTAGACGCTGAGCGGCACGAAGATCCCGGCCACCACCAACGACGCGAGCAACGCCACCGAGATCGGGATGGACAGCCGCAGCAGGAAGAACTGAGCCTGGCCGCCGACCAGTGAGACCGGTAGGAAGACCACGATGGTGGTCAGGGTGGCCATGACAATGGCCAGGGCGATCTCCGCGGTGCCGCGGATAGCCGCCTCGCGTCGCGGCACCCCCGAGCGGTGGAGCCGGTGGATGTTCTCGGCCACCACCACCGAGTTGTCCACCAGGAGCCCGACCGAGATCATCAGGGCCAGCAGGGAAAGGATGTTGAGTGACTCGTCGGCGAAGAACATGGCGGTCAGCGCGATGAGCATGCTCAGGGGGATGGCCAGGGTGATGATCAAGGTCATCCTCAGACGACGGAGAAAGAAGTAGAGGACCAGGATCGCGAAGATCCCGCCGATCTTGCCGCTGTCCAGCAAGGTGTCCAGGCTCTCGGTGATGACTCGCCCTTGATCAAAGAGCGGAACCATCATGATCCCTTGGAGCGATGGGCTCTCCTGCATGTCGCGAAGCTCACGTCGGATGGAACGCGCGACCTCGAGGGTATTGGCATCACCCTCCTTGAGCACCACCAGGGCGACCGCCGGGCGCGAGTTGGCGCGCACCCGGAAATAGGCCTCGGGTTCCTTGTAGCTCACCGTGCCGATGTCCTTGAGCCGCACCCTCGGTGCAACGAACCGGTTTTCCAGCTCGTCGAGGCTGCGATAGCGCGCCACCGACCTCAACAAGAGCTTGCGCCCCGAGTACCGGACATCACCCGAGGCCATGGTGAAGTTGTCGGCGCCGAGCTCGGTTGCCAGAGCATAGATATTCAGACCCGCGGCCTCGGTGCGCTCGCGGTCGAGTTCGATGAAGATCTCCTTTTCCAACACCCCGTTCACGTCCACCGAGGCAACCCCGTCGAGCCGTTGGATTCGGACGACGACCTGCTTCTGGATCAGGGTGTAGGCATCGGTCAGCTCGGGGTCGATGGCGAGGCCGACGACAAACACCGGGATCGCCGATTCGTCCTCTTTGCGGATGTAGATCCGGTCGGCATCCTCGGGCAGCAACGCCCGCGCGCGCTCGATCCGGTCGCGAACCTCGCGGTAGGCCACATCCATGTCGGTGCCGCTCTTGAAGTTGAGGAAACAACGGCCGAATCCGGTGGTGGAGAACGAAAAGAGCGACTCGAGACCGCGCACCGTGCTGAGCTCGTCCTCGAGGGGCAGAATGACCTTGTCCAGGACCTCCTGGGCGGGAGCATCCCGCCAGGGAACGTTGACCGCGAGAAACGGGGGAGAAAAGCCGGACGGAATCAGCTCGAGGGGGATGCCCAGCGCCGCCACCACGCCGACGACCACCATGGAGGCGAGGAGGACGAGGACCCCGATGCGTCGATTGAGGGAGAACCGCGGCAGGGCCTCCTCGATGTGGTGCTTGTCATTGCTCATGTCGCGGTCTCATCGACCACGGATCTCGTGATTCTGCCGAGGACGCGCTCACGCAGGCCGTCGACCACCGCGTACAGGCTCGGGATGATGAGCAGGGTCAGGGCGGTGGATGCGATGAGCCCGGAGATCACCGCGATGGCCATGGGAGTCCGGATCTCGGCGCCGTCGCCGAGCCCCAAGGCCATTGGAAGGAGACCCAGAACCGTGGTTGCCGTGGTCATGAGGATGGGCCGCAACCTCACCGACCCGGCCGTCACCACGGCCTCGACCCGATCGAGTCCACGTCGTTTGAGGCGATTGATGTAGTCGACGAGGACGATGGCGTTGTTGACCACGATCCCCGCGAGCATGATCATCCCGAGAAAGACCACCACCGAGAGCGAGATCCCGAGCAGCTTGAGCGCGACGAAGGTGCCGAAGAAGGCGAGAGGGATGGTGAGCATGATGATCAGCGGTTGGAGCAGGGACTCGAACTGGGCCGCCATGATGACGTAGACCAGGAAAATCGAAAGCGAAAGGGCGAGCAGCAGGCTCGACCGGCTGCGCTGCCACTCCTGGTTCTGGCCGGTGATAAAGAAGGTCATGTCGGCGGGCCACTCGATTTCGCGCTCGAGGGCGGTCTCGAGGGACGCCACTGCGCCACCCAGCGAACCGACCCCGAGATTGGCCGAGAGGACGGCGACCCGGCGGCCATCGATCCGCCGGACTTCCGATGGCCCCTCGGCGAGGATCACATCGGCCACGGCCCCGAGGGAGATCGGCCGCTCACCGCCCGGGTTGACCAGAAAATCGGCGACCTGGGTCACCTCCCGCCGGTCGGCCTCACGATAGCGAACGACAATCGGAATTCGCCGATCACCGAGATTGTAGAGCGAGGCCTCGGCCCCCTTGACGGCGTCACGCACCCCGGCCGCCACCCCTTCGATGTTGAGGCCATAGCGGGCGAGCTGTTCGCGGTCGTACTCAATCTGGACCTCGGGGGCGCCCACACGGAGGCTGGTCTCGACATCCGCGAGCGCTGGTATGGAGGTCATGACCGCGGCCACGCGCTCCGACATCCGCCTCAGCTCGAGCAGATTGTCGCCGTGGATCTCGACCTCGATCGGGGTGCGAAAACTGAAGAGAACCGGCCGGACCATCCGCGCCTCGAGATCCGGGATCTCGTCCAGTCGGCTGCGAATGCGAACGAGAACCGCAGCCTCGACCGCCGGATCCGAGCTCTCCAGGATGAGCTTGAATCGTGCCGAGTGCTCGCCCTCGTCCGATCGCTGGGATGTCGCCGGGTCGAAACCGAAGGTCACGATCAGTGCCTCGATATATTCGCGCTCAGTCATGATGGCCCGCTCGACCGGGGTCAGGATCTCGACCGTCTGTTCGAGGGGGGTGCCCACCGGCATGGAGACCTCAACGGTGAACTCGCCCTGGTGGACCTCGGGGAGAAGCTCACTGTCCAGACTCATGGCGATAACGACCGTGGCCGCCAGGGTGACGAGGGCGATGACGGCCACAGTTCCCGGCCGGCGGAGCGCCCAGCGGATCGAACGCGCATAGACCCGACTGAGGAACTCGAGGAACGGTTGGGTGGTGTAGGCGGTGACCGCGAGCAGCCCCCGGACGATCCACCCGAAGACCGGCACCAACACCCATCGATAGAGCACGGCCAGGACCATCAGGACGATGAGCAGAAGGCTGCCCAGAATCTCGAAGACGGTTCCCAAGAGGGCCCGGATCAACAGGTAAATGACTGCGGGTTTCTTCCACCAGGTATCCAGCTGAGCCAGATCGAGCTTGAACCGGCGGAAGCTCCGCAGGGGTACGAGGACCGTGAGACTCCCCACCGCGCCGTCGAGTCTCAGGCCCTTTCGGCTCGCCAGCATGGGGATGAAGACCAGAGCCACCACCAGCGCGGCGAGCAGCGAAATCACCACCGCCAGACCGAGATCGCCGAAGGCCTGACCCGCGACGCCCTCGACAAAGACCATGGGCGCAAAGACAGCGATGGAGGTCAGGGTCGAGGCGAGCACCGCCATCCGCACCTCGGCGACGCCCCGCACCGCCGCGGTGGCGGTGTCGTCGCCTTCTTCGCGACAACGGAAGATCGATTCGAGGACCACGATGGACGAGTCGACCAACATCCCGATTCCGAGCGCCAAGCCGCCGAGGGACATGATGTTGAGGCTGACACCGAAGAGATTGAGCGGCGCGAAGGTGACCAGAATCGAGATCGGAATGGAGATGGCGATGATCGTCGTCGAACGCACATTGCGCAGAAAGAGAAAGAGCACGATCACTGCGAGGAGGCCGCCGATGACGGCCGCGTTGCGGACCTCGTCGATGCTGTCTTTGATGAAGACCGATCGATCGGCGACCAGGGTGAGGAGCACGCCCTCGGAGCGCCAGAGCTCCTCGGCGAGGCTCGGGCGTCCACCGCCGGGACCGTCTCGACCGCCACCCCGTCTGTCCACGGAGGGTTCGGGAGCTTCGGGGGCGGCGGGGTCGACCTCCCCGACCCGCTCCTTGACCCGGGCCGCCAGGGCGACGATGTTGGCATCAGCCTCCTTGAAGACCTCGATCTGGACGCTTTCGCGACCGTCGGTTCGAGTGGTGATCTGGCGCTCGGCGTTGGCCCACCTGACCTCGCCAAGATCGCGGATCCGGATCTGCCGGCCGTCGCGGAAGGCGACAATCGTGTCGCCGATCTGTCCCAGGTTGGCGTACTCGTTGAGGGTGCGCACCATGTACTCGGTCCGGCCCTCGCGGAGCGTCCCACCGGCGACGTTGATGTTCTCTTCGGCGAGCCGCGCGATGACGTCGTCGGTCGACAGCCCGGTGTGGCGCAGACGATCGGCATCGAGGAGAACGTGGATCTCCTCCTCGAGCCCACCCCGGACGCGGACCGCGGCCACCCCCTTGACCGGCTCCAGGGCTCGTTTGACCTGGAGCTCGGCGAGCCGGCGCAACCGGCGCAAGCCCTCCTCGCCCTCGAACTGGACACCGTCACCGGCCAGACTCAGTTCGAGGACCGGGTCGAGGGTCGGGTCGAACCGCAGAATCAGCGGCCGTTCGGCCTCATCCGGAAGAAAGACCAGATCGAGCTTTTCCAGGGTGTCCTGGATGGCCTCGGTCATCTCGACGCCCCAGCTGAACTCCATGACCACGTCGGAGACACCGGCGCGGCTGATGGAAGAGATCCTGCGCAAGCCGCCGACCACACCGAGGGCCTCCTCGATGGGCCGACTGATATCGTTCTCGACCTCCTCGGGCGCAGCACCCGGGTACTCGGTCCGAACCGTCAGGGTCGGGTAACTGAGCTCGGGCATCAACGACACCGGCAGCCGGAGGAAGGAGAAGAATCCGAAGACCACGGTGGCGAGAAAGACCATCAGAATCGCCACCGGCCGGTCGACCAGGAACGAGCGATCGGCGATCACACCCGGTTGAGCCTCGAGCTCACGCTCGGTGATCACGCGTCAGCCTCGGTCTCGGAATCCACGTCCGGATCGTCTTCCTCTTCATCCTCGTCACCGTCTTCCGGATCCGGGTCACCCGGCAGCCGCACCAGCGCCCCATCCTTGAGACTGGCCTGGCCGGCCACCACGATCCGATCACCGTCCGAAATTTCGCCTCCGGGCTCGATGCTCTCGACATCTTCGAGCACCCGCTCGATCTTGATCCGCTCGACCCTGCGCCCCTCGCCGAGGCGAAAGACAAAGAGCTGATCGTTGTCGTAGACCACGGCCCGCTTCGGCAGCAGGAGAGCATCCTCGTGGACCGCCGTCACGAGCTCGACCTCGACGTACATTCCGGGCCGGAGCCCCTCCTGTCGGGGCGTGGCCACCGTGACCTTGACCGTACCGGTCCCGGGATCCACCACCGGAGAGATTCGATCCACCGTGCCGACAAAGCTCACCCCGCCGATTGCCTCGGCCGTGAGCCGGGCGTCAAGACCGGTCACGAGGGCCGGCAGCTCTTTCTCGGGAACATAGATCCGGGCCACGATGGAGTCGAAGTCGACGACCCTGAAGAGCGGCTGGTTGAGGGTGACATAGTCTCCGACGTTGACCATTCGCTCGGTGACGATTCCGGAAAAAGGCGCCCGGACCTCCGTGTAGGCAAGATTGCGCCCGGCGTCCTCGACGGCGATCTCTGCCTGGTCGAAGAGCAGCGCCGCGTCGTTGAAGACCTGCTCGCTGACGAGACTCTGTTCAAAGAGGCTCTTCTGTCGATCGAACTCGCGGGTCGCCTGGCGGAGCTCGATCTCGGCCTTGTTGAGTGCACTCTTCTGGGCATCGTCCTGGAGCCGGATGAGGAGTCCACCGGCGCGCACAGCGTCTCCCTCCTCCACTCGAAGTTCGACAACCCGCCGCTGCGCCTCGGCGAACACCCGGACATCACGTTCGGCTTCGAGGGTGGCGGAGAACCGAAGGGCCGACTCGATGGTGCCGCGCTCGAGCGCGACCACATCCACTGGAACCGCCTCTTCCTTGCGTTCTTCATCGAGGGGGGCGCCTTCCGCCCAGGTCCTGGAGTCGTCGTCCCGAGAGCAGGCGGACATGGTCAGAGCGAGAGTCAGGAGCAGCAACGTGGCGATGTGCTTCTTCATTGGTGGTCGGTCGTCCCTTCAAATCTTCGTGGAGCCGTCTCCATGTCTTAAACGGGGAACACGGGCATAGGGTTCCCCTCAACGCCATTCCTGCGTCGGAATCTAACTGAACAAACACCGGCCCGATGAGCATCATTTCAGTTTTCTGATCCGACTCGGGAGGCATTTCGAATCGGAGTGGTATCAGACCGAGATCGGGTAGTCTGTCTTGAGGGGCTTCATGAGCAAAACCAGATCCGCATGGTTCTTCGCGATTGCGCTGATCGCCTCAACGGCTGGCGCCGGGGAGCCGATCCAAAGGGAAATCGAGGATTTGGAGTGGCTGGCCGGACATTGGCGCGGCACGATGGGAGGGGCCGTCGTCGAAGAGGGTTGGCTCGGCCCCGCAGGCGGCACCATGCTCGGAGTCAACCGCACGGTCGCCTCTGGTCAAACCGTGGCATTCGAGTTTCTCCGGCTGGAGGAGCGAAACGGCGGGATAGTGCTTCTGGCGAGCCCTGGGGGACGATTCCCGGCCACCGAGTTCGCCCTGATCGAGCTTGAGGGTCAGCGCGCCGTGTTTGCCAATCCGACCCACGATTTTCCACAGCGGATCTCATACCGCCGGGAAGGGACACGGCTCCACGCCGAAATCCAGGGTGAGGATGGCGGGGAGCACAAGAAGGTCGGGTGGATCTTCGAGCTGATGCCGTAGCTCGTGCCCGATAGAAGATACACCGGTAACGGCAACAAACGTGATCCTCCCACCGAGCGCTGTCAACAACCATTGCGTTTCAATCTGCGAGGGTGCGAGGATCAACCTCGGCGGCTCTGACCTCTTCTTCGGGTCGCGTTCGCCAGCGCCGGTGCATCCAGACCCACTGTTCGGGCCAGGCGCGTACCTGCCACTCGGCGACAGCGGTCGCCTCGGCGGTCATCTCTTGCACCTTTTCCGCGAGGGTGCCCTCACTCGGGACCTCGAGGGGCGGGTAGATCTTGATCTTGTGGGTCCCATCCGGTTTGCGGTGAATGAAGCCGGGCATGATCGGGCATCGGGCGCGGAGCGCGAGCATGGCGGCACCCGACGGAGTCCATGCGGGGCGATTGAAGAACGGGACGAAGACCCCTGGGATGCTCGGAATGTCCTGGTCGATGAGCAACCCGACGCCTCGGCCCTTTCCGAGAGCCCGGAGGAGCTGTCTTCCGGCCGACGTGCTCCGAAGAATGACCTCGCTGCCGAACCTGGTCCGCAGATCGGTGATCAACTGGTCGACGCGCGAGTCGTCGAGTTCCCGTACGGCAACGGTGATCGGGACTCCAGCGATACCCAGGCGTGCGTTGAGCAACTCCCAGTTGCCGAGGTGGCCGGTGGCGAGAATCCCGCCCCTGCCCTCTTCGAGTGCGTCAAAGATGTGCTCGATCCCCTCGATCTCGCACATCCGCTCGACCTGATCCGGTTTCGCGCGCCACAACCACGCGATCTCGCCCAGCACGCGCCCGAGGTGGTCGGCGCAGCCCTTGATCAGACCGCGACGCTCGATTTCGGTGAGTTCGGGGAAGGCGATCCCGATGTTGTCGCTCATTCGCCCACGCTCCCGCTTCAACCACCGCAGCGCGAAGCGGGTGAGCACCCGCCCGAAAAAGCGGCTGAGACCCAGGGGAAGCCGGCTCCCGATCCCGAGGACCAGTCGCAAGAGGTGATACACGAGGTTGTCGCGGGTCCGTCGGTCCATGTTCTGAGTGTAGCTTTTCCAATGGGCGATCGGCATGTGCCCATCGCCCATCGACAAGGCCTTTGTCGAGAAGATCCCGCGGACGGTCTACCAGATCACCGAAGAGGGTGGGACCGCCCTCGTGTCCTATCGTGAAGCTCTGAGTGGGTGTTTCATTCCTACCGAAGAAGCTTCATAAGTGAGTGGCGGCGGTCTTTGCGCGCTTTGCGTCTTCGCGGTTTCAACGTACGCGCTCGTCGCCCACGATGCGTTCCAACCGCGGGTTGCCGCGCAACTTCTCGAACCGTTCGTCCTCGCGCAGAACATCGACCTCGGCCGGGAGCGACCACTCGGCGTACGCTTCGAGATCGGACAGAGCGCCCTCGATATCGTCGAGACGCTGAAGGCGAACCGCCGCACGCAGGCGGTAGGCCGGTGCGGGCCGTGAGGCGCGCTCGATGCTCACGCCGAGATCGCCCATGATCCCGTTGATGTCGGCGCCCGTCAGCGCGGCGGACGCGGCCCTCAGATAGTGAAGCCGGCCGCCGGCATCGAAGGTTCGACGAATCCCCTCACTCGCCACCGACGCCGCTGCCGGGGCCCTCCGGTTTTGGATCAAGAGCTCGGCGAGGTCGATGTAGGGAGCCTCGAAACCCGGCCGCAGCTTCATCGCCCTCCGGAAGGATGCTTCCGCGCGTTTCGGATCGGTGTCGACCACGCAGTTGCCGAGATACCACAGCAGAACCGGGCTCGAGGGATCCTCTGCGAGTTCGATTTCGAAGAGCTTGGCTGCTCGTTTCAGGTCGCCGCCGGCCTTCGCTTCGAGCGCCTGCCGGTGGATGGGGGCGAGATGGATGGCGTCGGCGGGGTTGCGCCGTGTGCCGGCAGCCTCGCCCGGACTTCCGGCGACATAGCCGAGGGCCAGAAGCGCCGCTTCTTCTTCCGCGCTCAGCACGATGGTCTCACCTTCGAAGGACTCGTCGTCGGGTCGGACCGAGGCCAGCCGCCGGCCGAGATCCACCGCCGTTGCGGGTCGGACCGAGGCCAGATCGCGGAGCTCGTTCGGGTCGGAAGCGAGGTCGTAGAGTTCCGGTCGCGGCGACTCGATGTATTTCGAGGAACCCCGAACGACGGCAAAGAGCGGTGCCCATCCGTGCTGCAGATAACCCTCGAGGCTCTCCATATAGACGGTCCGGTCGGCGGTGATGGCGTTTTCGCCCCGCAGGGTCGGCATCAACGAGACCCCGTCTTCGGGGGTTGTGATTCCGAGCAGATCTCTCAGGGTCGGGGCGAGGTCGACCAGACCCACCGGCTGCCGGTGCCGAACGGCCTCGGTCTGACCGGGCGTGTGGATGAGCAGCGGCACCCGGGTCGTGGCCTCATAGAGAAGGATGCCGTGGGTCTCCTCGCCGTGCTCACCCAGGGCCTCACCATGGTCGCCGGCGATGATCACCAGCGCGGAGTCGAAAAGTCCCTTGGCTACGAGTGAGCCGATCAGCCGCCCGACCTCGTTGTCCGTGTAGGCGACCTCGCCGGCGTAGGGTTGATCGGCGAAGCGCCCGGCGAAGGGCGGGGGCGGTTCGTAGGGCGCGTGCGGGTCAAAGAGATGGACCCAGACAAACCACGGCGTTGGCCGGGTCGCGATCCACTCGGCGGCGAGGCGGACGGTGTCCCCGGCGCGACGTTCCATTCCACCGCCCACGCGCGGTCGGATGTCCGGCGCGTCGTAGTGATCGAACCCCCGTTTGAATCCGAAGCGCCCATCGACCACATAGGAGCTGACGAAGGCGCCGGTCGTGTAGCCCAGGTCGTGCAGTTCCTCGGCGATGAGCGGCACACCATGTCCGACCACGACCGCGAGGTTCTTCCGCACCCCATGGTTGAATGGGTGGAGCCCGGAGAAGATCGTCGTGTGCGACGGCATCGTCTGGGGAACCGAGGCCTCACACCGTTCAAAGAGATGACTACGACCGGCAATGCGATCGAGATTCGGGCTGACCTTGGGGTCGCCACCGTAGCAGCCGAGCGCATCCGCGCGGGTGGTGTCGAGGGTGATGAGCAGGATGTTCGGATGAGAGGGTTCGGCCTTGGGGGAAACGGCGGTGGCGGCGGGAGCCGATCCCGACGCGGCCGCGACCGAAAGCAGCACGGCAAGAGTCACGGCTGAGATTCTGCAAAGCGTCATGGAAACCCTCTCGTCAAGGAGGATACGGGAAATTCGTCCTTCCGTCCTGATCAGCGGACAACCAGGGGGGATCGGTACCGTGTCCGCCTCGCACCGACAAAGCCATCTATCCGTTGTAAAGTGTCCTCCGGGGAAGCCTGATGAAACGAACCGGAACGAAAGCCCGCCTCACAACCACCACTTTTCTGTTCCTGGCTGCGACCACCGTTCTCGCGCTGGAACCGCCGACGGCCGAACAGATCGAGAACTACCGACAGGACGGGACGCTCGCCGCCAGGGCTGACGCCGCTCGATCCTTCGGCAATCACCGGGTGGCGCCGCAACTCGCAGCACGCCTCGGAGCGCAGGCGGCCGTCCTCAAGGCGCTGCCCGATGCGCCCTCGGTGCTCCCGTCCGACGGGTCGCCTCGGATTCTCACCCTGCTCATCGCCTTCGAAGACATGCTGGGCTTCACCGATCCCGCCATTGTGGACGATCGGATCTACGGCAATGGCGAGGCCGAAGCGTTTCCCTACGAAAGCATGACCAACTTCTACCGGCGATCTTCCTACGGTCAACTCGAGATCGCGGGCTCGACTCTCGGTTGGTACACAACTCCCTACCCGCGATCCGAAGTCGTGGAGAGCTACATCGGGCGCCAGGCACTCATCAAGGAGGTCATCACCCACTACGACACCGAGGGCCATGACTTCTCACAGTACGACAACGACGGCGACGGCACCATCGACTATCTCGTGATCGTCTGGACCGGCGCCCACGGTGAGTGGGCCGAATTCTGGTGGGGTTACAAGACCAGTTTCCGGAACGATGACTTCACCATCGACGGGGTCGAGGTCGGCACCTACTCCTGGCAGTGGGAGAACTACACCTGGCCGGGCGAATTCACTCCCGAGGTTCTGATCCACGAAACCGGTCACGCCCTCGGACTGCCCGACTACTACGACTACGACGACGCCATCGGTCCCAAGGGAGGCGTCGGCGGGATGGACCAGATGGATGGCAACTGGGGCGATCACAATGCCTTTTCCAAATGGGTGCTGGGCTGGCTCGAACCCGAAATCTACAACCAGGATCTTCACTCCATTGTGTTCTCCCCCTCCGACGCTTTTCCCGACGCCGCGGTCCTCATGCACGGCGACCCAGTCACCGACCCCTACGCCGAGTACTACCTGGTCCAGGCCCGTCAGCCGGAGGGAAACGACGCCGAGCTTCCGACCCGTGGCGTGCTCATCTGGCACATCGACGCCCGGACCGATGCCGACGGCCAATTCCTCTACGACAACTCCTACACCGAGCACAAGCTGCTGCGACTCATGGAGGCCGACGGCCTTGAAGAGATCGAACAGGGCGGTCGCGCCGACGCCGACGACTTCTACTCCATCGGCGATGTCTTCGACACCATCAGCATCCCGAAGTCCGATCGCTACGACGGGGTGCCGACCAACCTCGCCATCAATGGCATCGCCCACAGCTGGGCAGGCCCCGACATGCTGATCAGAGCCGATCTCGGTTCCGGCTGCGCCCTGTGGTGCGACGCCTCGGTCACGCCCAACGCATGGCCGGGTCTGCCCGTGACGTTCAACGGTTCCCTCGACACGGCCAACTGTGATGGAACGGCTTCCTACGGCTGGGTCTTCGGCGACGGCGCCACATCGGGCGACACCAGCGCAACCCACGCCTATGTGGCCACGGGAACTTACGACTGGAACGTCACCGCCGAGCTCGAAGACGCCACCTGTGGTCACGGGGGCTCGGTCCTCGTGTGCACCGGGTTCCCTTGCTGGCAGTGGATGCCGTCTGAACCCATGGCCGGCGCCCGGGCTCGCCATGCCGCCGTCGAACTCGATGACGACCGGGTCCTGGTCGTCGGCGGGGGGCTCGCCGAACCGGAGATCTTCGATCCCGAAGCCGGAATCTGGACTCCGACGACGCCGGCCAACAGCCTCTATTCGATGGCGCGCGCCGCCCGCCTCGTCGACGGGCGGGTCCTCGTGGTCGGAAGCACCTCGGACCAGGGTTCGGGTACCGAGATCTACGACCCCGACAGCGACATGTGGTCGGTCACGGGCCAACTCAACCACGAGCGCACCGCCCACTCGGCCATCGCTCTTTCCGACGGCCGTGTCCTTGTTGCCGGCGGGAGGTTCGGAGACTACCCCCACTATGAGGCCGTCGAAGAAGTCGAGGTCTTCGATCCGGCATCCGAAACCTGGTCGGTGGTCGGCACTCTTGCAGGTGAACGACTCTACCCGGGCCTCACCGGTCTTGACGATGGTCGGACCCTGATCGTGGGCGCCCGCGAAGTGACCCTCTTCGACCCGGTGTCGGACACCCTCAGACGAGCCGCCCCGCTCCCGGATGAATGGCAGGCGCCCATCGCCGTCACCCTCGACGACGGGCGGGTCCTCCTCACGGGCATCGCCAACGCCCCCATGACTCTCCTCTGGAACCCCGCCGATGGAAGGTGGACCATCGCCGGTCCCACGGGTACGCTCCGCCAACTCCCGACCGCCACGAAACTCCCCAACGGTCTCGTTGTCGTTACCGGCGGTTTGGACATGTCCGGCTCGGCGTTCGCTACAACCGAGTATTTCGACCCGGCTACCCTTTCGTGGTCGACGGGGTCATCGTTGAACACCGAACGGGGCGCCCACTCGGCAACCCTGACGGCCAACGGCCGGCTCCTCTTGACCGGTGGCCTCAGCAGCTCCAGTTCGGCGTCGGCGACCGCCGAAACCGAGGTCTTTGTCCAACCGACCACCCCGCCACGCGGGATCGGAGGACGAATTTCACCCTGAAAACCCCTCGCCGCGGGCCGACGCCTACTCAAGGAAAGCACATGGGGTTGGGTCCGGCATATAGACGGTTGGGCAGACAGATCAATCATCGAGTACGAAACTGCCTCATAGGAAAACTACCTACCGAAAGTCGCGGAGTTCCGTTCGTTCCAGACCCGTGGCGCACGCAGTTGAAACCCAAAGGACACAAGTGACCACGGAGGTACCACGAAGCATCGCAATATTGACCCGGACCCCTTTAGATCAAAAAGGGTCGGGCAACCCTGCGATGAGTCAGGAAAGACTTGGCGGTTTCTTCGTGGTTCTTGGTGACCTTTGTGTTTCAATACGCGGGCGCCGACAACCCGAAGATATCCCATCCAAAGTCTGGACGGTCACTTTCCCGTCATCGTCCCGCTGAGCGTCGGGGGATCCCTCGAATCGCTCGCGGACTCGCTCGCTCGGGATGACAGGTATCGGCTGCCCCCGTCGGGCACACCGCTACTCACTCGTGGGTCACCGATCACCACTCACTGATCACTACTGACTACTCCGTGTTCCCATCCCGCCTCTCGAGTTCGGCCTTTAGTCGGCGTCGACGCCAATGGAGAACGAGCCCCCAGACAAAGAGCACCGGAGCGGCTGCGATGGCGCCGATGGCGGCAAAGCCCGCCCGATTGGCGAGCTGCCGCATGGTGTTGCCGCCGAAGGGCGCATCGCTCACCAGATAGGTCCAGGTCGAGGACGGACCGACCAGACCCTGGCCCTCCCAATCCACCCCGCCGGACGTGACTTGGAGATCGGCAAACGCGGCGGCGATTTCGTCTTCGATGGTTTCCTGAAGGTCGACAAAGGCCGCCCCGGCCTCGCGGCAGAACTCGGCTGCCGGGTCCTTGCCGACAAAGCCGACCACATGGATCCCGTCCCGGATCCGCCGAAGATCCGCCAGATGGTCACTCCAGCAACGATCCGTGACGATCAGGGTGAGTCGCCTCTCGATCTCTTCGAGGAGCTCGCCGCCGAGGGACTCGGAGAGCTCAATCCTGCGTTCGGAACACCTTTCCTCGAACACTCCCGATCGCGTCTCTCCGGCGAGGACCTCCTGTCGCCAGCCCTGGAGGAGCTGCCGCTGGGACTCCACCACGGCGGAGAGCTCCCACAGTCGGCGACGGGTATCGAAGGTCTCACCCTCGATGATCCGCTGGGCGCGGGCTATCTCGTACGCGAGCACCCGAGAGTCGACCGGGCCATTCTGTTTCTCGGGCAGCGCACGTGCGCTGATCAGCTTTTCGACCCCATACCGACTGATCAGTGGATCTTCCAGGCTGACAAAGAACCTGGAAGACCCCGGATCTCCCTGCCGCCCGGCCCGCCCCCGCAGTTGACGGTCGATGCGAAGACTCTCGTGGCGATTGGTGCCGATGACATAAAGGCCGCCGGTGGCGATCACGCGGTCGCGCTCGGTCTCTTCCGCTCCACCAAGCCGAATGTCGGTCCCCCGTCCGGCCATGTTGGTGGAAATGGTGACCGCCCCGGGAGCGCCGGCTTCAGCGATGATGCCCGCCTCGAGCTCGTCGTTCTTGGCGTTGAGAACCCGGCACGGGACACCCGATGAATGGAGCTCCTCGGCCAGTTCTTCCGATTCGGCAACGCTGGCCGTGCCCACCAGAACGGGCCGCCCGGTGGCGTTAACCCTGGTGATCTCATCCACGAGGGCCCGTCGTTTGGCCTCGCGGTGGGTGAAGATCACATCATCGTGATCGATCCGAATACACGATCTGTGCGACGGCACGACCACGACGCGCAGATCGTAGAAATCGCGGAGCTCGTCGGCGGAGGAGCTCGCCGTGGCGGTCATGCCGCACAGGTGCGGGTAGGTCCGGAGGAAGTGGTGCATGGTGATGGAGCCGAGGATCTGCCCCTCGTCCTGGAACACCAGCCGTTCCTTGGCTTCAAGGGCCGCCTGGAGCCCGTCCGGCCACTGTCGATTCTCCGCCACTCTCCCGGTGAAGTCGTCCACCAGCTCCAACCGCCCGTAGCGCACGATGTAGTCGCGGTCTCGTTCCAGAAGGTGGAGGGCATGCAGCGCGTTGCGGAGATCGGCCAGAAACTCGAGGTTGTCGGATTCGTAGAGGTTGCCGCACTCCAGGAACTGCTCCACTCGAGCCGACCCGGCCTCGGTGAGGAAGATGTTGTGTCCGTACTCGTCGGTATCGAAGTCGACTTCGGGCTGGAGCTGCCGGGCGAGGGCGGCAACGGTCCCGGCCCCGCTCTCGTAGCCCTCGACCGATCCGGCAATGACCAACGGAATCCGTGCTTCATCGATGAGGATGGAGTCGGCCTCGTCCACCAGTGCGAAGGATGCGTCACGCCGCAAGAGTCGGCTCGGCTCCAGACTCTGGAAGCCGCGGAGAAAATCGAAGCCTGCTTCCTTGGCCGTCAGATAGGTGAGATCGCAGTCGTAAGCGCGCTGCCGTTCTTCAAAGGTCGAGTCCTCCTGAACCACTCCGACCGACAACCCGAGACCGGCGTAAACCGGACCCATCCAGGCGGCATCCCGCCGGGCGAGGTAGTCGTTGAAGGTGAGGACGTGGGCTCCGCCGCCGCCGAGCGCAGCCAGCGCCACCGGCGCCACCGCCGCAAGGGTCTTGCCCTCACCCGTCGGCATCTCGATCACGGCACCTGACGAGAGCGCTAGACCGGCCGCGATCTGCTCGTCGAACGGCCGCAGACCGATGGTCCGATGAGCCAGCTCGCGGACCGTGGCGAAGGCATCGAGGAGCAGGCCCTCCGGATCGGATCCACTCTGAGCTCGCCCGCGAAGACCACCCGCAATCTCCCGAAGGGCATCGTCGCCGAGGTCCCGCCACGCCTGCTCCATGGCATGGATTCGGCTCAGCTGCTCCGCGTACTCGGCAACGCCGTACTCCACCGTGTCGCCGAGCCACCGGCGGACGCGGCGAGTCAGACTACCCGGTCTTGACCGAATTGCGCACCTCCCAGGCTGTTCAACACGAATTACGATCGTGTCGGTTCTTGTGTTCGGTCTTTTTCATCAACACCACGGCACCTCAACGCATCATACTGGGACATTGAGGCTCCCCCTGTCATTGATTCATCCAAGGCTCGTCCCAATTCGGCACGAACCGCCGCTGAACAACTTCTGATCATCCGGCCCGAATCCGGCACGGATCGTGCTACCGATCAGCATGAGCGACGAAAGAGCGGCCCGTTAGATGCGCAGCGAAGGGAGACTGATCATGAGCGACGGAACACAGGGCGACACGGATCGGCGTCCAGACTGGTTTGCCGACTTTGAAGACAAGCTGGTCGATCTCATCCGAACGGCTCCCGGTTCCCAGACCCAGGATCTCGGCGCCTGCCTGACCGTGCTCATCCCGCGTGGAGGCGGCGCCGACAACGCCATCTTCGGCGGGCTCGTCACCGCCAAGGACGAGCATCCAAATCAGATGCAGGAAGAGCTGTTGACGGCGGTGGTCTGGGCGCTGCTGGCCGACGGAGTCTCCCCGGATGTGCTGCGCGCGACCTTCGAGCACTCGATGATCACCGCTGAACCCGTGACCACCGATCTCGATATCCTGCGGATGGACGAGTTCAACGACGACATCGTCAACTAGGGGAATCCAAGCTCTCAGCTCTCAATTCATAGTTCACAATTCATGATTTCTCGAGCCTCATCGTCGCTTCGAGCCACCGGGCTCGGATTTCATCGGGGATCTTGAGGTCCTCCCCCGTCACCGCGAGGAGCGCCGGATAGAGCCACTCATCACCGGAGCCCACAGCTGCCGCAGCGGCCCTGACCTCGGGTCTCTCCCGTCCAACGAGGGTGTGAGACCTCCGTTTCCGAGCCGAACCTGATCCCGCACACAGCGCCAGCTTGACACCCGCGACGGACGCGATCTCCACCAGACGACCCTCCCGGGCGGTCAGCTCGTGGCGACGAAGAGGCCCCGGGCTCCAGAGACCCCGCACAACACCCCACCCTCGGCGAAGGCCGTCAACGATCCTCGGCCCGAAATCCAGCGGGCGTCGCCGGCTGCCGACGTTCTCAATTCGGATTTCGAGGAGCTCCGACAACAAGCTCCGCTCCTCGGTGGTGGCTTCGACAACCATGGAGTGACCCGCATCGCCCGATCCGGGCTCGGTGGCAACCACCACTCCGCCTCGCCTCGCCGCCCACCGCACCAGCGAGGACGGGGACTCCATCCGCCTCGTCGCTCCCTTCCTCGTCAGGACGACGGGTGAGGCCAGAATCTGATCACGACGAAGACCGAGGACCGCTGATCGCAGAAGCAGCGCACTCAGCCGTCGGCGGACAGGCTCGTCCGCCGACGGCAACCGATCGACCAGGAGCAGCAGCATCCGCACCGCCTCGTCGATGAGGGGCTCGAGGTGCGGATTGGCAGCGGCGCGGAGCTCGTCGGCGCTCGACCCGGCAGCCGCCTCGCCGATCATCTCGACCGCGGCGGAAAACGGTGGGTAGCCCGGCACCACCGCTCTGGCCGACAGGACCCCGTGCTCGAGGAGCCACAACTGGGGCGATTCACCCGATGCCGTCACCGCGATCTCCCCCGGCAACGGATCGGCGATTCTCATGCGATAGAGACCCTCTGGGAATCCCCGCTCGACGGGACGACCGCAGACGACGACGGGGATCGGCACAAAGCGGAGCGCCGTTCGGAGCCAGGCCACGGCCCGGTGGGAGACGAGCCCCCGGCACCGCCAGTTCACGACAGTCGATGGCGAGCCGGTGTCCGACTCGGTGATCTCGAGCTCGATTCGACCCCGACGGGCCTCCATCCGGCCCGACCGACCCCCGGATCGGGTCTGCAACGTGATCCGGGCGCCCGGCAAACCCGTGGCCCACAGCAGGGCCAACAGCCCGGTCGACTCGACACGACTGATGGCGGCCTGACGACGAACCCGAGGAACATCGGAACCAAAGACCTCCTGCAGATCCCGAAGCTCGTCGGGAGCGGCAAGGGCGCCGTCACATCGGATCTCGAATCCACCCCAGGCGCGGTCGATCTCGACTCCGGCCACCCCCCGGGCATTGGCGAGGCGCACCAGCTCTGTCGGAACCTGCCACGGGCCCTGGAGCTGAGCGTCGCACAGGGTCGCAATCTCCGCGGCGACGTCGATGGCAAAGAGTTCGTCCGCTTTCACGATGACTCCTGGGCCCGTTCCATGACGGTCTCCGTCGCCAGCTTCACCAGCAGGCGCCGTTTCCGGCTCGGTGACGCCTCGAGGCGCTCGATCACCTGGTCGGCGAGAAGCAACAGCGCCCTTGCAGGATGGTTCGCAGTGAGCCGACAGACTCGATCCCACAAAGCACTTCCTCGGTCCACAACCACAACGGGGTGATGCCCTGCCAGCCGCCCGTCGAGGACGACGACCTCATCGGCGAGCCCGGAACCGATGACCACCTTCCAGATTTCCCCCACCCCCGCCGCGGCCCGCTCCAGATCCTCGGTCACCCGGTGCGCTTCGCTCCGACGCACGATCCCATCCCACCGGTCGAGATCGATGGCCCCCAGAGTTGCGGCCACCGTTTCTCCCTCAGGGCGGCTGCCGTCGATGACCGGCAGACCGGTCTTCGCGGCGCGGAGGGCGAGCTTCGATGAACAGAAGCTCACCGCCAAACGACCGCGCTGGGAGAGGGATCGGGCACGGTCGAGGCTGATGGCCGACTCATCGAGAACAGGCACCACCCTCCGAGCGAAGAGCGACGGCATCTCGCGATACGCCTCGGGCCGCGCCAACGCGCCCTGCAGAAGCCCGGCGAGATCGGGGGCGCCCTCCGGTTGAACGATGTGGACAGCCCAACGGCGCCGGACGACCCACACCGATCCCACCGCAGCGAGCGCGAAGGCCACCGCGACGCCGCCCAGCGTTCGGCCCGATATTCCGGTCCACGACCTCGGTAGCGCCCTCGTTCGGATCGACATCTCCTCTTCGGCTACTCCGGGAGGGGCTCCGGCGTCAACGGAAGGCCGAGGTGGAAGAGGACTGGTCGGGGCACCCCGGCTGGCATCGACAGCCCGCCACCCTCCACCCTCGCCGCGGTACTCAACCCACGCATGGAGGCCGGGCATCGCCCGCCCATGTGCACCCACAAATCCCACCGCCATCCGGACCGGGACACCAGCTCGAGCGAGAATTGCCGCGACCAGCGCATTCTGAACATCACAGTCGCCGGCGCCGACCATCAGGCTGCGTTGGGCGAAGGAAGGCTCCTCTCGGGCGGCTGCACGGTGGCGGTCGACGGTCCGCTCGGAGGTGTCGTAGACGACCTGACGCCGAACCCAGTCCCTCGCCACACGCGCCGCTTCGTCGGTTTCGAGCGGCCGCAGGTGAAGAGCAAAGTCGTCCGCCGTTTTCGGCAGGATGGGCCAGGATCCCTCGACGATGGGCTGACTCTCGAATCCCGGCCCCGTCCGGTACCGGACGCTCCCGCTGAGGATCCCCTCGATGACGAGGAGCGGACCACCATCCGGGGCGGCCCACAGAACTCCTTCGCCCCCCTCCAACCGCAAGCTCGCGGGATCGAGAAGCTGGCCCGTCGGCACCGGCAATCGGACCCCACCGGACATCCCATCGAGATCGAGCGCGATTTCGAGACACGATGCATTGCAGGTTGCGCCGAGATACGGCCGCGGTCCGGAACTCGGCGCCGCCGGTACGATTCTGCCGTCGTCGGCCAGGGCGATGATGCGAAAGACCGACAGGAGGGGTTCGGTGTGGGACGGAAGATAGCGGAGAGGAATTTCCGCCGGCAAAGCCTCCAGGAGATCGGCTGCCGGGCCCCGGTAGCGGTCTGCCGCTTCGGCCTCGAGGACGGCGTCCGGGCGGCGAACGCTCTGGGCCAAGGCGCCGGTTCCCCGGGCGCCGAGTCCGATCTTTCGGGCCGGCCCCTTCCCGGCCAACCACCAGGCGCCGGCAGCCAGAATCGCCACCACCACCAGCCCGACTGCGAGCTTTCGGGCCCACCTGGCCGGCAGCAGCTCGAGGCAGCGCATGCCGGCACGACGAAACCACCCCAACCCCGATCCCTGATCAAGCTGGCCACGGACCAGGCGTCGCACACCCCTCCGACCGATGGCCACCAGCTTCCGCAGCTCCCGGTCGGTTCGCGCGTCGCCGCGTGCCATGAGCACCTGGAGGCGCCGGCTGTCGAGAATCACCCTTGGGACCAGCCCCTCGGGAGTGCTCGAACTCCGCCGCCGCCGTCGATCCGGCTGGGTCAGGAGCTCGTCGAGGGTGGCGGTGGTGCGAACCCTGAGACCGTGCGCCAGAAGATCCACGCGCGGCCGGTCCGTCAGGGCTACGGCCCCACGGAGACCCGATCCTGCAAAGCCGAGACTCGGCGGTTCGAGCTCGATCTCGGCCGTCGCACGGCGCGAGTTGACCCAGACCTCGAGAATCTCACCGTCTTCGCCTCGGAGATGGCGCGCATCACGTTGTACCGCATCCCACACCGCAGCCACCGGGTCATCACCCCGGGCCGTTCGGGTGAGCTCGATCTCGGTGCCCCCACCGAGGGAAGATCCACCGCGTTCGATCTCCTCAAGGTCACCGCTCATCCTGAGCTGCCAGCCCGGCCCCTGTTCCGGCGCTGAACGCACCGTCACCTCGTCGGGTTCGAAACGGAGAACCGCCCAGAAGCCGATCCCGAATCGTCCCGCCGTGTCGCTCTGCCCGCTCTTGGACGAGGCATAGAGGGTGAAGAGGTATCGACGGGCGTGATCGAAGGTCATTCCACAGCCGTCGTCGCGGCAATGGATGCGATCAACCCCATCGCGTCGTTCGACCAAGAGATCGACGCGACCGGCGCCGGCATCGCGCGAGTTCTGGAGCAGCTCCCGCACGAAGACCCAGGCATCGCCTCCATAGCGATGCGCCTCATGAAAGGCCCGTCGACGAAACTCACCCGCATTGGTCACGGGAACAGTCTATAGGGGGATCTACGGGGCGGTCTGTGCGGGCTAGTAGATCGGGTCGGCTTCCAACCAGTACATGTTCTTGGCTGGTTCGAGGTTCTGGTTGGTCTCCTCGTTCCACGAAGAGGTCTGTTGACCGCAGCTGGTACAGGCGTGCTCCTCACCCAACATGGTTGCATCGGTGCGCTCCGAGGACCAGTCGGAGATGGAACCACAATAGGTGCAGCGGATCGGATCAGGTCGTTGCATGGTACGTATCCTCCACGAGTACAAACGGCACGCTACTCCACTTGAGCAGATGAAGAAAAGGCCGGTTGCGGCAGAGCGTGACGCACTGTGTCGTGAATGAACGCTCATTCACGTAAGAGCTATTAGCTGTTAGCAATTAGCTCTTAGCCCCATCACAGCATAGTCGCAATTTCATCTCGGTTTCATCGCACGGGAAACCGCAGAGCTGTCGGCGGAGCCGGCAGCGGTGGGTCGGCAAGAAACGCAACCCGCTAAAGCAGAGCTTCGTCGGAGTCGGGGTCTTTCGAGACGACCGTGCGGAAGAGGGCTTTGACGATGTCGATGTTGTTTGACAGCAGATCGAAGAAGTCCTCGGCCTCGATGGTCAGCAGCCGGGTCTCGGTCTCGGCCACGGCATCGCCCGACCGCGGCCTCCCGCTCAGGATGTCCAACACCCCGAATCGCCCGCTCGATCCGACGACCGTTCCACCTTCGCTGCTGCTCCCGAGGCGAATCCGGCCTTCGACAACACAGTAGAGCGCATCGGGGGCATCGCCCTTTCGGAAGACTTCCTCGCCCCTGGCGAATCTGTTTTCAGCGGCGATGGCGGCCAACCGCAGAACCTGGTCCGCGTTGCAGTGCGCGAAGAGGTCGACGCCCTGGAGGAAGACCATCATCTCGATATGTGCCATGGGTGCCATTTGACTCGTCTCCCCTTTGCGGATCAGTCCCTTGCCGGGAGCCACCTTGCCTGCCCTCGCCATGACCCACTCCGCGGTCTGTCGCACAAGCGGTTCCTCTGCCTTCTCCACCATCTTCGCCACCAGTGGATAAAGCGAAATGACTTCCTCGGCCCAAACCGCGTGCATGGCGGCCAACACGATCCCGCGCGCAGCGGGGTCGAGCCTGGAGTCGGTCTGAATGAGACGATCCAGGGTCGCTTCGGGCGACTCCATGAGGATCCCGAAGTAGAGTCTCGCGCGCCGTAGCTTCTCCTCTGGGGGCGAATCGTCGATCACCGAAAACACGTCGCGTCTGAGGGTTCCCGACAGACTGTTGTCGAGGTACTCGAGGGCTCGCGCACGGAGGTTCGGCTGCCGGCTCATGAGGCTGCGCCGCGCCGCCCGAACATCTTCAGGCCGCTCAACGAGTTCGAGCAGACCAAAAATGTTGCTGACCAGATTCTGCATCCGTTGTGCGAGGAGCTGCTGTGGCAGCGTCGGCACTCTGTCGGACTTCTGCCACACAGCAAACGGCCCCTCGAGGTGGGCTTCATGCAGAGAGGAGATCGCCCACAGATCCGCCAAACACCGCAGATATCGAGATGCCTCGGCCTGAACCTGCGCCCGAACCGCGCGATCGGAGAACCGGGTTGTCTGATGGCGGCCTCGCATATAACACAGGGCCTCGACCATCTTGGACCGCAAAAGGGTGTCACCGGCGTCGAGACTCTCTTCGAGGGCATCGGCTGCAGACTGGACGCCGAGGAGGGCGAGGGTCTTGGGCACGGCTCGCCGAACCCAGATCTGCTCGTCGTCGGAGTTCATGAAATGGCGCAGCGGCTGAACAGCTCCTTCGCCGATGGCGACCAGCGCTTCCCGAGCCTCGTGTTTCAGCCGCCTGTTTCCCATCAACGCGACCAGGGTCGGCACATAGATCGGGTTGGGGCCGTCGCGATCGAGCCTGATCTGGATCGAGTGGATCGCCTTGTGAACCACCGACAAGTCGGCGTCGTACAGGAGCTGGAGCATGACCGACTCTGCGACCGGCTCCGAAACCTCCCCCAACGCCCGGGCGGCCTCGGCGCGCATCGCCGGATCGGGGTCCGCAACCATTTTCCCGAGGGCCTCGGTGGCGAGGCTGGCGAGACCCCAGTCATCCGCGACCAAGAGGCTTGCCACCGCGGTCGCGCGCAGCTCGGGATCCGGATCGTCGAGCCTCTCGCGCATGAGCGACGACGATTTTCCTCCACTGAGCTTGGCGAGGGTCTGCATCGCACCACTTCGGACTTCTGCATTCTCGTCGGTAATCGCCTCCTTGACCAGATCGACGGCGTCCTCGCGGCCGGTGTCGGCCAGAATCTCCAGGGTCTTCTTGCGCACCCGACTGTCGCGGTGATGGAGCAGGAGCGGCTGGACCAGGCGGCCCTGGCCGTGCGACGACAGCAGCTCGAGACTGTGGAGCACCTGGCGCGAGTCCGAGCTGCCGAGGGCCTGGACCAGGGTGGTGATGGTGGTGAGATCGGTGGGATCGATGGTGGCGTCGGATTGAACGATCCCGGATTTGAGCCCCGCACGGTACTCGCGGATGTACTCACGTCGCACCCGGCCCGTGAGCAACAACCACATCACCAGCACCACCGCCGTCAACCACGAAACGTATGACGGCGGAAGGAGCGTGAATGTCACCGGCAGGATCAGGAGGGCGGCCAGGCCCTTGGCGAACCGCTGAACGAAGACATCGATAAATGCCTTGGCCCGGACCCTGAGGCTTGACGGCACCGGAAGGAAGAGGAGCTCTCGGGTCGCCTGGTCCACCGAATGCCGCAGGCTCCCCTCGGCGAGCATGAGCACCACGACCAGTGAAAAGACGATGGGCGCCTGGGCGATCAATGCGACCACAACCGCGATCTGCAGGACACCGACGGTGGCGGGCAGCACCCGCATCCCGACCCCGACCCCGAGCGCCCGGTGAATTCTCTGGGTGAAGAGCAGCTGGAAGACAAAACCGACGATCCCCATGAGGATGAAAAAACCACCGATGACGCTCGTCCGCTCATCCAGTCCAGTGGTCTCCTGCTGAACATGCCAGTAGAACTGCCATCCCACGAGTTGGCCCACCACCACGGTCACCAACATCAGCACCGTAATGGCCACCAGTAGCCGCGATCCGCGAATGATCTCCAAGCCCCCGCGCGCCTCCTCGACCCGGGCTCGGCTCGTGTAGGTCCCCGGCGGTCGGATGTTGGGCCGATGACGTTCGATCAGCAGGACCAAAACCGGAATGGCGAGGGCCACGGCCGCGGCAGCGAGCAGGGTGAATCGCGTCCCTGCCATCTGGGTCACTCGCCACGCTATCAGGCCGCCGGGGATCGCTCCCAACAGTCCGCCCGCGCCGATGAAGGCAAAGAGACGCCTTGCCTGCCGTGGATCAAAGACGTGGTTGGCGTACGACCACACCTGGGACACGGAGATGGCGAAGGCCATTCCGAGCCAGACATAGTACAGCGCCGCCACACCACGCTGGTTGACCTGCTCGACGCTGTACAAGATGAAGAAGATCACGAACCCGGCGGCGTGCAGCGCGCTGGATCCGACGATCATCGAGCTCTGTTTGAAGCGCGCGGCCAACCGGGAATAGAGCACCAACACCGGATAGGAGATCAGCGCGACGGCGAGATACACGAACGGGAGGTTCTGCGCGCCCAGCTCGTCGATGAAAGACGCCTGCCGAACCGACTTGCCGGCGAAGTGAACCGTGGTCAGGGCCAGGAAGTAGAGAAAGAAGAGCCAGGCGAGCGTTCCCTCACCCGGGCGCATGCCGAAGGCCGAGCCGACAAAGAAGCCACGCAACCCACCCGACTGCGTGCCGTTGAACGGGCTCGCCTCTTTCTCCGATTCCGTTGTTTTCACCACGGCCTACGGTAGCGCGACTGAAGCCACTGAGCAATGCATGCGGGTCTTACGCGTCTCCCGCCACATCGGTTGCCGTTGGCTCATGATTCGTTGCTTCTCCGTTACATCTTTGACAAATGTTCACGAGGAATGGCAGCGGCAACGGTCGGATCAGTGGCCGAAGCCGTCTCCGAAACCGTTGCCGAGACCGTGGCCGCAGCCGGACCCGAACCCGCGGCTCCACCAGGACACGAGGAAAAGGGCGTGCGGCGGGCGTGCCGGGTCTGACAATGTGCCGGAACGACCTACCGGCACCGCAACACCCTCTACACATTGTCAGACCGGGCTCCCACGGGGAAGCGCGATCCGGGACAGCTCTCCCGGCTCAGAAGGAGGCCGCCGGCGACCGAGCAGCGTGGTCACGCACCTTCCGGCCACCTCGATTGACCACGCTGCTCGGGCGACACTGGGTCGCCGAAGGCGGACCAGAAGGCCGGGGACGAGGGATCCGTGACCGAAACCACATCCGTATCCGTATCCGTATCCGTATCCGAGACCGTGACCGAGTCCGTATCCGGCTCCGGCTCCGGCTCCGGCTCTGCTGCCACGGTCTCTGCCACGGTCTCTGCCACGGTCTCTGCCACGGCATGGTCACTCCGGGTTGTTCTCCAAGCGACGGATAGCCGGTGAGATGTCCCATGTCAAGGGCAAGACGAGTCGCCTCGAAGGCGACCCTTGACACCAGACGTCCCAGCGACTGGGGGGAGGGCATGAACAACCCGGAGGTGACCATGCACGAAACACAGCAATCAACAGGCTTCGATGCCCTCGACAAAGCGATCTCGGCCGCAGGCATCGCAATCTCACTATCGATTCGAGTTCCAGCTCCATTGAAACCTATCGCTGATCAAGTGATTCGATCCGCCTCATCGGTCCCCGCCAATCTCGCCGAGGGCGCTGGACGCACTGGCCGAGATCGAACGCATCACTACCGCATCGCCCTCGATTCCGCGAATGAAGTCGACACCCACCTTCGGCTTCTCGTCGCAGCAGGCGCAATCGACACCACTCGCACCGAATCCTCGCTTCAGCTCTTTGACGACGTGAGAGCCATGATCTGGCGCCTCCTCCATCCAAAACCCTGATGCGATGGATTGTGGGGCATCCACCCTGGCTTCCCTTCAAGGCCCTGCCGGTGGCCTTGGCCAACATACGAAGTCAGACAGCCCACGCTCACCTGCGATGTCTTGGTGACTTTTTCGAGTCTTCGTGGTTGCGACGGCCCTGCGATGGAGCCATGTCATCTGCGTCTATCTGCGTGATCTGCGGGCAACCTGCGATGGTGGGATGCCTTCGCGTCCTTCGCGCCTTTGCGGTTCAACCCCGCGATGCCTTTGCGCCTTCGCGGTTCATTCCTCCACGAGAATCGCTTCGAGCTCGGTGAGGGTTCGGTCGAAGAGCTCGAGCGCGGCGGCGATGGCATCGGGTTTGGTGAGGTCGACCCCGGCACCCCTGAGTAGCTCGAGCGGCGGTTTCGAGTTGCCGCCCGAGAGCATCTCCAGATAGGCGTCCCGCGCGGCCGGGTCCCCGGCGGCGATCATTTCGGCAACGGCCGCCCCCGAGGCGAGGCCGGTGGCGTAGGTGAAGACGTAGTACTTGTAATAGAAGTGCGGGATGTAGGCCCACTCGACGGGGTCGTCGGCGTCCATGGTGTAACCCGGACCGTAGTAGTCCTCGATGAGACCGCCGTAGACGGCGTTGAGCTTGTCGGCGGTGATGGGTACCCCGGCTTCGGCGAGCTCGTGGAGCTCGAGTTCGAACTCGGCAAAGAGAGTCTGGCGGTAAATGGTGGTGCGGATGGTTTCCACCAGCTCGGACAGGTACCAAGCGCGCTCGGCATCGGTCTCGGCGTGGGCCACCATGTATTTCGACAGCAGGACCTCGTTGGCGGTGGAAGCGATCTCGGCGACGAAGGGCACATAGCGCGAGGTCAGGTAGGGTTGACCCTCCTGGGAGAGAACACTGTGAAGCGCGTGACCGAGTTCGTGCGCCAGCGTCGAGACGTCGTCGTAGGAGTTCTGGAAGTTCATCTTGATGAACGGCCTGACGCCGTACACCGAGCCCGAGAACGCGCCCGACTCCTTGGTCTTGGCCGGGTAGACGTCAATGGCGCCGTTGCGCGGATCGATGATCCGGACCAGCTGTTCAGAGTAGTTCGCACCGAGGGGCTGCAGCGCGTCGACAATGGCCTGGGCACCCTCAGCATAGGTGAGATCGCGGGCAGCCCCCTCGACCATGGGTACATAGAGATCATAGAGGTGGATCGCATCGAGGCCCATGACCTTCTTTCGCAGTTCGACATAACGGTGGAGGGCCGGGGCGTGGGCGCGGACGGTGTCGATGAGATTGCGGTAGACCGCCGGGTCGAGATCGTCCTTGTCGAGGTAGGCCTCCAGCGCGGTGTCATAGTTCCGCGATCGAGCCAGGAAGACGTTGAATTTGGCCTGGCCTCCCAGGGTCGCGGCAAAGGTGTTCTCGAAGCTCCGCAATGATGAGAACATCCCGGCCACCGTATCCCTCCGCACCCGACGGTCGTCCGACCCGCGCAACCGGCCGTAGTTGGCGAAGGTGAGCTGAGTCTCCTGACCCCCGGCGTCGGTGATCATCGGCAGGGGCATCTCGGCCACTAGCGAACCAAACGCGGATTCGAGCGCCGACGGCAGCTCGTTGAGATCGATGGCGGCCCACAGGTTGTCACCGGCCAGACCGAGCACCCGCTCTGCCTCCGGGTCGAGGATCCGATCCGCACGGCGTCGAAGACCGTCGATCCACGGTCGAAACTCCTCGAGCTTCGGCGCCTGGATGTAAGCCCGGGCCAACTCCGCGGAGTCGAGGTCGAGCACGGCCTGACGCAAGACAGCACCCTCGTCCATGACCTGGTTTGTGAGCTTGAGAGCCTGCTGATGCCGGCTCGAGAACTCGGGATTCGTGGTGTCCCCGTCCTTTTGCAGCGAGGCGTAGAGCGACAACCGGTTGGTCGTCAACTCGATGTCGAAATAGAGGGTCATGTACGCCGCGAGACCTTCTGGGCTCCCCAGCGTGTCGTGGCTGGCGCTGAGAAGCACCAGCCCCTTTTTGGTCGCCTCAAGGGTGGACTCCCACGCCTCGTCGTCAGGGAAGAGAACCGTCAGATCCCAGAGGTAGTCCGCCGGAATCGACCGGCGTTCGGCATTGGCGTCCGGTGTGTGGGGCGGGAGCCCGGTCAGGCCCCCAGAGGACGCCAACACGGCTGCAAACAAGAGGACAGAACACGAGACGGTCATGAGAACCTCCTACGACGATGGTTTGCTCGAGTGACACCATAACTCAGTCGCGGCGGCAGTGGCAGAGACCGCGTACAGTCCCTCGCCCGCGGAACGATTCTTCCGATCCCGATCCCGCGTCCGTTCCCGTTCCCGTGGCGACCCTCTCCCTCTCCTTCTCCCGATGTCCCTCTGATCCTGCGCCGGCGCGATCCCGACATGGTTCCATCATCGCGGTTGGCCGTGAGTACCCCCCTTGACAATGTTCGGCTTTACTTTCCACCCGACCGAAACGCCCCGCGGTGCCGAACATTGATCAGCGTGGTCGCAGTAAGTCAATCTACCCACGCGCGACCACGCTGATCCGCGACGCTGGGTCGCCAGAGGCGCCCCAGAAGGCCGGGCCACCGTAAAGCCATAAAAACCTTCGCGCTCAAGACTCATATCTATAAAAATCACATCTGAGTGAGTTTTCATCAGAAATTTCAAGAAAGGGCTTGACAGTCGGCATGGAAAGCCCTATATTCACCGTTGGCACTCGAATGACTCAAGTGCTAATCACCAGCATTAAACCGAAGGGAGAGAACGAGATGAAGATCAAACCCCTGGGCGATCGAGTCCTTGTGAAGCGTACCGAGCCGGCGGAGGAAATCCGCGGTGGCATCATCATTCCGGATACCGCCAAGGAGAAGCCTCAAGAGGCCGAAGTGGTTGCGGTTGGCGACGGCAAACTGGACGACAACGGCAAGCGCCTGCCCATGAACGTCAAAGCCGGCGACCGCATCCTCATCGGAAAATACTCGGGTCAGGACATCAAGGTCAACGACATCGAGCACACCATTCTGCGCGAGGACGAGATCCTCGCCATCGTCGAGTAAGGGAGTTTCATCATGGCTGGAAAACAGATCGTCTACTCCGAGGAGGCTCGGAGCAAGCTGCTCGCCGGCGTCAACAAGCTCGCCAACGCCGTCAAAGTAACCCTCGGCCCCAAGGGCCGCAATGTCGTTCTCGAGAAGAAGTTCGGCTCACCGACCATCACCAAGGACGGCGTCACCGTTGCCAAGGAGATCGAGCTTCCGGACAACCTCGAGAACATGGGTGCGCAGATGGTCCGCGAGGTCGCTTCGAAGACCTCCGATGTCGCCGGCGACGGCACCACCACCGCCACCGTGCTGGCCCAGGCCATCTACCGCGAGGGCATCAAGAACGTGACCGCGGGCGCCAACCCCATGGAGCTCAAGCGCGGCATCGACCAGGCCACCGTCAAGGCCGTCGAAACCATCAACTCGCTGTCGCAGCCCGTCGCGGGTGACGCCATTTCCCACGTCGGCACCATCTCCGCCAACGCCGATTCCGAGATCGGCGAGATCATCCGCGAGGCGATGGAGAAGGTCGGCAAGGACGGCGTGATCACGGTTGAAGAGGCCAAGGGCCTCGACACCACCCTCGAGGTGGTCGAGGGCATGCAGTTCGACCGCGGGTATCTCTCCCCCTACTTCGTCACCGACGCCGAGCGCATGGAAGTGGCGCTCGAGAACGCCATGATCCTGATCTTCGAAAAGAAGATCTCGAACATGAAAGACCTCCTTCCGATCCTCGAGAAGGTCGCCCAGCAGGGCAAACCCCTCCTGATCATCGCCGAGGACGTCGAGGGCGAGGCCCTGGCGACCCTGGTGGTCAACAAGCTCCGCGGCACCCTCAACATCTGCGCCGTCAAGGCCCCGGGCTTCGGCGACCGCCGGAAGGCCATGCTCGAGGACATCGCCATCCTCACCGGTGGCAAGATGATCTCCGAGGATCTCGGCATCAAGCTCGAGAACATCACCTGGGAAGACCTCGGCAGCGCCAAGAAGATCGTCATCAACAAGGACGACACCACGATCGTCGTCGATGACGACGACTCCGCCAAGCACGAAGCCGTCCTCGGCCGGGTGCAGCAGATCAAACGTCAGGCCGAGGAGACCACCTCGGACTACGACCGCGAGAAGCTCCAGGAGCGTCTCGCCAAGCTCGTCGGCGGCGTTGCCCAGATCAAGGTCGGCGCGGCCACCGAGACCGAGATGAAAGAGAAGAAGGCCCGCGTCGAAGACGCCCTCCACGCCACCAAGGCGGCCGTGGAAGAGGGCATCGTCCCCGGCGGCGGTGTCGCACTGCTCCGCGCTATGGTCGCGGTCGAGAAGTTCGTCAAGTCGTCCAAGGGCGACATTCAGACCGGCGGCAAGATCCTGCTCCGCGCTCTCGAGGAGCCGACTCGGCAGATCATCCTCAACACCGGTCTCGAAGAGGCCGCGGTGATCGTGCGCGAGATCCGCGCCAAGGGCGGCAATTTCGGCTACAACGCCGCCACCGGTCAGATGGCCGACATGATCGCCGACGGCGTCATCGACCCGGCCAAGGTCACCAAGAACGCCCTCCTCAACGCGTCGTCCATCGCCGGCCTGCTCCTCACCACCGAGGCGCTGGTCTGCGAGATCCCCGAGGAGACGAAGGACATGCCGATGCCTGGCGGCGGCGACATGGGCGGCATGGGCGGCATGGGCGGCATGTACTAGACGAACGCCCTACCGACATCAACACCAAAACCCGGGCATTTTGCCCGGGTTTATTCTTGCAGATTCCGAGAATTGGGTTGGAGCGGTCGAACCGTTCCAACCCAATTCTTGGAAGACGTTTTCTGATTGCGTGCTCGCAAAATTGGCAACCAACTGTCGCCCACTCTCTCGCGATCAAAGCCCGCGGACATATGGCACTCACCGGGGCGTGCCGGGCTTGCCATTGTGCCTGCACCGGCCCACCGGCAGTGCGTCACGAGCCACACAATGGCATGCCGGGCAACCCCCGCGGTAGAAAGAGCCGGAGCGTCCGCTCCCACTCGGAGGGAGGCCGCCGGCGCACCATCGGTGGGGTCGCAGTCTTTCAATCA
>Ga0316187_10000426_pt1 | contig 32640 bp, 26 predicted proteins | sample CroRivburrow1_MG_FD_204927 | JGI IMG/M metagenome (GOLD analysis project Ga0316187, IMG submission 204927) | Coastal sediment microbial communities from Maine, United States - Cross River worm burrow 1 | ecosystem: Environmental > Aquatic > Marine > Coastal > Sediment | place: USA: Maine... | reverse complement strand
TTTCGGTTTCCACAATGCGCATCACCAGAGACCTACCGTTGCCTGGTACAACCTGCCTGCTTATCATCGCAAGCAATTTGGCACTGACCCTGCAAAAGTGATCCCTTTCAGCGTGCAGTTGCAGATGTATCACAAGTACCGGGTGCAACGGGTAACCCATTCCGGCGGTGAACTGGATGATCTGCCGACTCCGTGGGAGCAGGAATACCTGGAAAGGGCAAGGGCCGGCAGGATTTATGGCGGTAACGCAGTCTCCTTCCTGAATTCGTTCTGAAAGACGGCCGGGCTTTGGGCACTTTCAGGCAAGCGGTTGAGGGGAAAGCCTTTGCGATTGCAGCTGAACTGACCGTGCAGAAGGAATCCACTGCTGACGACGTCCTGCGGCAGGCAGAAGATCTCGCCGGCCTGGCTGACGGCATCCAGGTGACGGACAATCCTTATGCCTGGGTGCAAATGTCTGCCCTGGCCGCGTCGGCTTTGCTGATTGGAGAGGGCTTCGACCCCGTCCCCATCATGACCTGTCGTGACCGTAACCGCGTGGCTTTGAAGAGTGACCTGATGGGGTTGCAAGCGATGGGTGTTGAAAACGTCATGCTGATGCGGGGCCACCGTGTGCCGAAGGATCACTCGGTACCGGCCAGCACCGTGTTCGATCTGACCGGCCAGGAGTTGATCGCATTGGCCGCTTCCGTCGACGATGGGTTCTTTATTGGCACAGGCGCCAAGCTGTTTCGCCCGGGGCCCCGCTGGCAGGCTGAATCACTGGTGCGGCGGCACACGGCAGGCGCGCGCTTCCTGCAAACCCAGTTGTGTTTCAACATGGAAATTCTCGAACGCTACATGAAGCGTTTCGTTGCGGCTGGCCTGGACCGGGACTATTCGATCCTGATTTCACTTTCACCCCTGCCTTCGGCGAGCACGGCAAGCTGGATCAGGGAACACCTGAGTGATTCCAGGATTCCCAGAGACATCATCGCAAGATTGGAAAATGCCCCTGACCCGGAAGCCGAGGGAATCACGATTTGCGCCGAGTTGATGCAGCAGATTTCCGAAGTGCCGGGAGTTTCCGGGGTCAACCTGATGACGACAGGTGACCCGGCGGCGCTGCGGGCTACCATCCAGGCATCGGGCCTGAGGGATTGATATGACACAGAAACTGGAAGTTTACCAATCATTATGGGCGATGGAATTACGCCGGCCCGGCGTTCCGGAAAGGCCGATGGAAGAGAACTTCCGGATGGCTGCAGAAGCAGGTTATCACGGCTTGTGTATCGATCCCGCGGTGCACGAGATTCCGGATTTCCAGGAGTTACAGCCCTTGTATCGTGAGTACGGCCTGAAATGCATGGTGAACGCCTTTCCGGCCAAGGTGGAGGAATTGCCGCCATTGCTCGACCTGGCTAATAGCCTCGACGCCAGCCTGGTCAATGTCATTGGCCAGGTCATGCCACTGACGGTGGATGAAGGTATCCCGGTGATCCGGCAGTGGATGGCGGATGCGGCAAGCGCCGGTCTGCCATTATTGTTCGAAACTCACCGCGACTGCACGCTGAACGATCTTTATTACGCCTTGCAACTGATCGAAGCGGTACCAGAAATGCGCCTCTGCGCCGACCTTTCCCACTACGTGATTGACCGGGAGATGCGCCTGCCGCTGAGCGAGACGGACCGGCAATACATGCGCCGGATACTCGAACGTTCGGACTGTTTCCAGGGGCGCATCGCCAACCGGGAACAGGTCCAGGTGCAGATTGATTTTCCCCAGCACCAGGCTTGGGTGCAGCAGTTCCGGGACTGGTGGGCGGAAGGCATCGGCCTGTGGCGCCGGCGCAATGCTGATGATGCTACGCTGATCTTTCTGTGTGAACTGGGACCCCCGCCTTATGCGATCACAGACGCCAACCAGGCCGAGTTGTCGGATCGCTGGCAGGAAGCGCTCAAGATCAGGTCGTGGGTCGAGGAGACCTGGTCTGCGCTTGCCTGATCTGGGAGCCCAACCAGGCGAAGCCCACTGCGCCCATCAGAAAATTGGACACCGTGGTGGCCGCGAACAAGCCGGGCAGATCATAAAAATGCTTGCCGATCAGCGCCAGCGGCAAAAATACAACGATCACGCGACAGCTGGAAATGACCACGCCTGGAATCGGCCTGCCCATGCCATTGAAAGAGGCGTTGACCGACATTACCAGGCCGTAGGCGCCGTAGGACAGGGCCGCGATCCACAGGTACTGGATGGCCACCGTCTGGATGGTTTCTGACTGGCTGAACAATCCGGTCAGCGGCCGGGCGATGAGAATCAGCAGAATACCCAGCGCCAGCCCGAACCCCAGGCAGAACCGGCTGATTACCCTGCGGGCCTCTTTCAGGCGGCCAAACTGGTCGGAACCGAAATTCTGGCCGAAAAACGGGCTGGACACGGCAGAAAGGGCGTAAAAAGGGATCAGGAAGATCGGCTCGATGCGCATCGCGATGCCAAATCCGGCGACGGCATCGACACCGTATGCAGCAACCATTGCAACCACGATCCCGCTCGAAACCGGAATGATGGCGTTGGTCATCATCGCCGGGATGCCTATGTGCAGCATATGACGCCATGATTGCAGAATGGTCTGCAGTGGAGCGATTGGGTTGGCGTACACCCTGAGCCGGAAATGCAGGTAGCCCAGCGTGAACAGAAGCATGGTCCCGGTCGCTATCAGGGTGGCGAGTGCCGCGCCCTGGACTTCCATCCTCGGAAAACCGAACAGGCCGAAAATCAGGATCGGGTCGAGCAGCAGGTTGAGAATGGCAGCAGCCGTGATGACCTTGCTTTCCAGCAGGGTATTGCCGCGTGCACGGATCGAAGCCAGTGACGTCCACAAGGCAATATCCAGCGGTGCAACCCAGTACCAGATACTCATGTAGTCATCGATGACAGGCATCAGTTCAGGTGTGGCCCCCAGCAGGGTGAACACCGGGCCGATTGTTGCCTGCCCCAGCAGGCAGAGGGACAGGGCTACGAGGACTCCAAGGGTCACGGTGTCCATGGTCAGGCGCCGGGCTGCGGCCTGATCGCCGCGCCCTATGGCCCGGGATACGCAGGAAGCCGCGCCCGCTTCAAAGCCGATTCCGATGCCATAGATCAACCAGATGACTGGCATGGTGAAGCTGACCGCTGCGAGCGGGGTATCGCCCAGCCTCGAAATGAAAAAAAGGTCGGCAGCCTCGAAAGAAAAAATGGCCACCAGGCCCAGCGCAAATGGAATGCCCTGCCGTCGCAGGTGTGCGGCAACCGGGCCTGTGGTCAGATCCTGTTTTTCAGAAATACGGATTCCCCTTCATGCCGCGTACTTGCCATGGGCGTCATCAAGTCTTTTGCGCAGGGTGCGGGCAGCAGGATGACGGTCAAAAAAGGAAGAAACTTTCTTAGGGATGTTGAGATCATTTTCTTCCTCTGGGTGTCCAATTAATTATAGACAGGAACAAAAAGCTTGATAAATCATTTTATCTCTAACATATTTCAGGTAGAGAGTTGTTTGAATTCCTGGTTTAAGGGATTAGATGAACCGATTGACCAAATTGACCAGCGCAGCATTCGGCATGGCGCTACTGGCGGGCCTGGCGTACTACCAGGGCAACCCGGCATTGACCACGGCCGAAGAGGGTTCGCTGGTGGGAACCGCGGTGAATGGGCTCCCGGACACAGAAACAAAGGCGGGGTCCCTTGCCGTTGATGGCGCGGCCAAGCCTGATTGCGACCCCTCTAAAACTCCCGACGACCCCGATTTCGAAGACTGCGACAAAATCTCGCAGAAATAAACCGTTAATCGGGTACTGCGCTGACGAAGCAGTTCAGGGTCAGGCGGCCCTTGGCCGGGTCCGGGGAGAGTAAAGAAGGATCTTCAATATACGCGTTGTGTGGCAGGTCTCCTGAGTAGAACACCAGGCGGTTGTACTTTGCCGGGACCATGTCCAGCAACTCCGCTGCTTCGTTCGTTTCTGTCATGTAGCAGGGTGGCTCCCGGAACATCTCGAATTTCTCTTTGAGTTCATCCAGCCCGGCATCGGGATCACTGCGCTGCCGGGCGGTCATTTCCTGCCAGAATTCCTCGTCTTTCCACCGGTAGAATGCGGTACCGCCCATTTCAGGCTGGTGGAACAGGTACAACAGGGCCGCAAAATTGACCCGGCCGGGCTCCAGTCGTGGATCGGTATGGCAGAGCCGTTGAATCCAGGTGAAATTTTCCGGTTGCAGCGTGGCCAGTGAAAACTGCGTGTGAAAATTGATGCCGCCCCGGCAGAATGGAAAAATGCGGCTCATCTCTCGCCGGATGAACCGGTTCATTTCTGCCAGCAGATCGTTGTCCAGCGGCAACACAATTCCAGGATAAGAACGCTCAAGTTCGATGAAATCTCCGGCGTGTGCGCAAGCGAAATCCACCACTTCTCCTGGATTCAGGAGAAAATCGTCGATCACCACGCAGATCTGCCCATCGGTGACCTGCGAGGCCTGTATATCCAGTTCTGGATTAATCCGCAGTTGCATCGTTATTCGAACTCGATCCAGGTGGTTTTCAGCTCGGTGTAATCGTGAAAGGCATGGATCGATTTGTCCCGGCCGTTGCCGCTTTGCTTGAAGCCGCCGAAAGGAACGGTGATGTCACCGCCGAAATAGTTGTTGATTCCCATCGTGCCGACCCGCACGGCTTCTGCCACTTTGTGGGCCGTATTGATGTTATTGCTCCAGACGGCGCCCGCCAGTCCAAAGATCGAGTCATTGGCGATCGTCACGGCCTCCTCGGCAGTCCTGAATGGAATAACAGAAAGCACTGGCCCGAAAATTTCTTCCTGGGCGATCCGCATCGCATTGTTCACACCACTGAAAATACTGGGTTGGTGGTAGTAACCGCCGGTTTCTTCCAGCATGCGCTGGCCACCGAATACCAGGTTCGCACCCTCCCCACGGCCGATGTCGACATATTCAGCCACAGTGTTGAATTGCCCGGCATCGATCATTGGGCCCATGGCCGTTGCCGGGTCGAGCGGATTCCCCGGCATCCAGTTCCGGGCGTTTTCAGTCACCATCTCCAGGAATGTATCCTGAATTTTTGCCTCGACGATCAGGCGCGTACCCGCGGTGCAGGTCTGGCCGCCGTTATAGAAAACAGCGACTGCTGCCATCGCAGCCGCTTTTTCCAGGTTGGCGTCGGCGAAAACGATATTCGGGCTTTTGCCACCCAGTTCCAGGAAGGTGCGTTTCAGGTTGGATTGACCGGAATACTCCATCAACTGTTTTCCCACCGGAGTGGAACCGGTGAAAGTCAGCCCATCGATGTCCATATGTGTGGCCAGGTGTTTACCCAGGCTGCCACCCGGACCGGGCAGGACCTGCAGTACGCCGTCAGGCAGGCCGGCCTCGGAGGCCAGGCCCGCGATGAAAAGCGCGGATAGCGGTGTATTGGATGCCGGTTTTAAAATCACCGAATTTCCGGTCGCCAGTGATGGCGCCAGCTTCCAGGCCGTCGTGGACAAGGGAAAGTTCCACGGCACGATAGCCGCGACCACACCCAGTGGCAGGCGCTGAACCAGCGCCAGCGTGTCGGCCGGTGTGGGTGGAATCTCGTCATAAACCTTGTCGATTGCCTCGCCACTCCAGCGAATGGTGCGCACGGTGGCAGGTACATCGACGTTGGTCGTGTCCGAGATGGGTTTTCCTACATCGAGGGTTTCCAGCAGGGCGATGGTGTCTGCATGCTTTTCGATCAATTCCGCCCAGCGGACCAGCACCATTTTGCGGTCCATCGGCGCCATCCGGGACCAGCTGCCCTTTTCAAATACAGTTCGTGCATCCCGCACGGCCAGGTCGGCGTCTTCAATCCCGCAAAGTGCTACATGGGTCAAGGATGCGCCATTGGCCGGGTTTTGAGTGGCGCGGGTCTGTCCCGACAGAGCATCCACGTAACGCCCGTTGATAAAAGCGCGACCTTCAAATTGGAGATTTCCGGCTAGCGCCTGCCAGTCGGTTACGGTTCTGTCGAGCATCAAGCACCTCTTGCTTTGCGTCATTAAAGGGGTATGATCCGGAACGCCAAGTATGGCCAGTCACACAATGTTTTACCAATTTTAAAATGTCCGCCAATCCGATAAAAGCTGTTTACGATAATGCCAATCAAACCCTGCAGGCGGGGGACCCTGATGAAGCTGAACTGATCTGTCGCCGCGCGTTACCCCACGTGGGCAGGGACCCCAATATCATCTGCCTGATGGGGGAAATCTGCCTGCGACAGAGACGGCTGCAGGAAGCGAAAAGCCTTTACGGTGAAGTACTGGGCAAATATGAGGGGTTTCCCCGGGCGCTGGAAGGTCTCGGACTGGCGCTGCTGGCTGACAAGGAAGCCGCCGAGGCAAGTAAGTACCTTGCCAGGGCAGCTGCAGCTGCGCCGCAACGCTCTAAAACCCGGATGGCGCTGGCCCGTGCGCTGGCCGAATCCGGGCATTATGCGGAGTCGGAAAAAACCATCAAGGAAGCGCTTGAGCTGGATCCCAGGCAATCTGAGTTAAATCAGGCGGAACTCGCACTTGCCGGCGGTGACATGGAAGAGGCTGAAAAGATCCTGAGGAAAATTCTCAGCCAGGATCCCAACGATATCAAGGCTCTGCGCCTGCTAAGCAGCATCGCGGTCGAAGCCAGCCGTTTCAGGCCCGCCCGGAAAATGTTGGAACACGCAGTGGAAGTGCAGCCGGGATTCATTGCTGGTTGGAACGATCTGGCAAACCTGTTGATGAAACAGGACCGCTATGACGAGGCGCTGGAAGCGGTGCAGCGCGCCATAGACATCGACCCGAAGATGGTTCACAGCTGGGTGGTGAAAGGCAATATCCTGACCCGCGCCCAGCGTAACGAGGATTCACTGGAGGCTTACGGCAAGGCGCTTGAACTCAGCCCGCGCAGCGCCGGGGCCCTGTCTGGCATGGGCCACGTACTGAAGACCATCGGCCGGCAGCAGGAATCAATTGATGCCTACCGCAAGTGCATCAGGAACCATCCGGCCTATGGTGAGGCGTACTGGAGCCTGGCCAACCTGAAGACTTTCGAATTCGATGAACATGAAGTGAAGGTCATGCAGCAGATGATCGAGGATAAGGGTCTGGCCGATGAGCCCAGGGTCAACTTTTGCCTGGCGTTGGGCAAGCATTTTGAAAATGAAAAACACTATGACCGGGCCTTTGAGCACTACCGTCGCGGCAATGATCTGAGAAGGGAAAACGAAATTTACGACCCGGTGCAGACCCAGGTGGTCCATGACAGGATCATCGAGGTGTTCAACCAGGAGTTCCTTGATGAAAGAGAAGGGTGGGGCGATCCGGACCCTGCCCCGATTTTTGTCGTGGGACTGCCTCGTTCCGGCTCCACCCTGATCGAACAGATACTGGCCAGTCACAGCAGGGTCGAGGGCACGATGGAACTGCCGGACCTGTCGCGTGTGATCGCAGAATTGACCCGGCAGAGCCCGGGCAGGGTCGAGTATCCGGAGGCCATGGAAAACGTCGATGAGGATGCCGCCAGGGCGATGGGTGAAGCGTATTTGCAGACGACCATGCGCTATCGCACTGGCAAAGCGTATTTTATCGACAAGATGCCGAATAATTTTTCCAGTGTCGGGCTGTTACAGGTCATTCTGCCCAATGCGAAAATTATTGATGCCCGCAGACACCCGCTGGACAGTTGCCTGGGCAGCTACAAACAGCTGTTCTTCAAGGGCCAGTCTTTCACTTACGACCAATTCGAACTCGGCCACTACTATTTGCAGTATCGCCGGATCATGGAGCACTGGCGCGAGGTGCTGCCGGGCAAAGTGCTGGATGTGCATTACGAAAACATGGTGCTGGACCAGGAAAACCAGACCCGGCGCCTGCTGGAATACTGTGGATTGCCCTGGGAAGATCAGTGCCTGCGCTTTTACGAAACCGAGCGCGCCATCAACACGGCAAGCTCGGAACAGGTGCGCCAGCCCATCTACACCAAGGCGCTCAACTTCTGGCGCAATTATGAATCACACCTGGGTGAACTGATCGAAACCCTGGAGCCGTTGTTGCAGGAAATGCCCGAAAAAGATCAGCCGGCGGCTATCCGCGAATCCTGAGCAGGGCCTGCATTCATCCTTCTTTGGCAGGAAGGTAATCGAAAATAAAGGTGATGCGATCCTCGCTGCCGCTGTTCATCACGCTGTGATTTTTTTGATTGTTGATTTCGTAGGCATTGCCCACCTTGAAGCGGTGAGGGCGGCCGTTGATCATGAATCGCACACCGGGATTGGTAGTGATCGGGATGTGGATCCGATGACTGTGCGTGAAGCTCTGGTGCGTGTCACGGTGAGGCGCAATCACCCCTCCGGCCTTCAGCTTGGCGGCCATCGCGCGGATGATGGTGCCGCCGGGCGGGTAAAAGTTCTTGATGATGTCGTGCATCAGGGGGATTGCCGTGTCTTTGAGCTCATCCCAGGCCGATTCCTTGGTAACTTCCATTTCCGGCCAGCCATCGCAAAACACCATCACCAGTGACTCGGTCTGGGTGTGTACATCGTACGCCTGCTGGCGGTACTGGTTGGCTTTCCAGGCTTCCTTGTCCTGTGAAAGAATGGCCTTGATCAGGGCTCCGGAATCTACCGGTCCCAGTTCACGTAGTGATTCTCCAATGTCCATCTTAACTACCTAATTTTGCAGGATCGTTTGTAATTTTTTCGACGCCGTTTTATGATCGCTCAAATAAAAAGATACGTACAACTACGTACAACTATTAAATATCAAGACTTAGAGGGTACTAAATAATGTCGACTGAGCATACGCTGATCGAAAATCTTCCGGTTCGACCCACGCCGCTTTCCCTTGCTATTTCCGCCCTGATCGCCGCTCCTGCGGCAACCGCTGTTGCGCAGGATCAGTCGGAGCAATCCGAAAACAGAATGCTGGAAGAGGTCACGGTGACGGCACGAAAGCGCGAGGAAAGCCTCCAGGCCATTCCGCAGAGCATCCAGGCGATTTCAGCACAGACGATCGAGCAGGCCGGATTGCGTGGCATGGACGATTACGTGCGCTTCATCCCAAGCCTCAATATTGTCCAGGCAAATCCTGGCACCGCGATGGTGGTGTTCCGCGGAATCGCGGATGCCCAGAGCACCTTCATTGCAGAACCATCTGCCGCCGTGTACCTGGACGAGCAGTCCCTGGTACTCAACGGTCAGCCCAACCCGAGGATGATCGACATTGAGCGGGTCGAGGCGCTCAGCGGACCGCAGGGTACCCTTTATGGCGCCAGCGCCCAGTCGGGTGTGCTGCGTATTGTGACCAACAAGCCGGACCCAACAGCATTCGATGCCTACGTCGACGTGGACCTGAGCACGACCAAAAGTGGTGAGATGAGTTACGACGCCAGCGGTATGGTCAATATTCCGCTGAATGAGTCCTGGGCATTGCGTATGGTTGGATTCGTGGCCAAGGATGGTGGTTTCATCGATAACGTGTATGGCACCACTCCCCGTTTCGGATTGGTCGACAATGCAGACGTCGTTGAGAAGGATTACAACGACGTCAAGTACTCCGGTGGCAGGATCGCGGCCCGCTGGTTCATTAACGACGACTGGACCATGACCGCCAGTATCATTTACCAGAAGACCGATTCTGACGGTCGCAATGAGCACGATCCCGTGTATGCCGGCGACCTGAATGTCGTTCGATTCAAGCCTGACTTTGAATATGACCGGCAGGACTGGACCCAGTACGCCCTGACCTTCGAAGGCGATATGGGTTTCGCCGATTTCGTGTCTGCAACGTCCTACTTCACGCGTGACTGGACTTATACCCAGGACACCTCTGTGGGCTATGCCGCGTATTTCGGCACTTTCTGCTACAACCCTTATTTCATCGCGTATTCGCGGTATTGCTTCCAGCCGGCCAGTCTCTACCAGACCACGTATTACGGTGGAGCGTATTACAACGACCCGACCGGTTATCTGCGTAATGATCAGAACAACAGCAAGTTCTCGCAGGAATTCAGGCTGTTTCACCAGGGTGACACGATTGACTGGGTCGCCGGATTCTTCTATGAGAAGTCGAAAGAAGACTGGGATTTCATCTCGGTCGCCGATGGATACGATCAGTCCCTGTCCATGTTCAATTACCTCAGGGGTAACATGATCGACAGCGGCAACCCGATTCCCACCCAGTTGCCTGGCGACGCCTGGTGGCGTTCCTATGATAAAACGGAATGGAAACAGTGGGCCATATTCGGTGAACTGACCTGGCATATCACTGACACACTCGATTTGACGGGTGGTGCACGCTGGTTCAATCGCAAGATGGACAAGGTCTACAACGTGGAGCTGCCGCGTTACAATCCGACGGACGAAGGCCTTTCTTTCCCGAGCAGCGACGAGAACGACTGGGTGCCGAAGGTCAGCCTGTCATGGCAATTCACAGACGAGAATATGCTCTACGGCCTGTACTCTGAAGGATTCCGCCCGGGTGGCACCAACCGTGGCCGCGGCATGCCGTTCTTCCCGCAACAGTACGACAGCGACAAGCTGAAAAACTGGGAAATCGGTACCAAGAATACCTTTGCCGACGGCAGGGTGCGGTTTAACGCCACCTATTTCCACATGAAGTGGAACGATTACCAGTTGGAAGTCGTGGACCCGTCCAGCCGGACTTGCGGCAACGACAATGCACCGCCGCCGCCTAACTGTGGACAGCCATGGCAGAAAGTCGTAGCGAACGTGGGTAATGCGAAATCAGAAGGGGTCGAAGTGCAGTTCGACTGGGCAGCTACTGAAAATCTGTCCATTGGCGCCAATGCAACCTGGCTGGACGCCAAGCTCACGGATGACGTTGATATCGGCGTAACGGTTCCATCGGGAACCCGGCTTCCGTTGTCACCCGAATTCAAGGGCTCCGCTTACGCGCAGTATGACTGGAGCCTGGATGCGTTTGGCGGCAGTAATGCCTGGCTGAGGCTGCAGTGGAGCTATACCGGCGATATGTACAACCAGGTTGAACCGCTGACTCTGGACGATGGGCCTTCACCGCAGATCAAACAGCCCTCGTACAATATCGGCGATCTCAGGTTCGGTCTTGATACGAGCAACTGGAGCCTGCAGCTGTACGTCAATAACCTGACGGACGAACGGGCCGTGATATTCGCTAATCCATATGAGTTCGATTACTTTTTCGACCGGTCACGCGTTACGGTGAATCGGCCGCGGACATTCGGAGTTCGCTGGATTCAGCGCTTCGGTCAGTAAGCGATAACGTGTCAATGAAAAACGGGGCCCTCGGCCCCGTTTTTCATTTCCGGTCTTGCAGAACCATGTGTGCTGCGTTGTAGCCCGGCGCTCCGGTCACACCGCCCCCGGGATGCGTGCCGGCGCCACACAGGTAGAGCCCCTTGATCGGCGTGCGGTATTGAGCCCATCCGGGCAGGGGCCGGCTGAAGAACAACTGGTCCAGGCGAATGTCTCCGTGGAAGATGTTGCCCTCGGTGATGCCGAAGCGCTTTTCCAGGTCCAGTGGCGTGATGACATCGCGGCCGACGATCGCGCCCGGTACATTCGGCGCATAACGGCTGATGATCTCCACTACGCGATTACCCAGCCAATCCCGGTGGTCGTCCCAGCTGCCGTCAGCAGGCTGGTAGGGCAGGTATTGAACGAAAGTCGTCAGCACATGGTGCCCCGGTGTCACCAGGCCGGGATCGACCGCTGAAGCCAGTACGCAGTCCACCCACAGTTCAGGCTCCAGTTCACCCAGTTGGGCGGCGTTATAGCTGCGCTGGGCCTGCTCGAAAGTCGGAACCAGCGTAAACAGCATTTTCTGCAGCGCCGGCGCATTGGCCGGCATGCCGTTAACGCGGGGCTCCTCGTTCAGTACCAGGTTGACCTTGGCGGCCGGCCCGTCCATGTGGATGGCCTGGACCTGCTGCCGGAAATGAGAGTCGAGCTGGTCTGCTTCGACCAGTTTGAGAAAGGTGCGCTTTGGATCGGCGTTTGATACCGCAAGCCCGCATTCAATGAATTCGCCGCCAGCCAGGGTCACTCCACGGGTCTGGCGGTTCTGCGCCTCGATCCTGTTGACTTCCACGCCGGTCCGGATTTCGACGCCCACATCGGTACAGGCCGCGGCCATGGCCTGGGTAATGGCACCCATGCCGCCAATCACGTGGCCGCTGAAACCCTGCTTCTCGTCTTCGCCGCCGCTCAGCAGGTGAAACAGCAAGCCCATTGCGGATCCGGGATCACGGGGACCACCGTGTTTGCCATACAGGTTGTTGGCCAGGATCAGCCGCTTGACTTCTTCGGATTCGAAATACCGGTCCAGGAACTGTTCCAGGCTGCCGGTCAGAAAGGTAATCAGCTCCGAAATCTGCCTGCCCTTCAGGCCACGGAAGCGTCGGCCCACCCGCAGCACCTCGAGAAAGCCGGCCAGGCCGGTGGCCTCGGTTCGTGGAGCAGGTTCCAGGAAAAAGGGCTGGAGGTACCGGGCCAGGGTTTTCAGTTCCTCGTCCAGTTGGAAAAAGGAATCAGCATCTTTGCGGCTGAAACGGACCAGCTCTTCGTGGGTTCTGCGCGCATCGCTCCACCACGGTAAAACCTGGCCTTCAGGCAGAGCGATCTGCAGCCCGGGATCGGCAGCGATCATCTTCAGTCCATGCCGACCAAGATCCATATCACGGATCACTTCCGGCCGCAGCATGGATGCCATGTAGGAAGCCGTGGAAACGCGGCAACCGGGTGCGTTTTTTGGATCGATCTCCTCGGTAACTGCGCAACCTCCAACCACGTCCCTACGGTCCAGCACCAGCATATCCAGCCCGGCCCTGGCCAGGTAATAAGCGGTGGTCAATCCGTTATGCCCGGCGCCAACCACAATGGCGTCATAGCGCCTCAATAGGGCCAGACCTCAAGGCCATGGATGGCGTTACGGACATCCATTGAAAAATTGACCCGGGCGACTTCGGTGCCGGCGTCCAGGTCATACAGCGTAACCGTTGAAGGGGAGGACCCGGCAGCAATGAACCGGTCATTGATCACACACAGGCCCCGGCCAAATCCCTGGCGGGCCAGTTTGCCGTCGGCCAGTTCCGCATGTTCGAGCTCGGAGGGATCGTAGACCGGCACCGGGAACGCACGCTGGGTGCCGTCGCGGCCCACGTATCGGACAACGTCCGAGGCCGTATCATTGAACAGAACGCCATCACGGAACGGGCGGGCATTGTGCATCCCCTGGGGCATGTCGATGGCCCTGGTGACCACGTTTTCATTACCGATGTGCAGAATTCCTTCAGTTTTCAGACCGCTGGCGAACAGTCCACTCTGATCGGCGTAAACATTATTCAGATGTAGCAGGTTCCTGGCCTTGGGTCCGTTTGCGCCACCGGGCCCGCTGATCCCCTGGGGATCGTAGGCGATTCCTCTCGGCTCTTCCTCGGTCAGCGACAGGTGGATCGCCCAGAAAAAAGCCTGCTTTTCCAGATCGAACGCAAGGATGCTGTCATGCCCGGTGGACGTCAGGTACAAGTGGTTGTTCAACTGGCAGATTTCGTGGCAGTGCCTCAGGTAAGTACTGCGGAAGGATCGCTTGATATTGAATTGCTGATCGTAGACAAACAGCTCGTCACTGGCGGCGATATAGATCTCTTCACCGAAAAACGCGATCCCGCGCAGCCCACGGTCCCACCCGCGCCCCTGGAAGTCGATTTCCGAAGTATCCCAGTCCACAACCTGTCTGACTTCCTGCTCAGCGAAGTTCACCAGGTAGATGCCGCCGTGGCTGTCACCCTGTTCGGCGCCGCGAACCACCGAGGTTGCAATCAATGTGGGGAGCTTTAGCTTGTTTTCTGTCATACATGGGTTCCGCGGGGAAATTGGCCGGCAGATAGTATAGGCTATGCTGGACCAATGAGTACCTCTCGAATACATCCGGGCGGCAGGCCGACTGCCATACGCTGGAAAATCCTGATTATCCTGGCACTGGCCAGCTTCATCTCCTACGTTCTGCGGACTAACCTTTCCTTTGCTGCACCGGAAATGATGCGGGACCTGGGCCTGAGCGAAATTGAATGGGGCTGGGTCCTGGCCGCTTTTACCACAGGTTATGCACTGTTCCAGATACCGGGAGGCGTGTTGGGAGACAGGTTTGGCCCCCGGCGTGTGTTGACCCTCATTGCCGTGACCTGGGCAGTCCTGACGATTGCCACCAGCATCGTGCCCGGTCAGCAGGCTGCCTCCCACTTCCTGATCATCGCCGCTCTGCTCGTGGTTCGTTTCCTGGTGGGGGCAGCGCATGCTCCGATTTTCCCGGTCATGAATGCCAGCATGGTGCGCTGGTTCCCGAAAGGTAGCTGGGCCCTGCCGCTGGGCCTTATCAGCACGGCGCTGACACTGGGCGGCGCAGCAGCGGCGGTCGCACTTCCGCAGGTCATTGCGGAACTGGGGTGGCGGGTGGCTTTTCTTTGCCTGGCGCCGCTGGGGCTGCTGGTAGCGGTCATCTGGTGGTGGTACTCGCGGGACAATCCAGCGGCCCATCGGGCGGTCAATGACGCGGAAGTTGAATTGATCAATGCCGGCCGGGACAGCCTGGAAGAACCGGGTGGACAAGCTGGTGACGACAGCGGTGTGAAATGGTACGAGGTCCTGAAGAACCGGGATGTGCTGTTCCTGACGTTGAGCTACACCTCGATGAATTTCGTGTTCTACATCGTGTTCAACTGGTTTTTCTATTACCTGGTCGAGGTGAGGGAGTTCAGCGCGACTGACGCTGGCTTCGTCGCTTCTGCCCAATGGATCGCGGGTGCGGCCGGCGCCGCCCTGGGTGGTTGGCTATGCGACAAGCTGTGCCGCCGATTGGGACTGCGCTGGGGCTGTCGCTGGCCGGTGATTATCGGCATGAGTGTTTCGGCCGTGCTGTTACTGGTGGGCGCGCTGCATCCGGCGCCGGCGATCGCGGTTTCAGCCATGGTGCTGCTGTTTTTCTTCAACCAGTTGAATGAAGGACCCTACTGGGCCACCAGCATTGCGGTCGGCGGCCGCCATGCGGGCGCGGCCGGTGGAGTGATGAACACCGGCGCCAACGTCATGGGCGTCATCAACGCGCTGCTGGTGCCGTTTCTCGCCTCGGCATTCGGCTGGACCACGGCCATTGCATCCGGAGCTTTCTTCGCGCTGCTGGGCCTGGGATTCATGTTGCTGGTCAGGGCAGACAAACCCATAGAGTAAAGAGCTCTTATTGGCGGGCGAGGAAGCGGCCGGGGCGGTTTCCTGTTGACTGCTTGTTCTCGAATACGAGCTGGCCGTTGACCCAGACTTTGCTGATTCCGGTACTCAGAGCCCCTGGATTTTTTGGCGTGGCGTTGTCTATCACCGTTTCCGGGTCGAACAGCACGAGGTCCGCGGCTGCTCCGGGCCTGATCACGCCGCGGTCTTCAAAACCCATGTGGCTGGCTGACAGGCCAGTCATTTTGTACACGGCCTGCTCCAGACTCATCAGTCCTTGTTCACGGACATAGCGGCCCAGTACCCGGGGGAATGATCCGGTTCCGCGCGGATGCAGGTCGTCCAGCGATCCGTCTGTGCAGATATTGGTATGCGGCCAGGCCATCAGTTCCCGGATATCGTCTTCACGCATGCTGGTGCCGATGATCATGTCAGCATCCTGCCCGGTTTCTGCCGACATTTTTTCGGACGCTGCAATCAGGTCCATGAAGGCAGTCACCGGATCTACTCCCCGTAGCGCCGCGACTTCAGCCAGGGTCTTGCCCACATACTCCGGTTGAGGCGCATAATAGGTGAACCACATGCCTTCTGGGGGAGCCAGTTTTTCCAGCGCGAATTCAACCTCTTCACGATCGTTGATATCACGTTCGGGCAACAGCACCATCATGCCGGACTGCCAGTATTCATAAGGATAGATGTCGGCGGTGATGTCGATGCCGGCTTCCCGGGCAGCATCCATCCTGGCCAGGATGTCCGGGGCCCGGCCCCACAACGTGGTGAGCGCCAGCTTGATATGGGACACCTGAACCGGGATTTTGGCCTGCCGCCCGATTTCGATGATCTCGTCGATCGCCTGTTCGAACCAGCGGTCTTCGCTGCGCACATGGCTGATGTAGCGGCCGCCGTGATCCGCGGCAATCCGGGCGAGTGCGATCACTTCTTCAGTGTCTGAGTAGATGCCGGGATCATATTCCAGACCGGCGGCCAGCCCCAGTGCACCCGCCTGCAGGTCTTCTCTGAGGAACTGGCTCATGACGGAGATTTCGGGCGCCGTGGCGTGACGGCGGAAGTCGTCTTTCATGACGTGCGCCCTGAGCGTGTTGTGGCCGGAATAGGACGCGACATTTATCGCAACCGGGTTGTCCAGCAGTTTAAGGCGGAAATTCAGTAACGGAAAGGGAGATCCGCCGTCCTGTCCCAGCACAACGCTGGTGATTCCCTGGCTGGTGGCTGCCAGGGCATCAGGCTGATCGAACAGTTCATCATCCGCATGGCTGTGTGTATCGATAAAACCCGGCGCCAGCACCTGGCCGCCACCGTCGATCACGACGTCATTCTGCCCCGCGTCCAGTTCGCCCACTTCGATGATCTTGCCGCTTTGAACCCGGACCATGGCATCACGCCGCGGCGAGCCGGTACCATCGATCAGGGTGACATTCATGATCAATAGCGTGGCCGGGTCTGCAGAAGGGAGAGGTTCCGATTCACAAGCCGTGACCGAAACGAGCAACAGGCTCGCGAGCAGAACTGAGATGACATATTTGATAGGCATAACCTGGATTATTGAGAGCACTGGAACCAAACGCAAGCCCTATCGCACCCACCCCGTGCCATGGCATTTTTTCACCAGTGCAGGTACAGTCTGCGAACGATGAAATATCAGCGAGTCTGGAGGTAATTTGTGTCCGATGTGAACCTGAACAAAGCAGCGGTCTGGAAGCGCAGCGATCACCAGCATTACATGCATCCTTTTACCGATCACAAGGAGCTTGGAGAGAAAGGCGGCACCCGGATCATCACGCGGGCTGACGGGGTTTATATTTATGATTCCGACGGCCAGCAGATACTGGACGGCATGGCCGGGCTCTGGTGCGTGAACCTGGGTTACGGGCGGCAGGAACTGGTGGACGCGGCAACGCGCCAGATGCAGGAGCTTCCGTACTACAACAGTTTTTTCCAGTGTACCCACCCACCGGCTATCGAGTTGTCACAGTTGCTCAGTGAGCTCAGCCCCGGCCAGTTCAACCACGTTTTCTACACCGGCTCCGGGTCCGAGGCCAACGACACCCAGATCAGGCTGATCCGGCGCTACTGGGACCTGAAGGGCCAGCCAAAGCGGATGACGATCATTGCGCGCAAGAATGCCTACCATGGCAGCACGCTGGGTGGCGCGAGCCTCGGCGGCATGTCCGCGATGCATGAGCAGATGGTGCTGCCGGTTCCGGGTATCGAACACATCGAGCAGCCGTATCCATTTGAGCTGGGCGCGGATCTGTCACCGGAAGAGTTTGGTCTGCGGCAGGCGCGATTGCTGGAAAAGAAAATCCAGGAGATTGGCGCCGACAAAGTGGCCGCATTTATCGGTGAGCCGGTGCAGGGGGCAGGGGGCGTTATCATTCCTCCGGATAGTTACTGGCCGGAAATCCAGCGCATCTGTGACGAATATGGAATCCTGCTGGTGGCGGATGAAGTCATCACGGCCTTCGGACGCCTGGGTGAGTGGTTTGGCTCCACCCACTACGGCATCCGCCCCGATCTCATTTCCTTCGCCAAGGGCGTCACTTCAGGGTACCTGCCACTTGGCGGGGCGCTGGTCGGAGACCGCGTGGCCGACGTGGTCATTGCCAGCGGTGGGGAGTTTGCTCACGGCTACACATACTCCGGGCACCCGGCTGCTTGCGCCGTGGCGCTGGAAAACATCCGCATCCTGCAGCGGGAAAAAATCGTCGAAAAGGTGAAGGAACACACCGCGCCCTACTTCAATGAGCGCTGGGCTGGCCTGGGGGATCATCCCCTGGTCGGTGAGGCTCGCAGCCTGGGACTGGTGGGCGCGATCGAAATCGTCAAGGACAAGGACAGCAAGCAGCGTTTTCACAAGGACCTGGGCGCAGGCTCCCGTTGCCGTGATTTTTGCATCGCTAACGGTCTGGTGATGCGCGCCGTGGGCGACACGATGATCGTTTCACCGCCGCTGATCTTCGAGAACCGACATATTGACGAGTTGGTAGAAAAGGCCTGGAAATGCCTGGATCTCACGCAGAAGTCACTGGAGTCCGGTTCATGAGCGACCCCAAAGGCTGGGACAATGCCTTTACAGCGAAAAGCCCCTACGGAACGGTCAAGGGATCACCCTCCTATGCCGGTGCGCTCAGTTTCATGCGCCGCCGCTACAGCCAGGATCTTGAAGGGGTGGACGTGGCCGTGGCGGGCATCCCGCTGGACACGGCCACGACTAACCGGCCAGGCGCCCGCTTCGGCCCCAGGGCAGTGCGTGCGGCGAGTGCTGGAATCAGTTGGGAGAGGCCCTGGCCGTGGGATTTCGATCCGTTCGATTCCCTGGCCGTGGTTGACTACGGTGATTGCGAATTCGACGCAGGCATGCCCGAAACCATTGTTCCGTTCATCGAAGAGTATTTTGACAAAATCCTTGATGCGGGAGCGGCCAGCCTGGTGATCGGCGGCGATCATTTTGTTACTTACCCGGTATTGCGTTCCTATGCGAAAAAGCATGGCCCCCTGTCACTGGTGCATTTCGACGCCCATTCCGACACCTGGGGTGAGGAGCAGCAACGTCTGGATCACGGCACGATGTTCTACCATGCGGCTCGCGAAGGGCTGCTGGATGACAGCCGCTCGGTGCAGATTGGTTTGCGAACCACCAACGATGAACCGATGAATTTCAATATCCTGGATGCACGCTGGGTACACAGCCATGGCCCCGATGCCGTGGCGGCCGAGGTGAAACGAATCGTGGGTGACAACAAAGTCTACCTGACTTTCGACATCGACTGCCTGGACCCGAGTTATGCACCGGGAACCGGGACGCCGGTGTGCGGGGGTCTGTCGACTCACCAGGCGCTGGAGACCATCCGTGGCCTTGCCGGGATCAACCTGGTCGGCATGGATGTTGTGGAGGTAGCGCCGGCCTACGATGTAGGGGAAATTACCGCGCTGGCGGGGGCTACCCTTGCTGCCGAGTTTTTGTGCCTGTACGCGGCCAATCCCGCGCGACAAACCTGATTCCTGGAGAAGACCTGGTATGACGATCAAGGGAAACCGTCCGCTGATTGGTGTAATTTCGGATCGCAGGATGCAAGGTAAGCATCCGTTCCACATGGTGGGAGAGAAGTACCTGGCGGCGATTACTGACGCCGCGGACGCTTATCCGGTGGGACTGCCATGCCTCGCCGATGGTTTCGATGTACTGGATATCCTCGATCGGCTGGATGGACTTTTCCTGACCGGCAGCCCATCCAACGTTGAACCACACCACTACCTGGGGGATCCGAGCGAGCCGGGCACCTGGCATGACCCACACAGGGACCTGGCTGCGCTGGAGCTTATTCCAGCCGCGATTCGGGTAGGTATGCCATTGCTGGCGGTCTGCCGTGGCTTCCAGGAAATGAATGTCGCTTTTGGCGGTACTCTGCACCAGAAGGTGCACGAAGTGCCGGGGTACCGCGTCCACAAGGAAAATCCCGAAGACCCGCTGGATGTCCAGTATGGCCCGTCTCACGATGTCGGGTTTACAGAGGGCGGCATGCTGCACCGGATGACCGGTGTCACCGGGACTACGGTCAACTCCTTGCATTCCCAGGGTGTGAATACCCTGGGTTCGGAGCTCGAAGTGGTAGCCGTGGCGGAGGACGGTTTGATCGAGGCATTCAGCGTCATCGACGCACCCGGGTTCACCCTGGGTGTTCAATGGCACCCGGAGTGGAAGCCACTGGAGAACGAAGTATCGATGGCCATATTCAGGAGCTTCGGTGACGCCTGCCGTGCCTATCGCCTGAGAGAGTTGCGCCAGTGACCGAAGCGCTTTCCCACCACGGAAAGTTTCTTCACCCGCATCGTGTTTTCACGGTCTTCAAATGGATGGTCTATATTCTGCTGGCATGGAATGCCGTGCAGTTTTTCCAGGAGGATTTGGCCGCCAGCGCCGAGACCTTTGGCAATACCATCACCTGGCGCAACCTGGTGGAGGCCTATTCCGCGACCATTGACACGGCCGCCTGGGTGGTGCTGCTGCTGATATTCGAATTCGAAACCGCGATCATTCCGGACGATAAACTGAAGGGCCGCCTGAACTGGTTTCTGCTGACAGTCAAGTCGCTCTGTTATTTTTTCATCGTTTACGCCTTTTATGGCTACATCAGTAAGTACCTGGTGATAACCGACCTGGCGTCCTTCAGTATGGCCGATGTCTGCAGCCTGGTTGGTACTGACTGGAACTACGTGGCCAGCCTGGACGACTACCCGCCGATCGATACTGCTGCCTGTGCGACACTCCAGGGTCAGGACTTGCTGCAGGTTTCCGGTACCGAAATCATCGGTACACGCGAGGCCCTTGATTCGGCCTGGGGCCTGGCTGTCATTGACATCATCAACGCAGGCACCTGGCTGGTCATTGTTGCGCTGCTGCAGCTGGAAGTGATGCTGCAGCTGGGGGATCGGCTGACAGATCGCATGCTGAGCATTGCAAAGTACCTGAAAGGAATCCTCTACCTGATTTTGTTCCTGGCTGCGGCTTACTGGGGAGTCGAGGGCACCTTCCTGGATTTCTGGGATGCCTTCCTCTGGCTGGTTGCCTTCATTTTCATCGAACTCAATATATTCCAGTGGCACGAGGAAGTCGAAGAAGAAAAAGAACCGGCCGGAGTGGCTGCCGGTCAGGGCTCGTCCTGACCTTCCTCTTCGCCGGATCCGTTGGCTCCCTCCAGCTTATCCAGGTCCTTGATGGCGATGATGCCGCGCGTGTCGATGGGCGGGGTTTCTGAAGCCTGCTGTTCGTTTTCGGCCTGCTCGGTGTTTTCCTCTGCGGCCTGCTCCTGTGCGGCCTGCTCCTGTGCCAATTGCTGCTGGGTTTCCGGCACCGACTCGGACTTGGACTCGGACTCGGACTCGGACTCGGACTCGGACTCGGACTCGGACTCGGACTGGGCCTGCTGCTGGGCCTGGGCGGTTGCTTCGGCGCCCTGTGGCGGAGATTGCTGTCTGCCCTGACCACCCCTCAGGAAATCCAGCGCGCTCTCGGACACACCGGCCGTGCTGACCTCTTCCTCAGAGCTGCTGCTGCTCGGCTTGTACGGCTGATAAGTGCCCGCCGAGCCGGCTCCGCTCTTACCCGCACCGTCCTGACCACCCTGGCCGCCCGCACCGCTACCCTGTTGACCCTGTTGCGCTCCATCGCCTTGCTGCCCGCCTTGCTGGCCGCCGGGATTGCCAGGTCCGGGGACCGGACCGCGATAAGTCCCGAATGCAGCAGCTTCGCGTTCATGGTATTTCTCTATCTGTTCATCCCAGGCTTCCTGCTCCTGCTTTTTCAACTCGGGATCGGACTCCGCGGCGGCGGTTGGTGTATAAGGGTATTCCCCCAGTGCGTCCTTCGGCTCCCATTCACCATTTTCGACGATGACGTCAACCAGTTGGTCGCGGATATTGTCGCGCGACTCCTTCGGAAGCTTGTCAATTTTTTCCTGGCCAGCGCTCTGGGTATAGGTATTGTCAATATAGGTCCGGTCCCTGGAACGGGCGTCCTCCAGTTCCATCTGCTGACGGTAGGAGTCGTCTTTTTGTTCAACCTTCTGGCTGGACTGGTCATCATCGCCGGTATCCGCTGAATCCTGCGCCCATAATGCCGGGACGCCCAAACCCAGAAAAAATATCAGCAACAAAGCCGAGCAAAATCGATCATTCAACCTGAACATACCCAAATTATGCCCCAAAACCATGAATATGGCCTGAACAGCCCAGGATTAGTCCCAAGAGCTGTAGTGTGCCCACGCGGGTTGCAAACCTAATCCTCAACCCGCCGCACTACTCTGAACCCGGTAAAGTCGTTGCGATCGCCGTTTTTCAGATTAAACCGCGCGGGTAAGCGGATCTCGCGCGAACCGGTGAACCAGGAGCCGCCACGGGTCATGCGTGAGCTGCAGATACCGCGTCCCCATGAGCTGCCATCGGCCGGCGCGTCCAGGTAAGACAGGTTCATGCAATCCAGGGTCCACTCGGCGACGTTGCCGACCACGTCATGGATGCCAAAGGCATTGGCCCTGAACGATCCGACCGGCAGGGTTTCTATGGCCACACTGTCGCTGCAGTCCTCATGTTGCCACTTGAAGCCGGATTCGCCGCCTGCGATATTTCCAAAGTCACAGACGCTCGAGGGGCTTCCGCCGAGCCAGTCGCTTTCTTCTCCTGCACGCGCAAAATACTCCCACTGGCTTTCGCTGGGCAGGCTATAGGACTGCCCGGTTTTTTGGCTCAGCCATTGGGTGAATTCCTGCGTATCATTCCAGGAAACCATGATGACCGGACGCGCGCCACGGCCCCAGCCATTATCGGGTGGACGATTCTTGCACGCGCCGTCAGCCACGCAACGATCCCATTGCGCCATCGTGATTTCGAAAACGCCTACAGCGAAGGGTTTTGCCAGCGTGACCATGCGCCTGGGGGTTTCCATCTTCAGAGCCAACGGCGCACTATCCTCGGATCCCTGCCAGAAGGAGCCCGCCGGAACGACCACCATGGTGGGGCACTCGGGGCAATCCTTGAAAGTCTTTCCGGGCCGCAGCGTCAGGTCGTCGATGGCTTCCAGCGCCCTGGCCACATTTCTGCCTTTGGGAAAGGCATTGACATAGGATTGGTAGCCGTCGATCGTATTCAGTTTTTGCGCTGCCTGGAAAGCCTTGTTGTCGTTGAGGTCACTCTCGATTTCCCGCCGCAGTGCCCTGGCGGCATCACCATGCAAACCGCCCGGCCATTCCGACAGGTAGCGGTCCATTGATGCCAGGGTCCGTTCGGAGCGGGCCTGTTGCCAGGCAGCTTCATCCTGTTGAGCCTGTTCAAGCCGTTCCCTTTGCGCCGCTTCTTCAGCACGTTGTAGCTCGTGCAGAAGAATATCGGCATCTGCCACGTGGTGGCCTTCGGGAAAGTTCTGCAGGTAATTTTCAATAGCACCCCGGGTGCCTTCCGCCTCTGCATAGCCCCAGGCCTGGTGATCCAGCCTTTCCAGGTGGATCAGGGCCTGATCTTCGTGGATGGATTCCGGATAGTCCTGCATGAATTTCTGGTAGCCGTAGGCCGTATCGGCATCCAGGGCTGATTTCCAGCGTGCCGTTTCCTGCGGCGAGGCGAAACCCGATTCGCTGGATGCAGGGGTAGCGTCCTGTTCGCCAGCCGAAGGATCGACCCCCGGCTCCGGCGCCTTTCCCGCGAACAGGTAAATGACCGCAGCAACCAGGATCACCGCAAAGACGCTCAGCAGCACGAGGGGTAGCCATTCACGACCTTCCTGTTCGACCCCGTCGGCGATGGCTGGCGTTCTTCCGCCTCTGGAAGTCGCGGACTGGCTGAATGCCGGCCTCCATTGCCCAACAGTCTGTGGCCGGGCATCAGGCCTGAGTGCCAGTCCTTGCCGGATGGCGTTGTGGACGACCGAAAAAGCCTTGTCCGGCACCAGTGATTCAATGGGAGTAAGCGGATCGGTTTCGCCTTCGCTCAGGGCCCTTTGGCGTTGCATGGCAGCAACCGGGATTTTTCCACTGACGCAGCGATACAGCGTTGCTGCCAGGCCGTAGATGTCGGTCCATGGACCGATCTGGCTCTCGGCTTCAGATTGCTCCAGCGCAGCGTAGCCCTCACTCCCCAGTTTCCAGCGAGTCGAGGTGCCTGCTTCAATGCGCTGCCCGGCGGCACCGAAGTCCAGCAGGATGGGCTGGCCGTCCTCGGTGATGTAAATGTTCGCCGGCTTGATGTCCTGGTGAACCAGGCCTTTTCCGTGGATGTATTGAAGCGCGTCCAGCAGTGGCCGCGACAGCGCCAGTACTTCTTCCGGCCTGAAAGTACCGCTGCGCTTGAGTAGCTTATCCAGCGGCTCGCCGCGGTAATGAGGCATCAGCAGGTAGGCGGTACCGTTGGCCTCGAAGCAACGCAGGATCTCGACAATGTGGGCATGCTGAAGCCCGGTCACCAGCCGGCCCTCTTCCAGAAAATGGTTCAGACCGGAACGGTAGGCGGCCGACTGCTGATCCCCTGCAGGCCGGAGTTGACCACCTTTGCCGCGGGTCACGAGCTTTCGTGGCAGATACTCTTTCAGCGCGTACGACTGATTCGACTGCAGGTCCGTCACCAGGTAAGTGACACCGAACGCACCGTGCCCCAGTTCCCGGTCAATGCGCAGCTGGCCAATCACGGTGCCGGGCGCCAGCGCCAGTGAAACCTCGGTCATCAGGCTTTACCGCCTCCATCCGGGCTGCGGGGTCTGAGCTCGAGCGTACAGCGTGCATCACCCAGCACCAGCACATCACCCGGTTCCAGGAACATGATTTCACCTTCCAGGCAGGGCACGCCGTTGATCGATGTACCGTTGCTGGAGCCGAGATCAGACACGGTCAGTTCCCTGAACGTTCCATTCAGGCTGACATGCCGCCTGCTGACGGCCGGACTGCTGATCACCAGGTCCGTATCGCCGCGGCCGATGATGACATTGATGGCATTTTCACTGACGGCGCAGCAGTCTTCGAATTCTGTTCCATCCCTGAGTGAACCGGATATACGCAATTCGCTGTCCAGCAGTACCGGAATCTCTGCCGCTTCATCGGCTGTCTCTGCCACCGGCGGCTCCAGGTTCTCCTTTTCCGCGTTTTCCAATTCGGAGCTTCGCTCAGGGCCTGAACGACGGATTCGGTGGATCACGTAGCCCAGGCCGCCCGCCAACAGGGCCGCCAGCAACCAGAACCAGACCGCCAGGCCGGAGCCCTTGTCCTCGAACGGTGGCAGAGAGTCCGGAACCGGTTCCTGCAGAGCGTGTTCATCAACATCCGGCATATCTTCTGCAGGAGGTTCGGTGGGTTCCTCAATCACTTCTTCAAGGGATTCCTCAGCTTCGGGTTCCGGTTCAACTTCGGGTTCCGGTGCGGGTTCCTCGATCGTTTCTTCGATCTCGGGTTCCGGCTCAGCCGGTTGCGCGGCATTGCAATCGAACTCGCGTAGCGCGATGCCCATCTCTGTGAAGATCTTCAGCAGGGTATCGCGCCATTGGTAACGGGTTGCGGACGATACCTCCATGCTCTGAATATCATCGGCCAGGCTGACTCCCACCAGGTTCCCGCAGCTGTCCACGAGGGCGCCGGTGACATTGGGCAGGGTGGATTCTGATGACAGCGATGGCCGGTTATTCTCGCTGAACACATCGACCGTGGCAGACATGTTCAGCGGTGGTTTGCCTTCGGCAATCAGTTCGGCGGGAGGGAACGCGGTCAGCCAAACTTCATCGCCCTGCATGAGGCGGGTGGCTGCCAGCGTGAGTCCCCGTCGTGTGAGCCCTTCCACGGCCAGGACCTGTAATCCCTCGAAGGTGAATTTGCGTTCTATCTGCGCCGGGCGGCCATGCCGGATGATGTCGGTGCCACCGTCAAGAACAATGATTTCGTCTCCCACAGAAGCGAAATCTTCAGGCACCAGAACCAGTCCGGTATCTGACAGGACCACGCCGGTGGTCGGCTCGACATGCGTAGCCGACACCAGCCTCAACACGGGAACCGTCCACGAGGGCATCGACCCTGGCGGCAGGACATAAGCCTCGCCGCCGGTTTCCAGTGCCTGGGACAGCACCGGGCCGCTGACCGCCATCAGCCAGCAAAGGCAGCAGCAACAGATCCAGGTTCGGCCGCTAAATCGTCTCAAGTGCAGTGTCTCAGGGTGAATAAAGTCGATTGATCAGGTTGTCCAGGCAGTACTGCCCTGCCTTGTTCAGCGCATTTTCCTCCTTGCCCTGCACCACGTTTTGAATGAACACCAATATCGACGCCATCACCAACGCCAGTAGCGTGGTTGAGAATGCGACACCCAGGCGTTCGGTGACCTGGTACAGCATGTCCGGACTTTCTACATTAGCGCGGTCACCGGCATAGTTCAGCGCGAGCATGATACCGATAACCGTGCCGATGAATCCCAGTGATGGGATCACCCAGGTGATGTAGCGGATGATGTTGTAGCGCAGATCGATTTCATGCAGGTAAAGCTCAAGGCTGGAGTTAAGCAGGGAGTTGGTCTGGTCGGCCGAGTGACTCAGGTTGAAACCCAGCACACAGCGTTCGATCAGGCGCGGAACGAAACAGACTTCCCGGTATTTGCTGGCGCGCACTTTCTGGTAGATCGGTGTCATGTCCTCGCCAGGCCGCAGCACCGTTTCCTCGTCTTCGGGCAGGTAATTGCGATCAATCTGGCTCTCTTCCAGGCGCCCGGCCCGCCAGCGGATGGACAGCTCGCCAATCCCCACAAAAAAAGCCAGCCATAGCAGGTTCTGGACGGTGAAAGGCCAGGAACCCCGATTGATGTCCAGCAGGATCGACGCGGCTTCCGGGGGGAGCAACTTGGAGAGCAGGGCAATAACGACCACTGCAGTGACCAGGCTGACCAGGAGGGTTATGAGTCGCACTATTTGTATTCCTCGATATTACCGGTCAGTGGGTTTCTCCTGGGGTTTTCCAGGATCACCTTGGGTTTGGGCAAGTCAGCCAGGATGTCGTCGAACAGCAATGGCTTGCCGCGTACCGAGTATCCTTCCCTGAGCTGCACCCGTGCGCCCTTGCCGAACAGGCTGACCAGTTGTTCCAGGGGCACCTCGTAATCACCGAACCGGATCCGGTCCTGGGCGCCCAGGATCACTCTCAGGCTGCGAATCCAGCGGCCGTTGCGATGCAGAAAAGTTCCGTTACTGGAGTGTTGATCCTTTATCGCCAGGTAGCCTTCTTTCGTCACCTCGATCCGCGCATGAACCCTGGACACGGAATCATGGTCCAGGGTGAGGTCACAGCCGCGCGAGCGCCCGATCGTTTTGTCATCAGAATTCATGTCGCTATGATACATTGTAATTTCCTTTGCAACAGGTAGCGCATCGATGATTTTCAGGCGGAACAAATCGGACCAACCCTCGGAAAGCAGGACGCCTGTGATGCGTGGCAGGGACAGCGCAGAAAACAGGGATAACCCGCTGGCTCGAAGGTTTCATCCCGAAGATGAACCTGACACCATCGACCTCCAGCAGCCTGAAGGGTTCAACGAGGAACCCGGAACGGCCGATCTTGCTGCAAAGTCAGCGGCTGGCGAATCGGCCGGGTCAGTCGCCGCAACTCCCGCCGGCACGCAGCTGGGCGTTGTCTTCATGGTGGTAGAAACCGGCAAATTCTATGTTCAGCCGGGCAGCGATGAAGATATCGTCTATCTTGGCGATGAACCGGTGCTGGCGCCGACGGAGCTGCGCCCCGGCGATCGCATCAAGGCGGGAAAATACGAGCTCTGCCTACTGCGCCAGGGCCAGGAATGAGCCGGCGTTGGCCCTGGCCAGCGACTCCATGAACTCAACCGTCCCGCGATACTTGAAGTAATCCCCAACGGTCACTGCATGGATCTCCACCGGCTTGGCGTTGGCCACCGTGATGTTTCTTACCAGGCTGGAAGGCCCCAGGTTATTGTTGAAAGCGGGATTGGGCAGGCCGTCACTGATCAGGATAATGGCGTCAGCCGGACTTTGGTAGGCCACGTTGAAGGCGCTGATCAGAGAAGAGGACCCCTCGAATTTGCGCGACAGGGACTCGAGAAAGCGCTTGGCTTCATATTCTGACTGATCCGACATTTTCGCCAGGCTGCCGTCGGCCGGCCAACGATAGTACTTGGGTCCGGCGTCCTGCTGCTGGAATCCAAGAATGGCAAACTCGTAGCCGCTTTGCAGTGATTCCATTCCGCGAATCACGGTGCGCCGGACCAGTGATTCGTGGCTGGACAGGTACTTGTTCATGTCGACCATGAACAGGATGCGTTTTTTGTCGGTCTTCAGCCCAAGGAACCGGAAAGTGACCTGGTTACTGCCTTCTTTTTCGGGCGTGACGACCGGTTTGGGCGGTGGAGGAGGGGGCTGGTCGTTACGCGCTTGCTGCTCAGCTTCCAGTGTTTCCAGTTCACTCGAGACGATTTCCTGTTGAGCCTGCAATTGCTGGTGCCGGGTTTGCGCCGCCAGCAAGGCTTCCAGAATGTTTTTGCTGCCTTCTTCGGTCTTGTCGAGCATGGCCTGGGTTTTACCGGCCAGTTCCTCCAGGTATTCGAGGTCACCCTGGGACCGGACCTCTTTCTGGTAATCCGGCATCAGGATAATGGTAATGATGATAAAGGCGCCCATGGCGGAGGCGAACAGGTCAACTGCAGAGAGCGAGTAGACCTCGAAGTTACGCCGCCGCGATTTCACCGTGAAACTCCGACGAAATCACCACCATTTTGCCGTGCAAGGGTTTGCAGAAACATCACCAGGCCGCGGTTTTGTGTGTAGTCGCCAATAGCCACGGTATGGATTTCCTTGCTCTCACGCCGGTTCAGGCTGGTGATGTCCTGGACGATAAAACCGGGCGCATTGTCGGGTTCGCCATCGCTCATCAGGATGATGGTGTCGGCCGGATACTGCATTGCTGAGAGTATCGCGTAATGAGTGGGCGTCGACCCAGCAAACCTCCTGGCCAGTGACTGGATAAAGTTCCTGGCGGAATCCAGGTTGCCTTCGGTGCCCTGCAGCAGTCCACCGCCTTCCGGAAAGTTCCAGATAACGGGTGACGGATTTCCCTGGTATCCGATGATGGCAAATTCATTGCTTTCATCCAGTGGTTCCAGCACTTCAAGCACTGATTTCACCATCAGGTCGGTGTAGGACAGCATACTGCCGGACATGTCCACCACGATAACGAATGATTTTTTCTTGGTGGCGAGGCCAAGAATGGAAAACTCAACGCCTGCGGTCAGCGCTTCCGGTTCCGGCTCTTCAATGATCTCTTCCACCGGTTCAGGTTCTTTAACCGGCTCCTCGGCGAGTTGGGTCTTTATATCGGCCATTTCCTTACGAATGCGGGATATTTCGGCCTCGATACCCCGGTTTGCCTCGTTCATGTCCTGGACTTCACTTTGCGACACCTGCTGGTCCGACAGCATCTTCGCTATTTCACCCGATGCCAGGCGGCGCAGTTCCTGGATTTCCTGGGTTCTCGAAAACGCGTCGTCCGAACCCGCATTGCGATAGTACGGAAACAGGATCATGACCAGCAGGATAAAAGCGCCCAGCGCAGACGCGAACAGGTCGATCGCGGAAGTGGTAAATACTGAAGTTTCTCGATTGGGTCGTCGCATGGGCCATTGCAAACTATCAAAAAGGTGCAGCAGGGGCAATCGGCGGTTGACCTTGGCGGTTACCGCCGTAATCTATGGGGGATGAGGGTCTTGCTCACATGGCTGTTGTTGGGTGCCTGGCAGATGGCCGCGGCGCAGTCCGGCATGGTCTCCGAGGCCCGGCCTGCTGAATACATGATCTACCAGTATCCTGACATCTCCCTGGTGGTAAAAATCGAGGCGCCCGAGGTTGCATTCGAATCTGAAATATATGGCCAGGAGAACGCCCTGATCAATGCCTCTGAAGTGCCATCCAGCCGGATCGGCCCGATCTACCAGGTCATCGACGCGATCGGCAAGCCACGTCAGATAATGATCAAGATTACTCCGGCACGCGAAGTAGATCGGTCACGCATCAACTTGGAATTGATCCAGTTACCGGAGAAGGACTGGAACACTCCCGCATTCGCCCGGGCCTACAAACTTTTTGCGCAAGGCATCGAGAAGGTTCACTCCAGCGATTCGAGCACCTGGGCGATGAAGACCTACTCGCTGCGAAACGCCGCCCAGGCTTTCGCAAATATGGGTTGGGAGGAAATGCGTTTGTGGTCCGAGTTTTACGCTGCACACCTTGCCCTGCATAAACTCAACGATGTGTTGATGGCGATTGACCTGGCGCAGCCGGTGCGGACTGCGGCCCGCAGAGCGGGTTTCGAGGAGATCGAACTGGCCACCCTCGTGCTCGAGGGCGAAGCATTGGAGGCGGCTGCCGATGCGTCAACCGGCGCGGTGCGTTACCAGCGCTATGAACAACTGCACCAGGTCCTGGACCAGGTTGTGATCATGGCGGATCAGCTGGGCCTCCCTTCTGAAAAAGCCAGGGCCCTTTATGCAGACGGACTGGCCTACGAGCAACAGGATCAGATGGATGAAGCCGTCAGCAGGTTCCGAGCGGCCCTGGATGTATCCCTGACCACGGACAACGTTGAATTAACCAATGAAATTCGCGGAACCGCAGCTGTCGCTTATGAATCGCAAGGCAGCACCACCGGTGCGATAGAGCTGTTGGAGGACATCGGCGCAGACCTCGAAAGCGATGCAGGGCAGGAGTATGTCGATAATCTTTTTGACAAAGGCAGAATACTGAACAGCACCTATCGGTTTGCAGAGGCCTCCCGGGAATTGCAGCAAGCCCTGACTCTCCGGCAAGCCAATGCGGCATCCGGACCCTGGGGCCCAACCGGCCTGGCATTGGCCTGGTCATGGTTTTCAATGGGCGAGTTCGAAAAAGCCCGCCTCCTGATCCTGGAATCCATTCCACGGACAGAGCTGGAAACCAACAGGGAAGCGCTGGTCAGAGCGTATGATGTACTTGCCCGGATTCATCGCCAACGCGGGCAGTTTGGCCAGGTTTCGCGTTACCGGGAACAGCAGGAAGCGCTGCTTGATTCTGATGATTCGCGCGCCCGATTCCTGGTGGCAACGGCTATTGACCGTTGGAGGAAAGATGGCTCCGGTTCCTCCGCTGCTGTGAACCTGATGGGGCAGGGCAGGCGCCTCGCCGCTGCAAATGGACAAAGCCTGTTGGCTCAGCGGGCCGCCATGTATGAGTGCCTGCTGAACAATGACCGGCGTGGTTCGGCGAGTTGCAAGGCCGCCAGCGTGAGCACTTCCTTCCAGGCTTTGAGCGCAAGTGGTGTTCCATGGCTGGTGCAGGAGGCCGGTCTGCTCAGGGCCAGCATCCTCAATCGCGAAGGCCAGCGAAGCCAGGCCCGAACCGAGATGGAAGTCGTGCTGGATGGCCTGCTGTTTTTCCGGCAAAAACTGCCCGGCGTGCTGGGAAGCTGGTTCTGGTTATCCAGAGAGTGGGTTTTTGAGGAGTACCTGGAAGCAGCGTCCGCCGGTTCCAATGGCAGACAGGCACTGATTGCCCTGGATCGGGTGCGCCTGGCGTACAACCCGGAGCCCTGGTCGGGGCAAGAGGAGGAGCTTCGGGCCCTGATGGCACGGGCCGAATCTGCGACCGGACCCGCCGCGGCGCAACTGGCAAATCAAGCGGACCAGCGGTGGCGAGCGCTCAAGCGGGGCTTTACGCCTCGAATCCCGCCGATTGACGCGGTTGGCCTTGAGCGGCGCCTCGGCGGCCTGTCCGGGGATGAAAGTATTCTCAGCTATTATTTCAGCCCAGCTGCAGCCTATGCCGTGCTGGCGAAGCGCAATGGCGTGTCCATGGTCAGGCTGGCCGGCTCAAGCGCCTTGACGGGGCAGCTGGACCGCTTGCGGCAGAGCTGGGAGGAGAACAATGGCGATCCATTGCCCTACCTCGATGCCCTCGGCCGTTCTCTGCTGCAACCGATTGCAAAAGACCTGACTCGTAAAATTTACCTGTTGGCTGCGGGACCGCTCCATGCATTTCCATTCGACGCGCTGCGGTTGAATAATGAATTCCTGGCTGAAAATCACCAGGTGCTTAACCTGGTGAGCCTCGCCGGCTCCTCGCAGGTCGGTAATGACCTGGCCAGTGGCTTCAGGGATTCCGTCTTCCTCGCCGGCAATCCCCAGGCCGGCCAGGACCTGTTCAGTTACGACGTCCCTGTCTCGGCTGAAGTCAACGCGGTTCGGGATGCGTTTGTCGGACCGGGTTTGAACATTGTTCAGGGTGTGGCATTGCAAAATGACGAATTTCAGGATCCCAGGTTTGCAGAGGCCGGTCTGATACACCTGGCGATACCCGGCACGCTGGACCTGGCTATACCGGATGATTCCAGGCTCCAGATGTCCAGGACCAGTAAAGAGTCCGTTGAGAATAACCTGCGTCCTGAAGCCATACGGGGATTGAATTTAAATGCCAGCCTGGTGGTGATGAGCCGTACTTCGGTCACCGGGCGATCCCGGTCAGGCTTTGACAGTTACCTGGGGTTTGTATCAGACTTCCTGCAGAACGGAGCGGCCAGCGTGTTAGTCAGTCTGCAGTCCGGAAGCGATGGGGAAACAGCTCTTTTTATGACCGAATTCTACCGGGAACTCGCTGGACTCCAGAATGTTTCTGAAGCACTGGCCCGCACGCGTATGCGGAGAATGAAATCAGCCTCGGATGATAATTTTATGTCCTGGGCGGGTTTCCAGCTATATATCAGGTAGAATGTTCCAATGCCCGGCTACGGGCGTGATAAAATCAAACAAGTGTCCGGAGGGTTATTAAGTGGATAAAAGAAAGTACCTCGTTATCGTTGATCCATCTCATGAGGAG
>Ga0316187_10000425_pt1 | contig 32647 bp, 25 predicted proteins | sample CroRivburrow1_MG_FD_204927 | JGI IMG/M metagenome (GOLD analysis project Ga0316187, IMG submission 204927) | Coastal sediment microbial communities from Maine, United States - Cross River worm burrow 1 | ecosystem: Environmental > Aquatic > Marine > Coastal > Sediment | place: USA: Maine... | reverse complement strand
GACCCATTCCTCGCCGTTCAGCGTAACCGGGCTGATGCCCTCCGCTCTCGTTAGGCCGCGCTTTGTCGGGATCGTCACTTTACGCGGAGCCGCAGCGGAGCCGTCCCAGAACCAAAGCTGGAACGGTGTATTAGCATCGCGGCCGCCTGGCCCACTGATGACCAAATAGCCGTTCAACTTCGGCATGTAACTCATGCCGCGGATTCCGCTTCGCTCCAGGTCCAGGGTGATCAGTTGATCGTCGATGACGGCATCATCGTTATGATCGAAAATGTCTTGCGGATTTTCAAGGCTGAAAACAACCGCCCGCTCGTCAATCAGCGGACTGCGAAGGCCGAACAACAGGTGAGATTTTGTGGCGTCGAATGTCATGCCCTCGATGTTGAAACCGCCGTCGTTCTTCACATCAAGCACGTCCATGGACGCCTTGAGCATTGGGTGTTTTGTGGCGATCGCTGCCTTCAGGCCGCCGTATATCGCTGGCCGGCCGAGCCCGGCATCCGTCGGTGTCATGCGAACCAGCAGCGACCGGCCGGCATCGTCGTTGCCGCCGCGGGAATGCGACGTAACCATGAGCACATTCCCGCGGGAATCCACCTCGAGGGCTTCCAGATCGTCCAATGCCAGGTCGGCCAGGCCATTGGCTCGCGCGATCTCCTCTGTATCAAGTTTCCGCTCAGCGAAACCACCGCCAGGCGCTGGAATAATGAGGGAGAGCGCGTCCTCGATCTCGTCTTCGACCACCACCAGCCGGCCATCTGGCAGTTGGTGGATCGCCGAAGGTTCATAAATGCCCCCAAACCGATACTCGCCGGTTAAATCCGATGTTTTCGACGGTGCCGTGATTTGCGCGGTGGCGGGATCCAGCGATGCGGCGGCCAGGACCGCGAGGAAAGTGAGAAAGCTTGAGATGACGCCCCCCGGAAAGCAGGTGTCGGCCCGCTGCAATATAATGAACTTCTGCGCCAGGCCATGGCAGAGGCCGTACCTGTGACGCGTTAAATCGCGATAGATCCGTTCGTTGTCCTCAAACATGTCACGCATTACGCCGGAAGATTCTTCCATACTCAAATGGGCGAAGTCACCGAAGAACAGAGGGCCGGCGTGGATTACTGAGCGCAACCTGCGCCTGACGGGGTGCCAGGCGGTGTTTACGCGCTCGTCGCTCGGACAAGCGCGCCGATCCCTGATATACACGCGTCGACTGAACCGGGGCGATCCGCCGTGCTATCGATCCGCCTCCACGGGGATCATGTTCCACCGGATTCGATGCTGCTCCTCCTGGAATCGTTCGCAATCGGACGCGACAACGTCTCCGCTATCATCGATTCCCATGCAAGGTTTTGTCTTTAAATCTTCCTTTTTCCACTCGGTTTTTTGGGCGATCTTTATACGACCATCTGCGAGGAACTTCCACGCACAACGATCTTGCGTAAACCAAGGCTTCTCTTCGTTATCTTCCGTGGCAATTTTTATGCGTATGTCGTCGCGCTCTCGGAAAACGCAACTTCTTGCGTCAGCGGTTGGATTGAAGACCAACGCGTACTCTCCCAAACCCGGCTCCGGCTCCGTGCGTTCCCACTTGGACGAATTCCAGTCAAGCGCGAATTGTGTCGCCTCGGGCAGCCCGCAGTCGCCCGTGGGAATGGGATGATCCTTCTTCTCATCTACTGAAATACAGGTTCCGCTATCCGCATTCTGGAGCCGAAACTTCCATGGCATCCCGGATCCCAATCCGCGCGCGAGTGCATCAATTTGCGCGTTGGTCATGCATTCGTTGTCGCTGGGGTCGAGTTGACACATGCGGTGCGCCAGCTTTCGGACATAGACCTCCACCGGATCCCTTGCCGTCGATGCGAAGGGGACCGGCAGATAAAGGCGCAGCACGTTTGGGTTGCAATACGGGACGACGGTACGGAGCTTCTCTTTCAATTCTGCGAGGTCATTTACGTCTGTAATAGTTCTGAGGTCGCTGAGAGTAGGGAGCGGCTCTGGATCTAACCGCCCGATTTGATGTGCATTGCATGCTTTCGTAAAGTCGATCACGGGGCCTTTCGTCAAGTCGATTACGGAGCTGATTGTGACAGGCCGCTCCAAGGTGCGGATCCGCTCGCGAATCTTAAAAGAAATGTCCTGGAGGTCTCTTAGCGAGGCGGGGCTTCGGCCCACCAAATCGTATTTTTCACTGTTCGAGAGAACGTCTGAGATGTCATTCTCGAACGAGGTCAGAAACCAGTAGTAGTCGGCCGGGAGTTCCCGGTCAGAGCGCTTTCGGGTCGGTACTCGCTGATCTTCATCCGCGAGGGCGGTATACGAAGTCACCTCGACCATCACGAACTTTGGATCCGCCGCGGCTTCCTGGGCGAGGGATTTCAGCTTGTCGACCAAGCCCGCACGACTTACCGGCACGGGGCCGTTGCCACCCCCGATCTGCGCGAAGTGGATGTCCAGATCCGCCGTCGCGGCCGATGTCTTAGATTCCGCCTCCGCCTCCACTCCGGCCTGTCCACTCCCAAAGGCCGCCTTCACAGAGGCTTTCACCGATGCCTCTTTCTTCGTGTCCTCGGCCTTGCTCGTATTCTCGAAAGAAATGGTGCCAAGCAGCTCGGCGCCGCTGTAGATCGCCGACACATAGCCGTCACCGCACTGGCGGATGAACGCCTCGTCGTCGTTAGCTTTTATGAGTTCTCTGGCCGCCTCGGTGAGATGCACATCGTCAATCCGCTTGGCCGCATCGTCCGTCCCTGCTTCGAGTTTCGTCGTACAGTCCGGTGCGCCGGTTTGTGTCCCGTCCGTGTCCGCGACGGGAAGCGCTTTCCTGGCGGCACAGCCCGCGCTCACGGGGCCGGTGAACAGTGCGCTGTTCTGTACCGTGGCCTTTAGGAGCAGGGTCGTGCTCTTGGACGAAACATTCGCGCTCTTGGCGAATGACGCCTGTCCGCTGACCGACCCGAAGGTGGAATTGACGGCGGCCGACGCGCTGACGCCGAGTCGGTCCATGATCTCCGACTGATCCGACACTTCGTGCATGTGCACGGTGGCGTGCTGACCGGTGGCCAGCACTGGAGCAAACTCCACACAACGGGCGTTGATGGGTTTTTCCCGGATGTCGTCCCAGCCATAGCCCAGTTCCACGCCGGATTCGGGCGCGCCGTGAAGCTGCGTTATTGCCTGATAAACGGAAGACTCTGCCGCGGCCGGCGCAGCAAATCCGGCAACCGCGCAAATTACGGCTTTTCGAACCCAAACAGCCTGATTCATCGTGGTTTCCCCTTTTGAGGATTTTCGGCTGGCAGCGTGTTGAAGGCGCCTCGCGGGGCACGATGCGACGTTGAAAACCCACTCAAAACGCCCGTTGTCTCAGTGGTTTTCGCCTCGGGTCAGACTCGAACGAGACTTTTTCAACAAGTTCCCAGCTTCATCGACGGTTCCTGAAACCATAGTCGATGTAGCCACGGACTGTAGAAATCAGGCTGGAATGGGGCCGATGACCTACTGGGCTTTCGCCAACGTCATGCCGGCTGCTCATGCGGCCCGCACAGGTTGATCTGCCGAAGTGGCTATCGTTAGCCTGGGACAGGGTAGCTGATGTGGATTGAGAGCATGGCCCGCAGCCTATTGGCTGCGCACGCCTGAGTTGGGTGGGCGGTATGCAAGGGAACTGCTGAGCTATTCGTGAACGTGCATCTTGGCACTGAATTGCACAGCGTCATCGTTGCGGATCTTGGCGAGAGAGCAACCGTTATCCGGGAATTGCGCCTTGAATCTGCTCACCTTGACCTCCGATCTGGTTCTTACAGAATCGATCAGAGGTTCCCGAGGCGTTGCGGATGTAACGCGTCGATTTCGGTATGGATGGCTACCAGTAAAAGCTGATGCCTGCCAGTGGTCCCTGCTGAGTGGCATCATAGGTATAGGCATTGGTCCCGTTCTTGCCATTGTCGTAGTCGTAGTCCATCCACTTGTAACCCAGAAACACTGAACCCCAGTCATTGAACCGGTAGTCGGCGAAGCCACTCAGGTTCCACACGATATTCTTGTCTCCAGTTCCCGCCCCTACGTCTGCACGCCCGACCAGTGACCATTTGTCAGAGAGCTTGGTGAATATGCGCCCACCCACGAATCCGTTCCACCAGCTTTCGTCCACATCCACCAGGGTGGGTCCGCTCTTGAGCTTGGTCTTGTTCTGCTGTTCCGTATAGCGGGCGCCAAACAGCACCTCTATGTCGGTCTTCTCGTAGCTAGCGACCGTGTACGCCGCGCCCAGTTCCAACATGGTGTTCTTAAAATCCACGTCGATCTCCACCAGATCGTTCTTGACCTTCGCAGTCGGGGTCAAATTTGCATATTGGTACTCGGTGAACAGTGTCCACTTGTCTTTCTTTGCCTCGAAATGGAACGTGAAAACCGCCTCGAGATTCTCCAGAACACCATCCTTGAAGCTGATATCGAGCGGGGCGCTCACCGGTCCGATCTGGGAATCTCCCTGGATGCTCATACCCCAGAGGAAAAGTGGGGAGAGCGAAAACTCCCAGCCACTGGAGCCGTTTGTTTCCTCTGCGGCAACCGGCATCGAAAGGATTGCGGCCAGGCCGATGACAAGTTGCTTGCGATTCATGACGGCTCCTTTCGAAGCTGGTATGGAAGCTGTTCTGGGAACAGAAACACGACGGCGGGCGCCAAGTGCCAGGCGGTCCAACCCGTCTGGGTCGGACCGCCATTTCGGATCTACTCCTTTGGCATCGGCGGCGGAGTGTAGCCCTTCCACTTGCCGCTGGTGATGAATTCGCCCGGCGCCTTCTCGTCGGTACGCGGTGCATTCTTGTACGCATCGGTCACATCCGGCGGAAGCACGTATTCATCCACCGTTGCCTGGCGCACCATGATCTTGTCCTTGGTGACATTGATCACCATCAGGTCGCGTGCCAGCGCCAGCGGGCCGTCGTAGGTCTTGCGCACATCATCCGTGATCGCTGCGTTGTTCTCGGGCGACTGCACCGAGTGGTAGCCGACGGCCAGGCGCGGTTTGACGGCCGACATGACTTTGCCGAATGCCTGAGGCTCGGTATGGATTCTCGTGGACACGTAGGTCGCCTGCCCCAGGTCCCAACCGAAATAGGCGGCCAGGGCCTTGGGCGGAAGGAAGCATTCATGTGAAGCCACGTCCGCATCCTTTGCAAAGTCGATATACCACTTGTTTGGGTAGGTATCGCCGCCGAATACGTACTTGAGCCCGTTCCATTCGAGGCTATAGCTCACCGAACCATCGAGGCTGTGAATGGCCGGCCAGGATCGAATGGTCACTCCGTTTTCCTCATAGACAACCACGTTTTCCTGTTTGTAGTCGAATTCGTGCACGACGATCTGCGCCCCCTTGTCGGGCAACGCGCCGCTGCGTGTAGCCAGGTCCCAGGCATATGCTTTCTGCATGCCTTCAACAAACGCCTTGGTCCCCAGTTCCGGTTTGGATCCTGAGGGTCCGTACACATGGATTGGGGTAAAGCGTCCGGACAGCCACCCTCCGATGTGCACGCCCATGAAGTCGCCTACATGGTCCACATGCAGATGGCTTGCAAACACCTTGTCGAGTTTTGAGAAGTCCGGGCGCAGGGAAAACAGGTTGGCCAGCGAACCCGACCCGACATCGAATATGAACTTGTCGCCATTGCCCAACTCGACGAGATACGAAATCGATACGGCAGCACGGGTCTGGTTTGGCATGCCGGTACCCAGCGCAGTAATGCGCATCTCATCGGAACCGAGCAGTTCGGTATTGGGGAAATAGCTTGCGGGATACTCGCCGTCTACGATCGCCATGGCCGTACGCCCAGAGGGCAGGTTGTCCCTGGCTTCGGCTGCGTAACCCAAATCCGCGATGAGGAGGCCGCCAATCGCCCCGCTCATCAGCAGCAGAGCGCCCCAGCTTGCCTTGATTCTCTGTAGCATCGTCGGTTTCTCCTCTGTCGGAATCAGCACGGTATGAACCGGAGATTTTCCAGTCCCACGCCATCCACCGCACATCATGGTTCCGGTAGACCATGACCATAGATCAGTCTATGCTAAAAGCCCATCCTAGGCCAAACCAATAGAGAAGTCTATGGACAAGGAGGTGTCGCAGCGATTGAGTCGAGAGGACTGGATACGCGGTGCCCTGGACCTTCTGGCCATGAACGGTATCGAGAGCGTAAAGATTGTACCCCTTGCTGAGCGTCTGGGCGTCACAAGCGGCAGTTTCTACTGGCACTTCAAGAACCGTAGGGAACTGCATGACGCATTGCTCGAATACTGGGAGCGGGAGATGACGGACGCGGTAATTGATGCGGCAAACGCATTTGCCGGCTCGCCCCGAGAGCGCATCTGGCGCCTCATGGAACAGGTGATGACGGCCGGTCTCGCCAGCCTCGACCTGGCCCTCTGGCACTGGGCGCAGACGGATACCGGCGCCCGCCGTGCATTCAAACGAGTCCTGAAAAAGCGGTTTGAGTTCGCTGCCCGGACGTTCTCTCAAGCCGGATTTTCCGACGAACAGGCAGAGGTTCGCGGGAGAATGATGGTTGTCTACATGATGGGGGAGTCGACCCTCGTCTCTGGCCCGATGGCAAAGCGCAAAAAAAATCTGAAGCTGAAGCACGCCATTCTAACTGCACCGGAATAGTATGAGATGCTTAGATTGCGTCATTTCCTATGTATAGCCGCGCTGTGGTTTATCGTCGCCGGTGAGTCCTGCGCCGACTGGATAAATCTGACCGGCGCAGAGACCGCGCCCAACATCGCGGAGATCTACGTACTCGACGACCGGGTGAAGCTGGTGCTGGAGGTCTACGTGGGTGACCTCGAGCGGTTCAGTGATCTCGTTCCGGATGACTGGGCCCGGGATGGCGGCGAGGCGAGGCCCAACCTGGCGCGCCGGCTGGAGCACTTTTCCGGACAAGTCTTTCAGTTCGTCACCGGCGAGGGGGAGAGACTGCAAGCTGCGCTGGTGTTGGCCGAGGCCCGTCTGCGGGTGGACAGAAAATCCCCTTTTGCCGGGATGGTAAACCCCATAACCCGCCAGAAAGTGGCGGAGGCGCCTGCCGACAAGCGGGTGCTGTACGTGGAACTGGAATATCCTTTCAGCCAGAGGCCGAATACGCTCACCATTGTTCCACCTCAGGACCAGGAGGGTCGAGCCACTGCCACCATCGGCTTTATCGCTTACCACAAGGCGGTGCCCATAATCGATTTCCGTTATCTCGGGCAGCCGGCGAAGCTGCGGTTGGACTGGGCGGATCCCTGGTATTCAAGCTTCGAGAATCCCAACCTGAAGCGCCATCACAAGTCGGCCATGATGTCTTTTCTCTATGTGGAACCCTACGAGGTGCGCCACGAGATCCTCACCCGGGTAAAGGATCTGGCGGTTTGGATGGACCTGGGTCTGCGAGGGGATGAGTTCATCGAGGTGGATGAGCTGGAGCCCTTGAAGCAACGAATCGGCGAGTTTCTGCTAGGCCGCAATCCGGTGACCATCGATGGCCGCCCTGCACAACCGATTCTGGATCGCAGCAGCTACGTCAAGTTGTCATTGAGCGGCATCCAGCTGCTGGAAAAGCCGGAGCGTCTGGAGGTCTCGACGGCCATCGTCGGGGTGATACTGACCTACCTTACCGACGGTATTCCCCAGCAGGTGGAAGTTGACTGGGAGCTGTTCAGCGACCAGATACAGAAGATCCCGGCGACTGCCCGGGACCCGGCCGGCCCCCTGCCCAGCTTCGTTACGCCCGAAGACAACGTGCTGACCTGGACCAACTATCTCAAGAAGTATCGCCTGCCAACCGTGGAACGCGTGGACATCGAACAACGGGAAGGGCGCAGGGAGGTCCCGGTGTTCTCGATCGTGTTGCTGCTATTGGCGCTGCTGCTGGCCTGGTACCTGAAGCGCGTGCACAACCGGGGTGGTGAGATCCGCTACCCGGCGGCCGGTCTGGCCCTGCTGCTCGCCGGCAGCGGGCTAGCATACCCCTATGCCCGGGTCGAGATTTCCGGTCCTGCAGAGGCGGTGACCGATCTGACCCCCGATGAGGCCGGACTGGTTCTTCAGGCGCTGCTGAAGAACGTCTATCGGGCCTTTGATTTTCGGGAAGAGAACGATGTCTATGACAAGCTGGCGCTGACCGTCAGTGGCGAGCTGTTGGCGGACATCTATCTGCAAAACCGGCGTGCCTTTTCTGTGCAACAGGCCGGCGGGGCGCAGGCCAAGGTCAAGACCGTGGAACTGCTCGATGTACAGCCGGAACCCGGGGCGACCCAGGCTTCTGAACGCGCCTTCAGGGTAAGCTGGACCGCCAGCGGCAGTGTCGGACACTGGGGTCATGTCCATGTTCGCAGCAATCAGTATCAGGCCATCATCACGCTAGAGCCGGTGTCGGGCAGCTGGAAGATAACCGGTCTGGAGTTGCTTGAGGAACGGCGTATCGATGGGGGCGTGGCCGCGCTGGCCTCTCCGATCTATTCGTGAACGTGCGTCATGGGTCTCAAATGCACAGCCTCATGGTTGCAGATCTTGGCAATAGAATGTCCGTTCCATGGGATCTGCACCTCGAATCTGCGCATTTCAGCCCCCAGTCGGCTTCGTCCAGAATGAATCACAGGCTCCCCAGTGCCGGGTCTTAGCGTGCCCGCCATGCTCAAGATACGGTCTCTCGAGTTCGCTTATTCCGACGGAGGGTTCAGGCTGCGGATTCCGGAACTGGACATGGCGCCGGGAGAGAGAGTCGCGGTGATTGGACCCAGCGGTTCGGGCAAGACCACCCTGCTGAATCTCATTTCGGGCATTGTTGTACCGGATCGGGGCAGCGTCCAGGTTGGTGGTGAGATGGTCAACCAGCTCAACGACCGGGCGCGGCGCAGCTTTCGCCTGCGACACATCGGCTTTGTGTTTCAGGACTTCGAGCTACTGGACTATCTGTCCGTTCTGGACAACATCCTCCATCCCTACCGTATCGGCGCCGCGCTCAAGCTGGATCGTTCGGTGCGGGACCGGGCGAGAACGCTGGCGGAGAAACTGGGGGTTGCCGACAAGCTGTCGCGTCATCCCGGGCACCTCTCTCAGGGCGAGCGGCAGCGGGTGGCGATCTGCCGGGCGCTGCTGCCGGCTCGCAGATTGATTCTGGCGGACGAGGCGACAGGCAACCTGGACCCCGAGAACAAGTTGCGCATCCTGGATTTGCTGTTCAAGAGCGTCGAGGCATGCGGCGCGCCCTTGCTCGCGGTGACGCACGACCATGAACTGCTGGGCCAGTTCGACAGGGTGGTGGACTTCCGGCAGTTTTTCGAGGAGCGCCCCCGGTGAGGGACGACCTGTACATCGCCTGGCGTTACATTCTGTTCAACCGCGCCAGGAGCCTTGTGCTTGTGGCCTGCATCACGTTGGTCGCGTTTCTGCCCCTGTCCCTGAGTTTGCTTCTCAACGAGGTGGAGCGGTCGCTGCGGACCCGCGCGGTTGACACCCCCCTGCTGGTGGGCGCAAGAGGCAGCGCCCTGGACCTGGCGATGAGCAGCCTCTATTTCGACGATCAGCAGCCGAAGACCGTCTCCATGGCGTTGCTGGAGGAACTGGAGCAGGACAGGCGAGTGATGTCTGTTCCGTTGTACGTGCGCTTCAAGGCGCGGGGTTTTCCAGTCGTTGGGACAACCCTTGACTATATGGATCTACGCGGTCTCAGCGTCCGGCATGGACGCCTGCCGGCGTTGCTGGGCGAGTGCGTTTTGGGCGCAGAAGCGGCTGCGAAGCTGGGGATGGGGCCCGGTGACCACTTGGTCACCACACCGGAAAACCTGTTCGATCTTGCCGGCATCTATCCTTTGCGTATGCAAGTCGTGGGTGTGCTGCATCCCAGCCATACAGCGGATGACCGGGCCGTGTTCACGGATCTGAAGACCGCATGGGTCATCCAGGGATTGGGTCATGGTCACCAGGACCTGGCTCAGACCGAAGACCCCAGTGTGATTCTGGATAAGCGTGATTCCAATGTCACCGCGAATGCCAAGCTGGTCCAGTATAACGAGATCAATGCGGACAACATGGGCAGCTTTCATTTTCACGGTAAACCCGACGACTATCCCTTGAGTGCCGTCATCCTCTACCCGGAGGACGAAAAATCAGCAACCCTTCTTCGGGGACGTTATCTGGACAGCGAACGCTACCAGGTCCTGATACCCCCTGAGGTGATCGAGGGTCTGCTCGACAACATATTCCGGATCAAGCGGGTGCTGGATACCGTGGTCCTGATCGTTGGACTGGCGACCCTGCTTGCAGTGATCCTGGTGTTTGCGCTCTCTATACGGCTGCGACAGCGGGAGATGGAGACCATATTCAAGCTCGGCTGCGGCCGACTGACCATGGTCAGGCTGCTGGGGGCAGAGATCGCCATTGTTGCCCTGGCCAGCCTGGCACTGGGCTGTTTGCTGGCCCTGGCGACCAGTCGTTTCGGGGATGACTTGGTCAGAATGCTGGTTGCCTGACCCGGGTACGCTGCAAAGGGGTAAAGATCAGATGCTTGCGCTGCTATCCGTCGTTGCAGTCAATACATTCCCGCTAGTTTTTTGCGATAGACATGGGCGCACCTCGCCCCGCTGAAATGCAACAATTCATGGGGCGGGGCGCTTAGGACTTGTTTGTATCTCCGTTGCTGGAGTCAGAGCCCTGCGTGTTCTCCACGGCCTTTGTTGTGATCTCGTGGTAAAGATGGACCACTTGGGCATAGAGGTTCTGGAGATCGGGTCGTTGATCGATCATCGCTCTGATTTCGCGCGAGTCCAGGAAGATATTTTCCAGGTGCTTCAGTTCGTGCTCGCTCAGCGCCCCACCCGCGTCGACTTTTTCCTTGATTTCCAGGGCGTGGGGCAGATTAAATTTCTCGAACCGCGTCAGTATCGTTAGCATTACGGCGTCGTCTTTTGAAACATCGTTCATGGTGGAATCCCTCGATGGATGAGGCCATCGCTTCACTATATGCGTTTGTGACGTCCCGGGTTTCGTAATGAGCGGCCCATAGCCGGTAATCCCCAAATGGCCGCCATCCCGGTTTGAACCCACCTGATCCAATCCGGGACGGGGCCGATTTGGCAAGCGGTCTCAGTCCGTGGGGGCCTTGTAGGAAGTCGCCGCATCGCCCGCCAGCTTCATGGCGGCCATGGCGTCCTCCGTGCTGATCAGTTTGGTCGTGTGGCCACTGGACATGGCGCCGGACGCGCCAACCAGCATCGAGCCTGCGATCATCGCCTTGTCGTCATCCATTTCGATCAGAGCGACCACGTCGTCGCTGCCCCAGGTGAAGAAGAAATGGTGCAGTTTCCCGCCCAATGCTTCGATCATCTTACGTGCCGCTTCGGCGCGGTCCTGGGGGTGGCCAATCATCGCCTTGATGCTATCGGTAGAATAGCTTCCCTGGAAAAGATAAAAACTCATTGCAATACACTCCGTGCTGTCGAGGTGGGTAAAACCTGTTCCACCAAAGTGTAGCCGCCCGGGTTCCTGGTCGCGACCCGATTGGTCTCGATCACCCGTTCACGGTGCGACCCGATAGGCGTCAAATTTCTCGCGAACCTTGAGGATGTCCAGATTCCAACTGTCGTCCCGGAGCTTGATCAGGCCGTCCGCCTGTTTGTAGCGGAGGTAGACCATCGCATCCCGGTTGTCTTTTCCCAGGGTGCCTTTTATGGCCGCTTCGATCTTGTCGCTGAGCACCCGGGCCTGGAATATTCTAAGCTCATCATTCGACATGCGTAGGGACGCGGTGCCGCCGATGTCCTCCACCGTCAGCATGTTCGACAGAAACTTGGGGCGCCATCCCTGATTGTCGAGCAGGGCGACGATGGGCCGTGAATCGCTCATGTTCAGCTCCGCATCGATGTCCAGCCGGGGGGGCGTTTTAAGAACGGTCTCCGCACGGGTCAGCTTGATCGTTGAGGACCAATAGGCTCCGTCGAATTGAGCGTCGTCTCCAATGACCCGCACATTGGCCAGGCGCAATTCGGAGCCGGTGATATCGAAAGCCATGTCCACCGGCACACCGTTCACCAGCAGCAGATCTGCGGTCAGGTCGCCACTCACCGACTGCCCGCCCACCAGGGCGTTCACCCCGGTCGATTCCAGCTTGACCCAACCATCGGCGTCGTCCTGCTGTAACGCGATGTCCGCTGCAAGCTGCGCTGTGCCGCGGGTGAAGCGCAGCGATCCATCCGGCGGCAGGTAGCCGTTGAACACGGACATGTCCTTGACCTTGGCGGAGGTCAGGTCGAGCTGCAGGGTGAACGGTCTGGCCTCCTCCTGGAAACTGAAGTCCTCAACCCGTGCGGCCAGTCTCAGGTCGACGTCCTCGATGGCGGCTTCTGATTCCTGTAAGCGTTTGAGGTCCGCATTGCTGAGTGCGATGTCAACGGCCCAGTCCGGATTCTGCCCACCTTGCTCGGCCATCAAATCCACACGGCCGTCACCTGTGCTGACGTAGTCGAGAACGGTGACGGCCATGCCGTCCGACGACAACGCCACATGGGTCCCCTTTGCCGGCCAGCCGTCGGCCAGATTGACAATGCCTTCAAACGCGCCGCGGCCCCTGACCCCAATGTGGTAGGCATCGCCCATCAGAACCCCAAGCCAGGCAAGGCTGGAGATATCCCCGTGAAATCCCATTGCCGCCGAGGTATTGCCCAGAAGCTCGCGGTAGGGCGTTTCGGCCAAGGTCTGGAGCAGGTCTGCCGCCTTGTCGCCGGTTGCCTTGTCTTGTCCGCTCAAGACCGTGAACTCGCTGGCGTCGACGATCAGCGAAGCGTTCCAGGCCTCGCTTTCACCTGCGTCACCGTCCGCTCGGCGCAGCCGCGCGTCGGTCAGGTTCAGGTGGCTGCCCCGGGCGCTGGTGCCGCGGACAGCCAGTTCCGGATTGTCCAGTTTGAGCACCACGTCCAGATCGGTATCGAAACGGTATTGTTCGAGGCCCAGGTCTGCCTGCTCGGATTTCAGCGACAGATCCACCTGCAGGGTGGTCGGCTTCAGCGCCGCCGTGCCGCCCAGGCGTCCGCTGCCGCCGTAGAGTGTGATCGGCCACTTGGGGGGCAGATAGCGCTGCAACCGGGCGAGATTGGGCAATTCCAGCCCGTCCACCGCGAAGGCGATGGATCTGCTTTCATTGATCTTATCCGGATCCCCAGGAACCCGCCCGTCGCCGCCGATGCTGACGTTGAGATCCTGACCCCGAAGAAGAACATCGCCATCGTCCCGGTGCGCGACTGCCAGATCCTGATACCGGAACGCCAGGTCCAACTGATCATTGGTGTCTGAATCCAGGCGGAGGGCGATCTCCCCGTTCCCCTCGATTCGATGCGCGTAGATGTCCAAGCGCAGATCCGGCGCCATCACCGCAACATCGGTACCCGGCAGAACCTGGCCCTGGTGGTAGCGCAGAACGCCCTGGACCCGACCTCGACCGTTTACGCTTATATCTTTGAAATCACCAGTAAAGAGACTGACAAAGGCGAGGCTGTTGGTCTCGATATCCACTTGTGTGTCCAGAGACAGAAACTTCAGCAGCGGCAGCCCTTTGTTTTCCCGGGGGATGAACGGTGCGAAATCGACCCGTCCGGTTATCGTGCCGTGTTTGAACACCTCGGTCTGGCCGTTCAGATAGAGGGGGTTCAGGTTCAGATTCAACTCATGACCGGTCAGCGAGAAAGGCCCACCCCGCGTGATATAGCTCAGGTCCGCATGCAGTTCTCCGTCTGCACTGCCTTTGGCCTGGTAGACCCAGAAGCTGTGGCTGCCGCGGGCCTTGACGCTGTTTACCTCGATATGCCAGGGCCGCTTGTTTTTCCTGGGTGTGGTGACCGCCCCGGTGATGTCCCGCCCCTCGATGCTGGGAAAGAACTCGATGATGTCGGTGTAGTCCTTGTCGGCTTTCAATCGGGGCCGCTGGCGATAGGCGATGTTCTCGGCGACCACGTCGCGCACCCATACCCGCTTGATCAGCAGCGGCGTAACTGCGATTGAGGCAGAAGCCGCCGGCGTGTCCAGTTGCCATTGTTGGGAGCGTGCCTGACCGTTGGCGGAGATGCCGGTCGCATGGACCCGAAACGGGTACCAGCTCCAGGCGCTTTCCCATGAGACGTGGAACTTATCCGGTCTGATCTTGTTGATCAGCGTTTGAGTAATGGGGAGTTGTAGCGCGACGTTGATTACAAGCAGATAGACGATCTGCGCGAACACTACGATGGCGATCGATTTTTTGAGCCAGGTCATCGCCCGGGATGATCGAAACACAAACACGCCCCCGACTCGGGAATCTGTTAACGCCCCGATCTATACGCGAGGATGGCGTGTTGGTCTACAAGTACCTGGGCACATCGCCCGGTGTCGCCGGGCGCAGAGGTGGTGCTTGGGTGTCAGTCGCGACTCACAGGCCGTTGGGGCGGTCGGGCGGGTAACCCCGGGCGTTCAGTCCGGTTTGTTTTCGCCGGGTGCCGGCGTGTGGCCGATCTGGGTTGCGTTCAATACAGTGTCCACGCCCCCCAGTTCCCGCACCCGTTGTGCCTGGTCTGCCAGGGCGCGGGAATTGGCCGCCGTCGGGTCCACAAAGCGACGCAGTTGGGCATCCATCAACCCGCGTCGGCCGGCGTACTCCGGGTTCTCGCCCAGATCGCGGCTCTCGTGCGGGTCGTTCCTGAGATTAAACAGCTGTGGCCGGTAACCCTCGTAGTGCACGTATTTCCAGTCCCCTTGGCGGACCATGAATTGACCGGTTACCGAGCCGGTCGCGTGGTACTGGCTTAGAACGGCCCGTTCCGAATCGGGTTTGGCGACCAAGTCGAACAGGGATGTGCCGCAGAGCTGGGCCCGAACTGCCGGCTCGTCAAGCTCGGCGGCGTGCAGGAGGGTAGGAAAAACATCCATCAGGGTAACCGGCGTGGGATTGCTGAGCCCGGCGGGCAGACCGGCGCCGGCCATAAGCAAGGGAACCGCGGCCGCATCCTCGTACATGACCGATTTACCCCAGAGTCCGCGGGCGCCCAGATTGTCGCCGTGATCGCTGGCATAGATCACCAGTGCGTCGCTATCGCGATCGGCGCCCTTGAATGCTTTCAGCACGGCGCCGATGCGGGCATCCAGGCAGGTGACCATGCCGTAGTAGGCCTGCATGGCGGTGCGCCGTGTTTCGTCCGTGAAGTACGCGTCGTAGCATAAAAAGCGTTTCATCCGGTCCAGCACCGGATGACCCAACGGCAGGGATCGCTTGTGGGCGCGCCGGGCCCAGATTTCCTCGCCCGAGTAGAGATCGAAGTAGGGCTGTGGCGCGATCAGCGGGAAGTGCGGCAATACAAAGCTCACGAACAAGGCCCAGGGTTGATGCTTCGACCCGGATGCGGCCTGCTTCAACCACCGGCAGGCCGTGTCGGCTATGCGCTGGTCGTACCGCGCGTAGCTGCTGAGGCCTGAACCGGCCATCTTCGCCAGGTCACCGGGTCTTGCTTTTGGCGGCAACTGTTTGCGCAACAACCCGCGCGCGTCACCGATTCCGTTGAGCACGTGGAGCGGCAGAATCTCTTCGCTGAAGCCATTGTCGTCCTCGCTGCTGCGGAAATGCAGCTTCCCGATCGAAGCCACCCGGTAGCCTTGCCGCCGCAGGACGTGATGCCAGGACGTGTGCTGGCCGTGGTAGGGGAGCGCGTTGTCCCAGCAGCCCGTCTGGTGCACCGGGCGCCCCACCGCCAGAGCGGCCCGCGACGGCACGCAGATGGGACTGGCACAGTAGGCGCTGTCGAACCGCACCCCCCGCCGCGCCAGGGCGTCCAGATTGGGTGTCTGGACGATCGGATCGCCGTAGCAACCGAGGACGTCACGGTTGTGTTCGTCCGACAAGATAAACAGTACGTTCCTGTGATGGGCGCTGGACACCTGTTGGTTGCTCGCATCCGTCTGCGGCTGTGGCTCAGTCCCGGAAGTTCTTGTACTGCAGGGGCATACCCAGTTTCATGCCTTTCACCAATGCAATGGTTTGTTGCAGGTCGTCACGTTTTTTCCCGGATATCCGCACCATGTCCCCCTGAATTGCCGCCTGCACCTTGGTTTTGGATGCCTTGACCGCCTTGACGATCTCGCGACATTGATCCGAGTTCAGGCCTTCACGAACCGTGATCTTCTGGCGCGCCTTGTTGCCGCTGATTTCCGGGTCGTGCACCTCCAGACAGTCGATGTCGACGCCGCGTTTGTTCAGTTTGCTCTGCAGGATGTCCAGCATCTGACCGAGCTGAAAATCCGATTGCGACACGCTGGTGATCACCCCGCCCTCCAGTTCGAAGACCGAGCCGGTGCCCTTGAAATCAAACCGGGTACCGACCTCGCGATTGGCCTGGTCGGTGGCGTTGGCCACTTCGTGCGTGTCGACCTCGGACACGATATCGAAAGACGGCATCGTCGTTTGCTCCCTTTGCGGTTGAGATTCGTGATCCGATACGCCTGAAGCTCGGATGCGGGTCGATCCGGATCTGTTCGCCCCAATCCTGCCCCAGTGTTGCTTACGAGTCCAAACAGCCGGGTTCACGAAAAGAGTTCTTTCGGCCGAGAGCGGAAGATTCCCCGACCGGACCGGTCAGGGATTGTGCGGTCGATTCGGTGATTGGTTTTTCTGAGTGATCCGTCACTCAGTGATGCGTGAATCCGGGTGTGCCCGCCACCGTCCGGGTTTCGCCCCGGGTAATGCCGTCCAGGAACGCGTCCACGTCGTCCAGGGTCGGGGCCAGATCGCGAAAGCGGGGTGCCAGCGCGCCGACCAAGGGTCCGTGGCCCACATCAGGGTAGAGCTTCAGATCCACCTGGGCGCCACGGTCGCTGAGCCGTTGAGCGAAACGGACGCTGTTGCGGGGCCACACGGTGGTGTCGCTTGAGCCGTGGATCAGCAAAACCGGTGGCTCCTCGCCGCTGACGAAGTTCACCGGCTGCGAATCCGGGTAGCGGTCCTCCGGGCCGAACAGGGTGCGGAGATAGCCCGGATCCAGCGGCAGGAAGTCATAGGGCCCGGCCAGACCGATAAAACCCGATATGCGTTCAGGATCGACTCCCTGAGTCTCAAGATACCGTGTGTCGGTGATCAGCATGGCCGCAATGTGGGCGCCCGCCGAGTGGCCCATGACCAGAAGCGGCTCTTCTCCCGTAGGCGTGAGATGGGTGGCTGTCCAGGCCACGGCGGCGGCACCGTCCTCCACGAACGCCGGGAAACGGACCTGCGGATAAACGCGATAGTCCGGCACTACCACCACATTTCCGCGATTGGTCAGCGCCTGAGCCACAAAGCGATACCGCGCGCGGTCGCCGCCCTGCCAACCACCGCCGTAGAAAAACACCACCACCGGCGCATTGCTGACCGGCGGATCGGGTCTATAAACGTCCAGCTTCTGGCGTGGGCCGGGGCCGTAGGCGATACCCGATTCCACGGTATACCCATCGGTCGGTGTGAGCGCGTCCACCACCGCAAGACCGGTGCAACCGCTGAGAAGAACCCAGGCGGGCAGGCCGATCAATGGGATTGAGCGCAGACGATTGAGCAGGCGTTTATTCACAGCCGTTCTGACCCCGGGCCGTCCAGACTGGTTCCGATGTCCGCCCTGGACGCATGATCGCGGCATATGCCCGGTGGGCGTATGAGAGGGCGCCGTCCGGTAAATACCACAGTGATGCTGCTTGTGCCTCGAATCCATCCCGCAACGGAGTGGCATTCTGGTCCTCACAACGGCTCCGCCGTCGCTCGCGACATGCGCTTCTTATCGCCGAATTTGAGACTCGGATGCCGTTCGGCCACAATAATCCCAGCCTCTGGCAAGTGCGGTCGGAAGCCCCTTTCAGGGATGTGCCCATGACTTCGAGAACAGCGCCACGCGAGCCCCGGTTCTGGGAGGCGATCATCTCCTTGCTGTCGCTGGTGGTTGGCATCACTCTGTCCATCGCCGTCTACGGTATGGATCCACAAATTCCGATGCTGCTCGGGGTGCTGGCGTCGTCCCTGATCGCCTGGCGCTGCGGGTACGGCTGGGATGACATCGAGAAGGGCATGATCGCTGGTATCAGCAATGCCCTGCAGGCGATCATCATCCTGTTGGTCATCGGCATCCTGATCGGCATCTGGATTCTCAGCGGGGTGGTGCCCACGCTGCTCCACTATGGCCTGGAAGTTCTGTCCCCCGAGATATTTCTGCCCGCCACCGTTGTCATTTGCGCCATCACCTCGCTGGCCACTGGCAGTTCCTGGGGGACCAGCGGCACCATCGGTGTGGCCTTGATCGGAATCGGGGCCGGCCTTGGATTCCCGCTGCCCCTGGTGGCTGGGGCGGTGCTGTCGGGCGCCTATTTTGGCGACAAAATGTCCCCGTTGTCCGACACTACCAACCTGGCGCCCGCGATGGCGGGCACCGACCTTTACACCCACATTCGGCATATGACCTACACCAGCGGCGTGGCCATCGGACTGACACTGATCATCGAGACCGTGCTCGGTCTGTTCTGGGGTGGGCAGCAGGCCGACACGGCGACAATCGATCAGATTCTCAACACCCTGCAGCAAACCTTCACCATCAATCCGCTGCTGCTGTTGCCGCCCCTGCTGGTGCTGGGCCTGGCGGCTTTCAAGATCCCCGCGATACCGGGGATTGTCGTTGGCGCCGTGTCCGCCGCCATTCTGGGGTTTGTGTTCCAGGGATACGGCTATCAGGCGCTTTTGAGCGCCGCCTACGGTGGTTATGTGAGTCAGACCGGTGTCGACGTGGTGGACAACCTGCTGACCAAGGGCGGTTTCACCTCCATGCTGTACGCGATCTCCCTGGTCATCTGCGCCATGATGTTCGGCGGCATCATGGAACATACCCAGCAAATGCGGGTAATCGTGGAAGCCATACTCAAGCGTGCCCACTCGCGGGGATCGCTCATTACGTCCACCGTGCTGACCGCGCTGGGGGCGAATGTGGTCCTGTGTGACCAGTACATGACGGTGGTGATGACGGGCCGCATGTACGCACAGGCCTATCGGGACAGGGGGCTGCACGCCAAGAATTTGTCGCGGGTGGTGGAAGACGCGGGAACCGTAACCGCCAACCTGGTCCCGTGGAATTCCGGCGGCGCTTACCAGACCGCGACCCTGGGCGTACCGACCGTCTTGTACGCGCCGTTCGCCTTTTTCAACTGGCTGTCGCCTCTGGTGACACTTGTGTTTGGCTGGATGGGATGGACGATCGCACCGTTGGATCCGGACGATCAGACCGATGTCGATGTCGATGTCGACGCAGTGGACGCGGTCCCGGACTCAAAGACGGGTCCCTGAACCATGTTCGGATGCCGAGTTTCGCGTATTGCGCTTGTTACGATTACGCTCGTGCTGTGTATGCTGGCGGCTTCACCCGCCATCGCCGCCACCGACATTCTGGCCCGTATCCAACGGCACGGTGAACTCAGGGTTGGATTCGCGGAGGGCTACATGCCGTTCGAAATGGTCGACCGCCGCTCCGGTATCCGTGAGCGCCTGTTGTTGCCATCGAGCCCCCGTTACAGTGGGCAAAGTGCCCACTTCATTGGTTTCGACCTGGATATCGCACAGCTACTCGCCGAAGAACTGGGCGTGCGCCTGGCTCCGGTGAACATGCGCTTCACCGAACTCATCGACGCTCTGTTCTCGGGGCGCATCGACATCATCCTCAGCGGCATGTCGATAACGCCGGAACGGCAGGCGCGGGTGGATTTTTCCGATTCCTACATGACGGTTGGCCAGACCGTGCTGCTGTCGTCCAGGCATCGTGGCCGGGTCAGCTCGTACCTCGATTTGAACAGTGCCGAGTTCGTGGTCGCCTCACCGCCCGGTACCACCGGCGCCGAGGCCGTGAGAACGCTGTTGCCGAATGCCACATATCTTCCGATCGTCTCCGAAGCGGATGCCATAGCCGCGGTCCGCTCGGGAGATGCCGATGCCTTTGTCTACGATCGGCCCCACAACGCCATCGCGTTTGCCCTGAATCCAACGGACGACCTGGTGTTCCTGGATGAACCCTTTACCTCGGAGCAGATCGCAGCCGCCATACGCAAGGGAAACCCAGACTATCTGAACCGGCTCAACGGCTTGATCGCTGCGCTCAAGGCCGACGGTCGCTACCAAGTCATCTACGAGCGTTGGTTCAAGCAGACAGACTGGTATGATCGGGTGCGCTGACCCAAATACACAGCACACACTGCAGACGCCTCTTATGACCGACACCGTTATGGATACTCCACCACGATGCACCGCTATTTGCTTGGAATCGTTCTTGTTCAGATTTTGACCGCCCTCCTGGTGTGGCTGGGTCTGACCGGGTCGGGTGAATTCGAGTGGCTGCGGGTGGTGTTGCCCTGTCTGTGCGTGGCCGTGACCGCGGGATTCTGGTTTCAGTCGTTGGGCCGCCAGACGGCGCTGTCCGAGATTGCGCGGATCAAGGAAAGCCATGCCAAGGAGCGGGAAGGCATCCAGGTCAGCGCCGAGCGGGCCAAGCAGAAGGTGCTGCGGGATGCTCATAAGCAGATCACCCGGGAGGTGGGTAAGGCCCGCTCCGGCGCCAACATCAAGGCCGGCACCATGTTCGTTGCCATGGCGGGTCTGGGTTCCTTGCTCATGTTTACCCAGTTCATGACCTTGGGTCTGGTCGCCATGTCGACCGCGGGGGGCGCCCTGGGCGGATATCTGCTCCGGGCCAGGCGCGAGCGGGCTGCGCTCCCGTCGGGTGAAAAGCAACTGCCCGTCGAATCCGGCCGTTCCCTTTCCCGGATCGTGCGGCGACGCGCATAAATCCGCATCGGACCACCGGCGCCTAAACCCGCTCTTGCGGTGTGTTGCCAACAGCGCCCACACTGCGCCCCTTTCGACTCCAATGACCCAGCGAGATCTCCGATATGGATATGAACACCGTCGCCCGTCTTGCCTCACGCCCGGTGGGTCTGGTAACCCGGGAAAATTTCGACATTTCCGAACAGCCCCGGATCGAGCCGGGCGAAGGGCAGTTCCAGGTCAAGGTGGAGATGATCTCCATCGATCCGGCCATGCGCGGTTGGATCAATGAAGGCCGCTCCTATGTTCCACCGGTAGGCATCGGGGAAGTGATGCGGGCGCTGGCCGGGGGCACGGTTGTAAAGTCGAATCATCCCGGATTCTCCGTGGGCGACACCGTCACCGGGCTGTTCGGGGTGCAGGCATACGCGCTGTCCGATGGCGCCGGTGTGGCTGTGGTGGACACCGGCAAGGCTACCCTTGCCGATTGGCTGGGCGGGCTTGGCATGCCCGGGATGACGGCCTACTTCGGGCTCACCGAGATCGGCCAGCCGAAAGCGGGTGAGACGGTGTTGGTGTCGGCCGCTTCGGGTGCGGTCGGGTCCATCGTCGGGCAGCTGGCCAAGATTATGGGTTGTCGCACAGTCGGCATAGCGGGCGGTCCGGAGAAATGCCGCTATGTGGTCGAGGAACTCGGCTTCGACGGCTGCATCGACTACAAGAACGACACGCTGACCCAGGCGCTGGATACCCACTGCCCGGACGGCGTGGACGTCTATTTCGAGAATGTGGGCGGCGAGATCTTCGACACGGTGCTGACCCGTATGAATCTGTTTGGTCGCATCGCCGTGTGCGGCATGATCTCCGTCTACAATGCCACCAAGGCGCCACCCGGGCCCAGGAATCTGCGCGCCGTGCTGGTCAACCGATTGACCATGCGCGGCTTCATCGTATTTGACTTCATCGACCGCTATCCGGAGGCCATTCGCGCCCTGGGCGATTGGCATGATCAGGGCCGCATCAAGTTTCGTCAGGATGTGCGCCCCGGCGGCATTCAAGCGTTCCCAGAGGTGCTGAACCTGCTGTTCTCCGGCGCCAATCAGGGCAAGCTGGTGCTGCAGGTCTAACCGCCGCGGGCTGACCACCACAGGTCTGGCCGCCGCTACTCCGCCGGTTCAGCGGCCAGGTCGCCCGTGGTTGGCTCCGGGTGGACAAAGTCTCCGGGATAGACCACCTGCGCTGTGGCGGGTTGGAAGACTTCCCGGTCCTCCGGATCGACTGCGTCAGTCATACGCATCCGAACGAACACGAACACACCAAAGCACAGGGAAATCGCGCCCAACAGCCACATGAACACCGACAGGGGCAGGTGTTGAATGGCGACCGTTGCCATCAAGGGCACGACAAATCCCGAGATCGACCAGGCGATCATCTGGGTTGTGGACAACAGCACATAGTCCTTGGGATCGGCCCGGTCGTTGGCCAGTGCGCTGGATACCGAGTAAATGGTCTCAGTGGCCCCGTTCCACACGGCGAAAATCAGCACCATCCACAGCAGCGTATAGCTGCCGTCCGCGTAGATGGAAAACCCAGCGGCCATGCTGGCGACCATACAGACCGCCAGCAGAATTCGCCGGCGATCCATGTGGTCCGAGAGCAGCCCCATGGGAAATTGGATCACCAGCAGTCCAAGCTGCATCAGCAGCATCAGAAGCCCTACGTCCGCCTTTGGGAATCCCTCGGCATAGGCGTAGATGGGGGCGAATGACTGCAGGGTCATGGTCATGCCGCCCACCGCGAACATACCGCCCAGACCCACCGGTGAGATGCGCCACACCCTGCGCAGGGCGACGGTCACCCGCTCCGGCGGCGCCGGCTGTCTCAGGCGCGTCAGCCCCACCGGCACCATGGCAATGGCCACGAACAGGGTCGCGATCAGAGGTATCAGATTCCCGTCGATTTCGATGAATCGGATACTGAACGCGCCGAAACCGAGGGAGACCACATAGGACACATAAAACGTGGTGATGGTCTTGCCCCGATTGCGGTCGGTGCTGACGTCATGCAGCCAGCTTTGGGCGACGATGAACATGCCGTTGACGCCAAAGCCATAGAGCGCTCGGGCCAACAGCCAGGCCTCCACGCTGGGCACGGCGGCAATGATGATCATGGAGATGATGATCATGGCGTAGAGCAGCATGAAAATACGGGCGTGTCCGGACAGGCGCAGCAGTGGACCCACCGCGATGCAGCCCGCGAACCCACCCAGGGCCAGCGCCGGCATCATGCTGGCCGAGACCCAGGGCTCAAAGTCCAGCGAGGCCAGCTTGATCGGGATATAGGCAAAGGTGAGTCCGCTGGCCACGGCCATCAGCGCGGCGGACAGAATGATGCTCGATACGGCAAGCAGCGGCGGAGAGACGGTTTCTTCGGTGTCGTCCATGGCCCGGTCCCGAATCACGCCTCTGATAGCGCGAGCATCGACCCGAAGGCGCCCCAGGCACAATGCCTGGCAGCGTCATTTCTGTCGCAACCGGTTGGGTTTTCCGTGCCTTTAGTCGATTTGGGTGTGGACCTGGAAGCCACGGCGCGCCAACTCGACAAAGTAGCGCTTTACGTCGAAATACTCCTCCGGCGCCCATACCCCCGGCATGGCGTCCGAGGTGAGCATGAGTTGTGCGGCGATTGAGGCGTTCATGGAGGTGGTTGCATCCACGTAGGGGGCGTAGCGGTTGTCGGGTCTGACCAGCACTTCGCAGCGTACCGTGGCTGGCGCACCGTTGCGTTGCCCGGCGCCGATGGCGAAATGGATTTCGTGGTTTTCCTGCTCGGGCATGCGGTGGCGATTGCGTTCGATGTTGCGTTCGATCACCGCGTTCAGCACATCCAGCGGTTTAACCGCCCGGCCGTCTACCTGTACCGGATCGTCAAAGTGCCCGAAACCCGCTTTGACCAACCCCACCCAGGCCTCGTGTTCCCGGTGCGGCAGATGCAGTTTCCAGGTGAAATCACGGATACCTTTGTCCCGGATACCCTGGGCCAGGGGCACCGTCAGCGGCTCGGAATGGGGTGAGTACATAAACTCGGTTCGGCCGAACGGTTCCTGCAGATCGAGAATCTCCACCCCGGTCATGGGCGCGCACTCGACATGTCGGCCGTTCAGGAACTGGGTGCTGGGCCGGGCGTACTCGGCCAGAACGGTGGATACGCTATAGGGCGGCACCAGCGCGGGGTTCTCCGGGCCCACCGTTTCCGCCGCCCAGTAGAGACGGATAGACTCGATTTGGTCCAATTCGTCGGCTACCGCCCGGCAGAGCACATTGGACAGACCCGGATCGCCGCCGGTGCCCACCACCGCCGTTACACCGGCGTCCACGAACCGCTGATGCCAGCCTTTCTGTTCAACCGTGAACACGCCGAGACCGCCGAGATCCATATAGGGTACCCGCGCCGCCAAAGCGGTTTCGAAAATCGACATCTGAAATCCGGCCAGGGTGGGCACCGCATTGATGCAGAGATCCGCGCCCTGGATCAGGGCGCGGATCTGGCCCGGTTCGGCCGCGTCGAAGTGATGCGCCGCTAGACGTGGGTCGTCCAGTTCCGCCAACAATGCCGCCGTGCGTTCGGGCGACGCGTCGCAGACCCGCAGGGTCTTGAACTCACAGATCGCGAGATCCGAAATCAGGTCGCGCACGATGCCGGAACCCATGAGTCCGGCCCCACCCAGCAGTGTGATCGTGGTCATGGGCGCAGCCATCCTCGAGGTTTTGCGGGGTTCAGGTCGTTGGGGGTCGCTTGGCCTCGACCGCAGTACGCGTTTCCGGTCATAGACTTCGACCGCCCTGATTCAAAAACCAGTCGTCCGGATAGGGATACCACCAGTCCTGCACCTTGGGTTCATGGTCTATGACCACCATTTTCGAGCGGCGAAAGGCATCCAGGCCCTGTCGGCTGAGTTCACGTCCGACCCCCGACATCTTCCATCCGCCAAAGGGCAATGCGTCGTTGTCGATGAGGGGATTGTTCACCCAGACCATGCCGGCCTCCAGCCGCTCGCTGGCGTTCATGGCCTCGGCCAGATCGGTGGTGAATACCGAGGCCCCCAGTCCATAGGGTGACTCATTGGCCAGCCGGATGGCGTGGTCGAAATCACGCACCCGGCATATGGCCGCCACCGGCCCGAAACACTCCTGATTCATGATGTCCATATCGGCGGACACGTCGGTGAGTATGGTTGGTTCGAAGAACCAGCCGGTGTCCAAACCCGGCGGGACGCCGCCCCCACACACCCGGGTGGCGCCTGCGGCCAAGGCCTGCTCTACCAGCCCCTGGACTTTGGTTCGCGCCTGCTCGCTGACCAATGGCCCAATTTCCGATCGGCCCAAGCCATTACCGATCCTGAGTCCGGCGGTTTCAGTGGCGAATGCCGACACAAACCGGTCGTGGATCTCATCCACTACGAACAGCCGTTCGGCTGAGGTGCAGATCTGGCCGCTAAGATGAAATGCCGCGGTCACCGCGCCCTTGGCCGCCACCTCCAGAGGTGCGTGGGCGGAGATGATCATGGGATCGCTGCCGCCGGCTTCGATCACGCAGGGCTTCATTCGATCGGCGCAGGCCATGCCCACGGCCCGGCCGGCGGCCACGCTGCCGGTAAACGCCACCACGTGGGTGTCCGGGGAGGCAATCAGGTTCTGGGCGACCTCCGCATCCCCGGGTACGCAGCACACCAAACCGGCTGGTAGTCCCGCGAAATGCGGCATGAAGCCCAGGGTCGCCAGGGTTGTCGCCTCGGCGGGTTTGACGATGCAGGCGTTTCCCGCCGCCAGGGAGGCGGCCACCGTCCAGCACAGGATCAGCAGCGGGAAATTGAACGGCAGTATGTGGATCGATACGCCGTAGGGATGGTAACGGGCGAACTGAAACGAACCCGGCTGGGTGGTGCCGGCGATCTTGCCCCCGTCGTCGCGGGCCATTTCGGCGAAGTAGCGAAACACGCCGCCACAATTGGCAAGCTCGCCCACCGATTCAGGATAAGGCTTGCCCATCTCCCGGGTCAGCAGGGTGGACAGCGGCTTCGGATCGGTCTGTTCAATGCGGTCGGCGATCCGATGCAGGGCGGCGGCGCGGGTCTTGGTGTCCAGCGCGCCCCAGTGGGCCTGAGCGGCGTTGGCATCGGCCACGATCCGCTCCAGGGTCGCGCGGTTGGTGTTCAGTCTGCTGCCAACCCGGGTCAGCGTGGCCGGATCCAATACCTCGATGCCGCTCCCAGGGTCACCTTGGCGAAAATCCGGTGCGACAAAACAACAGGGCATGTTGGGATCGAATCCGTTCACGCCGGTCATCGAATCATGTAAACCTTGCGCACCGTCTCGTGCACGGTGCAGGTGCCCCGCCAGTCCTGGCGGAAAAAAGCCGCGGTCTCCGGCTCGATCTCGATGACCTCGCCGTTTTCATGCACGTAGGTGCAGCGGCCGGAGAGGAAATAGCAGAACTCGTCGCGGGTCACGTGGCAGTCCCATACACCCGGCGTGCACACCCAGACACCGCATTCGGAACGCCCGTCCTCACCCTTGTGCAACAACGCGCCCGAGGTCTGGGACAGCCCCTGGATCATGGTGGGGATCGGTCCCCAATCCACCAACTGTTCCAGGGTTGCGGGGCGGCGAATCACCGGCGTCCCGGTCACAGCCGTCTGTATCGTGTTCGCCTCTGCTGCGTTTTCACTCACGATTCACCACCTGAACATCCATTAAAACTCCGTCGGACTTCCGCGAACGGAGGATCTTGGTCCAGCCAGGTCATGGCAGGGCTTCTCAATCCTCGCGTATCGCAGAGCCGAGTATGACGCCAACCCGCAAAGCAGGCCATGCTGATGGCCCTCCCGAGCCGAATGAACCGCTCTGACAGCATCTTGGTAGTAGGGGGCATCTCCGAGCAATTGAACCCAAGGGGTGAAGGCAGGGAGCTGCCGCTACGCGTTTCGGCGAGCTGAAAAAATCAAACAAAGCACGCTGTCGATCGCCAGCTCCACCCGTGATAAAGGACGGCAATTTCCGGTCTGCTCCATTGTGTTTCTCAGGTTGTACTTGTGAGCGGTGAAACCGAGGCGATAAACGAAATCGCCAAAGCCACTAAAGAGCTGGCAACAACGGCCTCAAATTCGGTCGAAGGTGAAAGGGGGCAAAGGGTTGGAGCCCTTTTCTGCACTATACTTGTGCATACCCACCCGAATGAGGGGGCATTGTCATGCCTCGCAAGGGGCGGATTTGCACGGGTGCGCTATCCACACCGACGTTCTGTGGATAGGCCGAAGACTGTCGTTGATCGAGTTACCGAGCGCATGCCTCAGGGAAGATACTCCGCTGGCCGCTTAGCAGCCGAGTTTGCTATCGCTTGGCTCCCTGGCAGCGAAGCCGCGCATCGCGGCCTTGTCGAAACTCAGCCCGATGCGGAACAATGGGTGATGCGCGTGCCGGTCTGCAGACCGGCACGCCGCTTGGCAACGCAGGTTTTCGCGCTCAGATCGAGCAGGCACTCGGCCTGAAGGTTGGCCACAGGCACCGGGGTAGGCCCAGGCAGCGTGCCGCAGTACCCGTTCGGTACGGCGAGCAGGGAGAGAAGCAGACCTTCCCTAGCCGTGCCCCCTTGCCGGGAGCAAGTGAATAGATCACGCACACATGAAAGAATTCGATCTCAATTTTAAGGATATAGTGGAATTTGCCAGAGATGTGATTCTTGTAACAAAATCATATCCTATTGATGAGCCGGGCCCAGAGATTGTATACGCAAACAAGGCATTTACAGAGTTAACGGGTTATAGTCAAAAAGAAATTCTGGGTAAAAACCCAAGAATATTGCAATCGGATGAAACCGACGCAGAAACCAAGAAAATTATCCGGCAGGGATTGGAGCAAAAAACACCCATTAGAGTAACCATTAAAAATTACTCGAAAACCGGAGATGGATATTGGCTTGATTTAAGCATTCTTCCATTGAGGAATGCTGAAGGGGTCGTGACGCATTTTGTTAGTGTGCAGCGTGATGTCACAGAGCAGAAAGATATTGAGAAGAAACTCGAGATATTGTCAAGAACAGATCCATTGACGGGATTGCTGAATAGAAGGTCATTCGACGAGATTGCAGAGAACGAGCTATCACGTTTCAAGCGAAGCGGTGAAGTGTATTCACTGCTTATGCTCGATATAGATCACTTCAAGGAAATTAATGATAAGTACGGGCATTCAGTCGGAGATAATGCAATTCAGACTATTGCGCAATCATGTGAATTAAATCTGAGGCTGCACGATAAGATGGCAAGGGTCGGTGGCGATGAGTTTTGTATTCTACTGCCTTGCACTAATAAGAGCACAGCGTCTGTAATTGCGGAAAAGTTGAGAAAAGTTATTTTGAGCATTTCACTAACGGCAGAAAATGAAGACATTTCACCTACGGTCAGCATAGGTGTGTCGGAGATCGAAGAGACTGATATCGATCATACCGCGCCATTGAAAAGAGCGGATGACAACTTGTATAAAGCGAAGGAAGCAGGGCGGAACCGAGTTGGTGGATAATATACTTTGACGATTTAGGGAGACTGTGCAGATTCAAGGCGCGGATTGCGGACAATAGTTATTCTATTGCCAAGATCCGCAACGATTAAGCGGTGCACTTGAGCCCCAAGGTGCATGTTTACGAATGGGTCACAGGGGCCTTGTATCTGAGAGGGACGATGGCGGACGAGATAGACAAATTTCAGCAGGCGTACTCGGAGAACTCGTTCTGGGCGAAGATCAAACGGTTCTCCCTCGCGGCGGGCCTGGAAGTAATCGAAAAGGCGCTCGTACTCTATTACACCTTGATGGAGCCGAACGTACCTGTGTGGGCCAAAACCACTATTACCGTGGCGCTGGGCTACTTCATATTTCCCGCCGACGCAATCCCGGACTTCACGCCGGCCGTTGGCTATGCGGACGATCTGGGCGTTCTGGTAGCCGCGCTGGCGACCGTTGCGGTGCATGTGACACCGGAAGCAAAGCGGCGGGCTTCGGAGACCCTCCAAACGCTCTTTGGAGATCAGGTCGGCAGGCGCACTGCCTAACAAATAGGGATAGATCAGAGCGTTGCATCGGAAGCGGTTCAGAGTTGGCTGCTCACGTTGGCGTCCCGTCTGCGTCGCCAAAGTTCGTCTTTGTGTGGATTGAGCAGCGAAGGGCGTTCATTTTCGGCGGAACTTTCCTGGATTTGATGGATGAACCGAATGTTCCATAGCGACTATGAGATACGGTGCGTAGGCGTTGGCTGGCGATTGTCCACGCCTGGACTCTGATTCGGTGTCTGTATCGAGTAAGGCCCTCTCAGATTCCGGAAGCGCCGTTTGGAGTCGATCGGGAAGGTGGATTGCTCTATGCCTTCTCAGCCTGCTCGCGGGCTGCGCTGGCACCTACAAACCGGCCAACCAACCCATCACCCGTGTGGACGAAGACAGCGGCTACAGGAGGGTTATCGTAGACCGTAACGAACTCTTGGGCGACTCGCTGATTCTGCTGGCATTCTCAGGTGGTGGAACACGGGCGGCGGCGCTGTCCTACGGTGTGATGGAGGAATTGCGCGACACCCTGATCGACAATGAGGGCGTTGAAATCAGGCTGTTGGATGAAGTGGATTCCATCTCCTCCGTATCCGGTGGCAGCTTTACCGCCGCGTACTACGGTGTGTTCCGGGACAAGTTGTTCGAGGACTATGAGGAGGTGTTTCTGCGCCAGAGCGTGCAGAGCACGCTGATACGCAGACTTTTCAACCCCGTCTACTGGGTAAGGAGTGCCACCGACGGTTTTGATCGAACGGAGATGGCCATAGATTACTATGACAAGGCCATATTTAAGGGGGCCACGTTCAACGATATGGCCCAGAACGGTCCCCCCTTTATCGATATCAACGCCACCGATCTGACCAGTGGCCTGCGCTTCACCTTCAGCCAGGACCTGTTCGATTTGATGTGTTCGGACCTGGGCACCCTGAAGGTGGCCCGCGCAGTCACCGCCTCCTCCGCTGTGCCGGTCGCTTTTCCCACCGTGGTGCTGAAAAACTACGCCGATCAGTGCGATATTACCGGTACTCGGAACTGGTCCATTCTTGAGCAGACCGAAATCCAAGGCGAGGCGCAGGAACAGCTCGTGGAGGGCTTGAAATCCTATCGCGATGTGGAACAGCGCAAATACATACACCTGGTAGACGGCGGGATCGCCGACAACCTGGGCCTACGCGCAATGATCGATCGCACCGAAGGCCTGAACGAACTGCGTTTTCAGTGGCTTAAGGAGCATGCCGTAAAGAATCTGGTGATCATCCTGGTGAATGCGGCGGTAAGACCGGACTCTTTCATTGAGCAGTCTCCCAGCAAACCGAAACCCGCCACGACCATGGGCGCCTTTCTGGATGCGCAGATGAGCCGGTACAACCAGGAAACCGTTGACCGTCTACGCCTGAATATCGAACAGCTCGCACAAAAAGCCCGGAACGAAGCGTTGCCCCTGCAGATTTACTTCAGTGAAGTCAGCTTCGATCATGTTCAATTCAAAGACGCCAGTTCCATGCTTAACAACATGCCCACCAGCCTAGAGCTTTCGGACCGAGAGGTGGATCAGTTGATCGCCAGTGGTCGTATGTTGCTACGCCACGAGCCCTCGTTCACTCGATTTAGGATGCGCAACAACGCCCGTTTGGCTGAGGGGGCTATGACCGAAGAGTCCGTTTGCGAGTTTTACCAGCACCCCAAATGCGGTGACGCTGAAACGGAGTAGTGCCCCGTCTGATTCTCTCCCGGCCCAAGCGCTCTGCGCGCAGCGCCGTCCGCTGATTATTTTTGTTAGGGAGCCTCTGATTCATTCTGGGCGAAGCAGATTGGAGGGTGAAATGTGCAGATTCAAGGGGCGGAACGCGGGCAGATCGCGGGTAATAGTTGTTCTATTGCCAGGATCTGCAACGATGGAGCTGTGCATTTCAGTCCCAAGATGCTCGTTCACGAATACGTCAAATGCTCCTTAGCCCGGCTTATCGCCGAGTGACTCTGAGACCCGCGTCCGCAGCGCTGGAAGCACGTCCCCTTCGAACCACGGATTACGGCGGAGCCAGATATTGTTTCGCGGGCTCGGATGCGGCAGAGGCACCACAGCCGGCCAATGGGAACGCCACGACTTGACCGTTTCGGTGACTGGCACTTTACCCTGGCCCAAATGGTAAGCCTGAGCATACTGCCCGATTAACAGGGTCAGCTCTAACTCTCTAAGGTGCTCAAGAAGCGGAGCGCGCCACGCTGGGGCGCACTCGTGGCGGGGCGGGAGATCCCCGGACTTCCCGGTGCCCGGGAAACAGAATCCCATCGGCAAAATCGCGATCTGCTTTGGGTCGTAAAACACTTGGCGCGTCACCCCCATCCACTCTCGCAGTCGATCTCCGCTGGCGTCCGCAAACGGTACGCCAGACTCATGCACCTTTTGTCCTGGCGCTTGACCTGCGATCAATACCCGAGCCCGCGGGTGTACCTGGAGCACCGGCCGAACGCCATGCGGTAGCTGGGACGCGCAGATGGTGCACGCGCGAACTTCAGCCAGCAGGCAAGCAAACGAGGTCATGGAAATCCGTTCCCCCTACGAGCGAGCGCCCCGCATCAGCGACAAATTGCACGCGTAGCGACTAGTTTGCACGATTGCATGTGCCTGTTAGGTGCTTCAGCCAATTGTCCCTCGGCTGCACGATACGGACACGATTGTTAGCCGCCCTTATAGGCAGATGAACGATGGGCGACTTTGATAACAATGATAACGAGCTCATGCTCACGGATTTCATAGACTATTCGATAGACTCCCTGTCGAACTCGATACCTTTCTTGAGCAGACAGTTTTACGCACCCTTCACTACGCGGGTCATTGCGCAATGCCTCAATCCTTTTCAGGATGCGTGCGACATCCTTTCGACTAGCGACTCCATAGGGTCAGAAGTGGCTACACATGAGCTGGCTGGTAGGTTCAAGCTCCGGGGTCACCTACTGCAGAGTGACATTCAAAGAAGTGGTGGTTTCCAATTCTGCGTAAGCGTTTCTCTTTGCCATGCTGCACATTTCGGTAACGGCCCTCCGCGGGCCGACATTTGACTCAATCGAGTCAGTTCGTATTCCAACAAACGCTCAGGAAGAATTCGGACTCATCGGCATCCGGAGGCCTTTTTAAAGCGTGAAGCCATCAGTAAGGTGATATTTCCCAAATTCATCCCCTCCATCGGAACTCTTGGTGGTCTTGATCCACCGCATATCATCGGCGTGAACCGCTCTCTCCGTGAAGGAATCCGTGAATCCAGGTGTTGGAACTCATCCCGCAGCCCAGGGTGTCTACCCGTTCTCCGCACAGGCCCTGAGCCCCGAAGTTCGACAGTTAGGGGCGTAAGCCGCTGATTGATATGGATCGGGCATCAAAATGTTGCACTACACGGCGTTGGAGGCCGGTGTTTTCACCTCCAGCGCTTCGAACAGTCCGAGCTGCTCAGTGGTTATTTTCGTGAGGCCGCGCAGGCACCTGGTTCCAATGTTCACCTGGTGCAGCTGAATCCCACGTAGCCGCTCCCATGAGTACAGTGCTTACTCTAGCGTGGGCGGCACTGCCCACGCGCTCAGCAGAGTGAATGGACAAACTGCCTGCTTCCCCAGGCTAGTGTCCCGTCCCACAAGTTCGTTGCATATCAGCAAGGCGAGAAGCGCCCAGGCGCTAGGCGGGCGGGCGCAGGACTAGCCTGCGCTCATTCAAGCGCGCCCAACACCGCGGATGGGCGCTTATCGCCTTGCCCGTCGGGAG
>Ga0316187_10000424_pt1 | contig 32675 bp, 32 predicted proteins | sample CroRivburrow1_MG_FD_204927 | JGI IMG/M metagenome (GOLD analysis project Ga0316187, IMG submission 204927) | Coastal sediment microbial communities from Maine, United States - Cross River worm burrow 1 | ecosystem: Environmental > Aquatic > Marine > Coastal > Sediment | place: USA: Maine... | reverse complement strand
ACGGTGAAGTCATCGCCGTGCGCGTCCCTGATTCCTGGAAGGCCTAGAGGAAGCTGGTCCCGTAATCCATAGGCTCGAGGCCGAAATGCTCGGCCAGGCTCTGCCCGATATCGGCGAACGTCTCGCGTTGACCTAATGAGCCCGCCCTGAGTCCTGCCCCGTATGCGAGCACCGGAATGTGCTCGCGCGTGTGGTCACTGCCCGGCCACGTCGGATCGCACCCGTGATCGGCACACAGGACGAGCAAATCGTCCTCTTTCATGAGTTCAAGCACTTCGGGTAGACGTCCATCAAAATACTCGAGTGCCGTCGCATAGCCTTCAACATCGCGACGGTGACCGTACAACATGTCGAAGTCGACGAAATTCGTGAAGACAATGGTATCGTCCCCAGCCGTGCGCACGGCATCGAGCGTGGCATCGAACAGCGCCGCGTTGCCGCTTGCTTTGACCTTTTGCGTGATGCCCTGGTGTGCGTAGATATCGGCGATTTTCCCAATGCTGATAACGTCACCGCCATTGGCAACCAGTTTGTCGAGCACGGTTGGCGCGTGCGGAGGCGTCGTCAGGTCACGACGATTGGCGGTGCGAGCGTAGGTATCAGGGCCATCGCCGACGAACGGTCGGGCAATGACGCGGCCGATGTTGTACTCATCCACAAGTTCGCGCGCGATATCACAAAGTTCGTACAGGCGCTCGAGGCCAAACGCCTCCTCGTGACACGCGATCTGGAAAACACTGTCGGCCGACGTATATACAATCGGTTTGCCGGTGCGCACGTGCTCATCACCGAGCTCGGCGATGATCGTCGTGCCCGAGGCATGACAATTGCCGATGACGCCCGGCAGGTCTGCCCTCTCAATCAGTTGCTCAAGTAATTCGGGCGGGAACGTGTCGGTTTTTCCCGTGAAGTAGCCCCAGTCGAACAGGACCGGCAGTCCCGCAATCTCCCAATGACCACTGGGCGTGTCTTTGCCGCTCGACAATTCCGCGGCGTGTCCGTACGCACCGATGATCTCGACGTCGGTTTCAACGTCGGTTGCGAATTTTCCCGTGCTTTCCTGCCCGGCATGGAACAGTCCGAGTTTCGCCAGGTTCGGTAATTGCAAAGGCCGGCCGGCGCTGGCTCGCTCCCGGGCAATGTTGCCCAGCGTGTCCGAACCGGTGTCACCAAATGACTCGGCATCGGCCGTCGCACCAATGCCGAAAGAGTCGAGAACGAGAATGATTGCTCTGGCCATATTCCTGTCTATCTACTGCAGGGCGAAAAAGAACCCGGCAAGCGATGCGTTTAAGAGGTTGACCAGTGTACCTCCAATGACCGCCTTTAGACCAAGTCTTGCGATATCGTGGCGCCGGGTTGGTGCAATAGCGCCCAGCCCGCCCAGGAGGATGGCAATGGATGCAAGATTGGAGAATCCACACAGTGCGAACGTGACGACGAGCTGCGTGTACGGCGAGAGCGTTTCCTTGATTTCAATGAAGCTGACAAACGCGTAGAACTCATTGATAACGAGCTTCTGACCGATCAGGCTGCCTGCCTGAACCGCCTCCCCCCAGGGTACGCCGATCAGGAAAGCGATCGGCGCGAACAGCTTGCCCAGCACCCACTGGACGGTCAGGTCATCGATACCGATCAGGCCTCCGAAGAGACCAAGCAAACCATTGACCAGGTAAATGAGACCGACGAAAGCGACCAGCATCGCCCCGACACTGAGCGCGACGTTCATACCGATTATCGCGCCATTGCCGATCGCTTCGAAAATATTGACGGGTGGATCTTCCTCTTCGATTTCTTCCTGCTCCGGCGCCTCCTCGTGTGCCGCGGTCTCCGGCATCATGATCTTGGCCATCATCAGCCCACCCGGCGCTGCCATGAAACTGGCGGTGATCAGGTACTTGAGCTCCACACCCATCTGCGCGTATCCCATCATGACCGCCCCTGCAATCGTCGCGCAGCCACCGGTCATGACGGCAAACAGCTCGGACTGGGTCATGTTCTTCAGGTAGGGCCTTACGACGAGCGGCGCGTCCGTGTGCCCGACAAAAATATTGGAAACAGCCGATACAGACTCAGCGTGGCTCGTCCCGAGCAACTTGTGCAACCAACCACCAAAGGTACCCACCACGCGTTGCATGATGCCAAGGTAATAGAGCACTGACATGAGTGCAGCGAAGAACACGATGACAGGCAGGACATTGAAAGCGATGGTAAAGCCGAGCGACGATTCAATCTGCGTGCCGAAAACAAATTCGATACCGTGCTTGCCTTGATTGATAACGAACTGCACACCACGCACGACCTTGTCGAGAATGCGACCACCCACCGGAACGTAGAGTACGAAAGCGGCAATAAGTGTCTGCAAGCTGAAAGCAATTAGCCAGGTACGCCGATTGATCGCCTTGCGATTGTCGGAGAACAGCACGGCAATCGTAAAAATCGTCACGACACCGACCAGGCTCATTAACACTTGCATCTTTTACTCCAGTTCGAGGAATCGATCGCCGTCGGCCCCATCTTGCTCACGGCCGACGCCCGTGTCCCGCCATCCGCGTCGCAAGTAGAATTCGTAAGCTGGCGATTTCGGATCGGTACGCAAACGAACCGCGGCAGACCCGCAATGACGCAGATGTTTCACAGCGGCATGCAGCAGGTCATGACCGATACCGTACCCGGACCAGTCCGGTAGCACGAACAGTGCATTGACTTCGCGGGTTGCCTCTGTGACGAGCGAGAAACCGACCACCTCTTCGCCAGCAACCGCACACCAGCCCACGAGCTCGCCGGATTCCAGCTGTTCCGCGACCCACTCGCGCGTAATGCCTATCTCGCGAAGCTCATCGACATCCATGTGATTCTCGTTCACCGACGTTCGAACATGAAAAATTGCACTCACATCATCGATGACCATAGGCCGCAATGAGTGGCTCGCCAGGCGATGGCCGAAGTAGGAATCGATACCTCCGAGCTCCCGACCGACCGGAATGAAACGCCAGTCCAAAGCCGCGCAGGCCTCCCGGTCCCAGGGCCCATCACCGTAGTAGGTAATCGATTCAAACTCCTGCCCGAGCTGCGACAGCGCTATCTCCATGATGCCCGTGCGCTCGTAATGGTCATTCGCCGTCGCCAGCGGAAAATTGGTGTAATCAAGCCTGGCCGACTGGAGTTTGAATTCGGCGCTCTCGCGCCAGCCGCCTGTCGCGATGGCCACCGCATGTGAGGTCGATTCGCGCAGCGATTGAAGAAGCTCGCTTGCACCCGGGATTTCTTTGAATGGCCCGTTACTGTCAACATGGCTGCGCAATGCGTTGACGAAATGCTCCTTGATTCTCGTTTGAGCGTCTCTCTCTGCCTCGATTGCGTTGTCCGCCAGGATCTGCGCGAAGATCCCCGCGTCCGTAATGTAGTCATAGGCATGTAACGACGGCCGCAACTGCACATCACCAAGCACCTGCCTGACAGCCTCCCGATACAGGGCATCATCGACCGCCGCCGACTCCAGCAAGGTCCCATCGATATCGAATACTACGGCGTGCATTTGGGCATCACTCGCTCATAACTCTCGCCGGGCTGCGCAAGACTCACAGTTTGATTTCATTTCCATCTCAACCCTCGTTCACCTCTAGCCCTGTTGTCCCCAGTGGCTGAACGCCCACTGGATTTGATAGGCAAACAGGATGACGGCAATGACGGCCTGTACCCGATGTTCCCTCGAGACTGCCCCGACAATCGCTGCCAGGATATTGAAAGTCGTGAAGACCTTGTATTCCACACCCAGACTAGCGAAATGCTCGGCGCCTTTCAGCCAGGTGTCGTAAATATCGATGGCCGTAATGAGGCCGAGCAGACCAAAAAACCAAACACGCCTCGACAGGAAGTAGTCTTTGAATCCAGTGTAGTCATCGAGATCGGTCGGAAACAGCAGTGCACACATGAGATACAGGACCACCGCGTACGCAACAATAAAAAGGTAATTCTGGAACAGCCAGACATCGAGTGTCGCGAGGCTGAACTCCCACCACCAGAAGAAGATCATGTTGAAGAACATGAAGCCCACCCACAGGAGGTGAACCCAGTAGATCTTGTGGCGCCCCGGATGTTGCATAAGTCCGGCAAGACCACGCAGAAGGTGCGCCATGCCAAGGCCGATAATTATCGACGTCAGAACCGAGATGTACTCAAAAAGCCCCAAAACAACTCCTTGGAAACACAAAAGGCCCGCTAAACGGGCCTTTCGAGCGGGTTCCGCCTCACCGCTAGTGGTGCACAGGCTCCTGCGGTTCGAACGTGCTTTCACCATAGTACTCGAGGCGCGTGTCCTCGATGTAGGTGCCTTCAAGCGACATTAACCAGATCAACACCAGTATTGCCACCGGCGGACCCAGTATCGCAACTTTGAGCGCCAACCGTTCCCAGCCCATGTGCATGAATATCCAAACGATGCCGCCCGCTTTAAGGAACATGAACGTCAGGATCAGGAACTGTCGAAGCGTCCCGTCATTCATGAAATCGGTCGCGTAAGACATGCCGCTGAGCACGAATAGTGAAATCCACATGATCCAGTAGATCTTTAGCGGATGTTGTTGTCCTTCTTCGGCCATACCCAGTACTCCTGCCGATTACCAGAGGTAAAAGAATGCGAAAATGAATACCCAAACCAGGTCGACGAAGTGCCAGTACAGGCCGGTAATTTCGACGATCTCGTAGCCTTGTTTCTCGTAGTAACCCTTCTTTACGCGAAACGCGACGACCAGCAGATAGATCACACCTGCGGAAACGTGCATCCCGTGGAAGCCCGTGATCATGAAGAATGCCGAACCGAACTGTGCCGCGCCGAACGGGTTTTCCCATGGCCGTACGCCTTCGGAGATAAGCTTCGACCACTCAAATGCCTGCATCCCGACAAAGGAGGCGCCAAGTAGTGCCGTAGCGACCATGAGCCAGAAGGTCTTGTTGCGGTCCTTGCGATAACCCATGTTCACAGCGAGGGCCATCGTGCCGGATGAGGTGATCAGGATGAAGGTCATGAGCGCGATCAGTAACAACGGTACGTTGAACCCGAACGCCTGCAGTGCGAACACCTCCGACGGATTCGGCCATGGATCGGTCGTTGCCGTTCGAACCGACATATAGCCGACCAGGAAGCAGCTGAAAATAAACGTATCCGATAGCAGGAAGATCCACATCATGGCCTTGCCCCACGGCACGCCAAAGACCTGCTTGTCACGCGACCAGTCTTCTACAAGACCTTTCTTTCCAGGCGCTTCCGCGCCGCTATCCAGTACCGCTTCAGACATATGGACCTCTTGGGTCAATAATTAAGTCGACAACAGCAACCCAAACAAAATCAGCCAAACCACCAACAGGAAGTGCCAGTAAATCGTGCACAGCTCAATGCTGCGCCGTATCGCACTACCCTCCGCCTTGCCGAGAAGGACGCGCGTAGTCGCCCTCGCCCAAACGTACATGCCACCCAGGATATGCACAGCGTGAGCGCCGGTCAGGAAATAGAAAAACGCGTTCGACGGATTCACCGTCATGAACTGCCCGTTGGCCCTTAGCTCTTGCCACGCAAGGAACTGACCGACAACAAACGCCGTGGTCAGCAGTCCCGTCGCGATGAGCCCGGGCTTCAGCCTTGACGCCCGTCCTTTCACAGCGGCGTTTCGCGTCCACTGGAACGCAACACTCGCGAGGATCAGCATCGCCGTATTGGTCCACAGCATCTGCGGCTCGGTCATCGGCACCCAATCGCCGAGCTCCATGCGCAGTGCGTAGGCGCTCAGAATCAGTGCGAAGAATGACGTGACCACGGCCAGCAGGGTCATCAGGGCGATGAGTCGGGTATTACTTTCATCACCCAGCGGGCCGTGGTGAGCAGTAGCGCTGACTTCATCGGCAACCCATGGCTGAGTATTGAACGACTGCTTAAGCAGCCACCCGAGCAGGGAGGCCAGAATAATGGCAAGCGTGATGAGGCCGATTTCCATTAGTCTTCGCCACCATGATCGCGCCCTGCTGGCGCCTTGTCGGCCGGCACGTTCTGCGGAATGAAATCATCCTCGTAGCCAGGCACGCTGTAGTCGTACGCCCAGCGATGACACACGGGCAAGTCATGCCCCCAGTTGCCATGTTTCGGTGGGTGATCCGGTGTCTGCCACTCGAGCGTCGTTGCATCCCAGGGATTCGGGTCTGATTTCGGCCCACGCGTCAGGCTCCAGATGATGTTCGCGAAAAACAGGAGCTGCGTCGCGGCAACAAACAGCGCCGACATCGTAATCCAGGCGTTCAGGTCCTGGGCCGATGCTGGCATAAACTCGGTATTGCCCATCGAGAAGTAACGCCTGGGAACACCCTGGAACCCGAGGTAGTGCATGGGCAGGTAGATCGAGTACGTGCCAAGGAACGTCATCCAGAAGTGCCACTTGCCGAGCGTTTCGTTGTACATCCGCCCGGAGATCTTCGGCCACCAGTGGTAGATCGCGCCAAACACAACGAGTACGGGTGAGACGCCCATGACCATGTGGAAATGTGCGACCACGAAATAGGTATCGGATAGCGGCAAATCGATGGTCACGTTGCCGAGGAACAGCCCGGTCAGGCCACCATGAATAAACGTGAACACGAAACCGATCGAGAACAGCATCGGCACCCGGAGGTGGATATTGCCCTCCCACAGCGTTAACACCCAGTTATAGACCTTGAGCGCAGTGGGCACGGCGATGATGAGCGTCGTCGTCGCGAAGAAGAAACCGAAGTACGGGTTCATTCCCGAAACGTACATGTGGTGAGCCCATACGACGAAGCTCAGACCACCGATGGCAATGATGGCCCAAACCATCATGCGGTAACCGAAGATATTCTTGCGTGCATGCGTGGACAGCAGATCGGACACGATCCCGAAAGCCGGTAGCGCCACGATGTAAACCTCCGGATGCCCGAAGAACCAGAACAGGTGCTGGAACAGGATCGGGCTTCCGCCCGTGTATCCCGGGTCCGTTCCCATCGACGAGATCGCGGGCATGAAGAAGCTGGTCATGAGCGTCTTGTCGAAAATCATCATGATGGCGCTGACAAGCAAGGCAGGAAATGCCAGCAGGCCAAGAATCGTCGCAATGAAGATGCCCCAGACCGACAGCGGCATACGCATCAGCGTCATGCCTTTGCAGCGCGCCTGCAGGACCGTCGTGACGTAATTCAGGCCACCCATCGTAAATGCCACGATAAATACACCCAGGGATGCGAGCATCAACAAGATGCCCCATTCGATTCCCGGTGTACCCTGCATGATTGCCTGCGGTGGATAGAGCGTCCAGCCGGCGCCCGTCGAGCCGCCCGGCACGAAGAAACTAATCAGAAGAATAATGACCGATAACAGGTAAACCCAGTAACTGAGCATGTTCAGGAACGGGAACACCATATCGCGGGAGCCGCACATGAGCGGAATCAGGTAATTGCCGAAACCACCCAGGAACAACGCGGTTAGCAGGTAGATCACCATGATCATGCCGTGCATCGTGACGAACTGGTAATAGTTCTCTGGATTTATGAAGGAGAACTGATCGGGGAAGCCGAGCTGCAGGCGCATCATCGCCGACAGGCCGAGGGCGATCAGGCCTACGAAGACCGCGGTAATGCCGTACTGGATGGCAATGACCTTGTGATCCTGGCTCCAGATGTACTTGCTAATAAACGACTGCGGATCGTGATGCTCTTGTTCGTGATCACGATCGGCGATTGCAACGTAAGACATAGACCCGACCCTATAGCGTGTTGATGTAGGCGACGAGGTCTTTCATGACCTGTTCGTCGAACAGTGACTGACCCATCAGTCCCATCTGAAAACCCGGGAAATCCTGCGGGTGTGACCCGCGCACTTCATCCCTGAAATTAGCCAACTGGCGCTCGAGGTACCAGTCCGACATACCGGCCAGGCGCGGCGCATTGAGCGCCTGGACGCCCATGCCGTCCTTGCCGTGGCAGTAGGCGCAGACCCGATATTCATCCGCACCGGCGCCGGCATCGCCCTCTACCGAGGTGGCCGGCGGGTTGTCCGGGAATGTGCGGATGTGCGCAACGACATTGTCGACAGACTGTTCGTCGGAAAGCGTCGCGACCATGCCAATCATCTGCTGGCCAAACGTATCGCCCTGGTGCGTACCGCGCAGGCCATTCTTATAATTCATGATCTGGCGCTTCAGATACCAGGCGCCCTGGCCAGCAAGTTTCGGCGCGTTCATTGCCACGTTGCCTTCACCCTGCTGGCCATGACAGGCGGCGCACACGCCGTATTGGCCTGCGCCAATAACCGCATTTCCCGGAGACCGGCTGTTGAGTGCGCTGTAGGTTGACTGACTCGCCAGCCAGGCATCGTAATCTTCCTGGCTATCGACGATAACGGCGCCGCGCATCGTGTGGTGACCGACACCACAGAGCTCTTCGCAGAGGATTTCGAAACGACCCTCCCGGGTAGGCGTTAACCACAGGAACGTGTTCATGCCTGGTACCAGGTCCATCTTGACGCGGAACTGCGCAACCGCGAAGTCGTGCAGCACGTCCTTGGAGCGCAGCAAGAACTTGACCGGCCTGTCTACAGGTATATGAATTTCGCCGTTGTAGACGAGAACGTCGTCCTGGCCGTTGGGATCCTCCGGATCCATGCCAAACGGGTTTTCATTGCTGATACGCTCCGCATCGACCTCGCCGAGCTTCCCATCCTCGCCGGGCAGACGGTACGTCCAGTGCCATTGCTGGCCAACCGCCTCGACGACGTGCGCTTCTTCGGGAACGTCGACGAACTTGGCCCAGACAAACAGCCCTGGCGTCAGCATGGCGGCGACGCCAATTGCCGTCAGCACGGTTAGCCAGGTCTCGAGCTTCTTGTTTTCGGGCTCGTAATTCGCACGAGCGCCCTTTTTGTGCCGAAACTTGATGACGCAAAACGCCATAAACAGGTTGACTGCCACGAAGACGATGCCCGTGACAACGAGTGTGATGTCGATGGTGACGTCCACCATTCCCCAGTTGGAGGCCAACTCGGTGAATGTCCAAGGACTTAAGACATGAAACAGGAGCGAGCCAACGACGAGCAGTATCAGAACTACGGCTAAAGGCATACGACGAACGTCCCCCCGGTTGTTTTATGTTTTTTTTCTTACCCCGCTAAGCAACATACTGGAATGAGTAGGTATTTTCCACTATACGCCGGTATCACAGACCGATATCGCGCTTGACTTTTTCCTCCGCTTTCTTCAGGTCCGACTGCAATTTATCGAGTTCGTCCTGCAACGGTCCTGTGAGCATCGCCGACTCGGCTTTGAGGTCGATCACCGGAACGGCGGCAACGAAATTCACCGGCGTCGCCGAGGTCGGCTCGTCAGGGGATTGCCAGTTTACGATCGCAATGACGGCGACGGCTGCGGCCACGCCGGTAAGGGTGCTGGCCAGCCAGAAAAACGGTGGTTTTGCGGTGCGAGGCGCCTGTTCCACAGGTTCCACGGCCCGCAGGGAAGCATTGATGCGACGATCGAGCTCGTCCGAGACCGTCACTTCGATTCGTTCTGCGTCTGCACGCAGTTTCTTTGCCAGTTTATCCATAGGCTTCACTTTGATTTGCGGCGCTGTTCATTTGGGTTTCGAGTGCGCGCCGTCCTCTCATCAGGTTAACTTTGGTCCATGAAACGGACCGGTCCAGGGTTGTCGAAATGTCATTCACGGACATGTCTTCGGCGTAGCGCAGCCACATGGCCGTGAACACCTCGTCATTCAGCGTGCTTCTCGCACTAACCCACAGGTTCTGTGTTTCCGAGTCAGCAATGCATTGTTGCAGGGGGTCATTTTCCTCGTCGCGCAGGTCACCGATGTCCACAGTGTCCGGGCCGCGCAGTTTCGCCGCATTGCGAATGGCAATGCGATACAGCCAGGTGCTGAAGCGCCAGCGCGAATCGTAGGAATGGATGTAGCGAAACGCCGCTATCAACGTATCCTGCAGCGCGTCTTCCGCATCAGCGAAACTCGCACAACGGGTCAACAGGAATCGCAGGAGGCGTTCCCTGTAAAGCCGGGCGAGGCCGCAGAATGCATCCGCGGACCCCGCCTGTGCAGCAGCAATCAGTTTCGATTCGTCGGTCACAAATTATTAATCACTAATGGTCTTGATAACCAGATCCGGGTCGATCGCGAGCGAGATACTCAGGCTGTTGCCATTGGCTTCGACCGTCGTGCCTTGCAGCATGGCGACCGTCTCGGCATCCATCTCGTCATTAAAGGCCATCAGGCTAATCAAGCCACGCACAACGCTGGCCAGCGACTCAGCCATCTCGGGTTCGCTCGTGATCAGTGTGGCTTCCAGCGCCAGTTTGTTGGCGGCGGCGGCCATCAGGAACGCGACCTGCTCGGTGTTTCTCAGGATATTCGACTCCCAATCCGAGTCTCCCTCGTCGCCAAACGCTGCCGAGTTCATGCCAGCCTGAAGCATCGTTTTCTCGGCTGTCAGGACCAGCAGCGCACCGTTGTGGCCATTGCTGCCCGCGATCTTGCCATTATTGGCGAGCATCGCATGCATTTGTTCTTCACTACCTGTGATAAGGACCTTGTTGTCGAGCGCGAGGCTTATCCACGACTCCTCTTCAAGCGAGTCAATCTGAATCTCGATGTTGTTATCCGAAATATCGATGCTTTCATCGCCTTCCGTTCCCTTGAAATGGTAGTAAGCCTTGCCTGACGATTTTGACGGATTAATATCGCCGGAAGCGGCGATGAACGTCATGATCTTGTCTTTCGTTTCCTGGCTGATATTGCCTTCGAACAAAATTACCGGCCCTTCGCCGTCGAGTGAGAAGGCGGTCAGGCTATCCAGCTCTTTGTTCAGATCGATGCCCGCTTCATCCTTGACGTCAGCAAAGGCTTCGTCCTCGAGCCAGAGATAAACGTTTTGTCCCGGGCCATCATCTCGCATTTGCGCGAGATCGATATGGAAATACCAGACCGCCGAGCCCGGAACATCTGCCGTTTTGGCCGCAGCGAGGCCCGGTGCCACCAGCAGTAGCCCAATAATCAGAATTTTCAAATAACGCATCGACATACCCTCAATTAAGTTCTTACCCTGTTATAGGGGCCGACGGCGAAAAGGGTTACATCTGTCCGATATTATTTCCTGCTGGTCAGCCAGCTCACGCCAAACGTAAGCACTAATCCGACGATGAAGCCGGGGATGGCCTCATATAGCCCGTAGTATTGATCCTTGAAGAACATGAGCCAGATGACACTCGCCGAAAACCCGCCGAGCATGCCGCAAAGGACGCCAAGCCAGGTTATCCGCTTGTAGTAGAGAATGCCTATTACTGCAGGACCAAAGGCCGACCCCAGGCCAGACCACGATGCGAGCACGAAGTGGAAGATGACCCGCGGCTCCTGCACGCCCAGAACGACCGCGATGATGCCGATGACCACCGTGATGACCTTGCCATAGTTGGCCAGGCGCTCATCGGATTCCTTGCTTCCCATGATCTGCTGGTAGGTGTCCCTGACGACTGCCGAGGAAGCCAGCAATAAGAGGGAGTCGACCGTCGACATGATCGCTGACAGCACGACGACGAGGAGCAGGCCCGATATGATGGGCGGGAAAAGGTTGCTCGAGATGACTGGAAAGATCGTCTCGGGATCGTCGAGACCCGGGTACAAGGCACGACCGGCAACGCCAACGGTCACTGCGCCGACGAGGAATATTAGCAATACGCCGACGGACATGACCCGGGCCTTCTTCAACTCACCATCGTCGCGTGCCGACATATAACGAATCAGCAACTGGGGCACACCCAGAAACGGTAGCCCGATAGCCATGAGGCTCGCAATTCCGATGAGCACGGGTCCGTTCGAAATAGCAAACATATCGAGCAGAGCCGGATCTTGCTGCTCGAGCGAGAACACCACTTCACCCCAGCCGCCTGATGCAATGATCGCTGCGGTGGGCACCGCAATCAGACCCAACAACATCAGCACACCTTGTACAACATCGGTGTATGAAACTGCCTTGTAACCGCCCACAAAAGTATACGCAATGATAAAGATCGAGCCGACGATGACACCGGTCTCGTAGTTCATGCCGAGAAAACTCGAGAAGGCCTTACCGGTTGCGACCATCTGGGCTGTTACGTAGGTAGTCACCATGACCACGATGATCAGTACGGCTACCAGGCGGATCAGGTGCCACTTGTCGACAAATTTCGCCACCAGCACATCCGGCACCGTAATGGCGTCCGTCTCATCACTTAGCGCTTTCAATCGCCTCGAAACCAGCCACCAGGATGCGGCAATTCCAATAATCTCACCAACGACGATCCAGTACGCCTGGACACCGACAAGATAGCCCATTCCCGATAGCCCGAGCAGCAGCCAGCCGCTCTCGCCCGTAGCATTGGTGCTGAACGCGACCACCCAGAAAGGCAGCTTCTTGCCGGCCAGGTAGAAGCCCGACAACGTATGGGTCTCACGACGACTCCAGACTGCGAGCGCGGCAAGGATGCCGAGATAGACGACGAGAACGGTGACGGTGGTGTTCATCTAAAGACCTGCCTGCGTCGTAAATGAGCCAATGGGTGAACCGGGCGGTATTGGTGCCGGGACCAGGGATTCGATCGCCGCAGGATCATCCAGCAAACGCGCGATCTCGTACCGTGCAAATGCGTAATGTGCACGCATCGCGGCGTCGCGCGTTGAACGCTTGGCGAGCCAGGCATCAAGTTCCTGGACGGCGGCTAGGGAAGTGGCGCTAACCTGGCTATCCGCATTCGCATTGAACGCCAGCCCGAGCAGGCCATACAGCACCTGCATGTTGGTTTGTCGCTGAATGTTCGCCTCGATGCCGTCGCCGGCATCCGCATACCAGCTGGCGTTAAGCAGCCCACTGGTAATCGCGGTAAATCCTGGCGCGCCCGAGCGCTCGAGCCTTGCCGCTCGCTCCGGGTTAATAAGCACCTGCAACGTCAGTGCGACAGCGGTGCGCGCCGGAGCGAGGATGTCGAAATTAATACCCGTCGCGCCTGTAAACGTCTCGCGTGACTTGGGGTTATTCGGGACTCGTGGCGTAATCAGGTCTGCAAGTCCTTGCGGCAGTTTCAGTACGGCCGGATCAATCGTCGCCAGAAGTGCGTCTATCGCCTGTTGCTGGCGAGCGACCGCAACCGGACGCGCTCCATCCTGGTCATCGCCGCGCACCTGGTATTTGAAGTACTGGCCGCCCACGAGCTTGCCGACTGCCTGGATCTGGAACCTATGAAACAGGTAGATCGGCACCAATGCCTCTTCAATTGTCGGAAGTGGGCGCCCGATACGGATGTTTCGTTCCGAGAAGCGCCGCAACGCGATCTCGCGAACGCGCATCAGGTGTTCCAGTTCGGCGATGGGGTCTGCACCGTTGTCCCATAGATTGCCGTCAGGATGGGACGTGGACAACGAGCGTGAGTCGGAGTCCCCAACGTATTTGAGCCCCAGCGCAAATGTATCCTGCATGATTTCTGCGCGTGCCTGGGCACGGTCCACGCCCTCCGGAAAGTCCTGGTAGGCGTAGAGCACTGTCCGCTTATCCCATGCGCCAATGCCCACATCGTAAGCGTCGGACAAATCGAGTTCGCCATCACGGGTAATACGGACCAACGGCGACGGGTAATCCATAACCGATGCACGATCCTGCGTGCTTGCGGCAAAATTATGCTCAAAGCCCAGCGTGTGCCCAACTTCGTGCGCCGACAATTGCCGGATTCGTGCCAGCGACATCTCGAGCATCTCAGGTGGCACGGCCTCATCTTCGTAAGGCGCGAGCAGCCCCTCGGCAATCAGGTAATCCTGGCGCACTCGCAAAGACCCAAGTGACACATGCCCTTTCAGGATTTCCCCGGTGCGCGGGTCGAGAATTGAAGAGCCATAGGACCAGCCTCGCGTTGAGCGGTGCACCCATTGAATGACGTTGTAGCGGACGTCCATCGGATCGACGCCTTCCGGCAGCATTTCCACGCGGTACGCATCCTTGAATCCCGCAGCCTCGAACGCCTGTGCCCACCAACGTGCGCCATCCAGTAATGCGGACCGAACTGGCTCGGGTGCGCCTCGATCCAGGTAGTAGATTATCGGCTCGACCGCCTCGCTCACGTCAGCGGAAGGATCGACTTTCTCCAGTCGATGTCGACGGCCGAAATCACCCTCAATCGGTGTACCAATGGGCGTCGCATAATCCGCGAAACCCGCCGAGTTCCACCCGAGTCCGATGACACCGGCGCGGGGGTCATAAGGGAGTGGCTCATAATCATCGTCCGGCAGGCGGATAAACGAGTGATGTACATGCACTGTCAACGAGGTCCGGTCCGGGACAACCGTTGGCAAATGCTCGCCGGTCGCCTCGCCCACGAATGTCACTACGGCTTCCACTTCCGTGTTATCCGGAAATGCTTTTGTGTGTTGCAGGTCGATTGCCGAGCGCGAATCGTCGACATGGAAATTGCCCTCACCCATCGCAGCCAACCGCGAGGCGATACCGTGCGAATCGCGCACAAAGAACGCCGTGGCATCAATGATCGTAGACTCACTGTCGCCGTCGATGTCGGTGAAGCCCCAGATGACCGACCGCGCGAACGATTCGGCAATAGCCCGGCGCTCATCAGCGTTATCACTGTTGGCGCGATACCTCAGGTTATCCTCGACCAGCAAGATCTTCGGCCCGCTCCGCAGGAATCGAACGACCTTGGTATCGCCAAGTTGGCCGCGATCCAGCCCAATATCATTTGACCCGATGCCTCGTGGCAACGAGGACTGGTAAAGCAAGGGTGTGTCCAGTTCGTCAACGCGGACCAGCATTCGGCCAGTCGACTCGTCCCACCAGGTATCCACAAAGCCTTCAAACGACTCGTAACTATCGAGATCGAGGGAACCTGTCTCCGCGGCCCGGCCTACGGTTGCCAACAGCAGGCACAGCACCACCAACAAAATCGAATACTGCTTGGGCATTACTTCTCCTTAGGGTCGGGCGGACAAGGCGCCGACTGCAAATGAGTTCAACGCCTGCGATCCACGCCGTCGAGCTTCCCGGCCATCGACTCAGTTTTGGCGCGTGATGCGGCCAGCAATTATTCCCGCTATCAGGATGACCGTGCCGGCACCAAGCAGGTACTCGGGGTAGGAGCGTGTAATGCCGCAGTAGTAGATGCCGACGATAATGACACCCTGAAAAATATTCATGAAGAGATTGTCGCGCACGACAGCCTTGGGAAAGCGCAGGCGCGAAATCATGAGCAGGGCCAGCACAAACATGAGTACGGGCATGTACAGGTGCAATGGCAGCGACATGGCCACCTCGGGATGGTGAATCAGCACGAGTACGACGGCTGATATCATGCCTCCGCCCGCCGCCGTGATTGGAACGCCTGTGAACCAGCCTGGAGTGGGCTGTTCGCTGTACACATTGAACCTGGCCAACCGCATTGCACCTGCCAGTGCGAATACGCCAACCGCGGCCAGCAAAACCCAGAACTGACCGGACTCGTATTCAACACCGCCAATCTGCATGCCCGCATTGAGCATGAGCACAGCAGGGGCGACGCCGAAGGATACGAGGTCTGCCATGGAATCGAACTCGGCGCCGAAGTCCGATGTCGCATTCAGGAGTCGCGCCGAGACGCCATCCAGGACGTCGAGCAGGCCACACCACACGATGATCCAGGCGGCGAGCTCGAGATCGCCGAGTTGTGTCGTGACGATCGATGCAACGCCAAGCAAGAGACTCAGCGCTGTGAACGCATTGGGTACGGTATAACGTAGACGGATCAAGGGCTCTGCAAACCTCTTCTTGTTGGTTGGTCCATTCTGCATCTGGCGGCGGCGATTATCCACCGCCGTGAAGATATGCCCTCAGCCGCCCCACCCGATGGCACCACGAACATTAGCGCCGGTTCCCGTAATTCCGATGGGACCGCGCGGCACCGTGAGCTGGATGAGCGTTCCATCGCGCTCGATCTCGATGACAACGTCCTCACCGGGATTGCCCTGCATCGACTGTTTGCGTAATTCATTGACGCTAAACACACGATCACCGCCATAGCTGACCAGTTGATCGCCGGGCTGGAGCCCGATCTGGCTTGCCGGGGACCCCCCGTAGACCTGGGTCACGCGGACCGCCGTTGGCTGGCCCTGCGCCTCGAGATAGCGCACATAGGCATCATCACCCATCTCTGACCGCAGGATTGCCGAAGGGTCGAACTCGTCGCTGTAACGATCGAGCGCCTCGCCACTGTGCTGTGCGTCCCACACCGCTTGCAGGGCCTTGAATGCCGCTTCAGACTCCTGCTCAAGCATTCGGCGTGCCTCGGTGTCCGAGAACCCCCCTTCAACGAGGCGAGCGACACGTCGCTCCTGGTAGTCACGCATCCACTCCGCTTCGTCGCGACGCGAGCGTGTGCTCGAGCGCGTGGTGTTCTCCCGCTCCGCGCGCGCTTTCAGCGCCGCAACGTTCCGGTCGCCAGCACCTTCCAGGCGTTCGATGCCCTCAAAGAGCATCGCAATCGTATCTTCAAGCGCAATCCGCGCGTCTCTCTCCTCTGTAATGATCCGTTCAATTCGCAACAGGCGCTCTTCGGTACTGGCTTCGCTACCGACAAGGCCATTCTCAGCCGTTGGTGCGCTTGCCGTCCCGACGGCATTGTCGCCACTGACCCAGGCACCCACCACAAACCCGGCCAGCAAGCTGATAACCACGGCAATAGCGATCCTGTTCATGACAATGCCTCTCATTTACTCCACGGCCTCGGCCGCAACCACCTTTGCGGGGCAATTGGAGCCCTCTGTATACGGGCCCAGGCCGGTATTGACGCTCGCGACCTGCCCGGGTGCGACCTGGCCATTAATATTGAAGCGCGGCTGCTGCTGGCGACCGGAGGCATCCGTATATTCGACCGCAACCGCAACGCCGGTTATGGGAACCGTCGTGTCGTTCCTGATCGACACGATCAGGTTGCCATTGCCGTCCGCCGAGCAAGCACTCGGAATGTACGCGCCAGGGTTCGTTGGCAAATCAAGCTTCACGAGCCTGGCCGTTGCTGCCTGGCCAATTTCGCCACCCGATTTGGCGACGATCCTGAAGTGCTCCACAGCCGACGAGTTATCGCCACTATCGGCGGCAATTTCGCCCAGCGCATAATGCGCCGGTGCCGTTGGCAGCAAATCGAGACTGCGTTCGAGATCGCTGACAGCGTCACTCGGTTGCCCCATCTTCTTGCGGGCAATCCCACGCTGCAGGTAGTAGTAGAAGAAGTCGTCACGTCGCTCGATCGCTCGGCTGTAATTCGTCGCGGCCCAGTCGTAGTTGTCCTCCAGGTATCGTATGTCGCCGCGCAGTGCGTGAAAGTTGGCTTCGCCGTCAAACAGACCCAGCGCCTGGCTGGCTTTCGCAAGGGCTTCGTCAATATTCTCCTCGGAAAGCGCCTTGCGGCCTTCGTCGTAGGCGTCGTAGGCCGGTTTCAGGTCACGGGTCCTCTTTAGCGCCGCCTGGTACTCGCGTTCTCCGCGCATACCGCCCTGCGGGAGCGATTTAGCCGTGTCGATGTTTGCCTGAACTCGCTCACGGGACGGCGGGTGGCTCGCGAACAGCCCGCTTATCCAGTCAGATTCACGCCCTTCGCTGAGGCGCACAAACGTCTCCTGCAGATCGACCGCGCCCTGCGGATCGTAGCCGGCAGCGGACATGTACTGCATGCCGTACTTGTCGGATTCGAGTTCCGCACTACGACCGTACTTGGCGAGGCTCGCCTGTGCGAGCACGCTCGCACCGCCAGCGATCATGTTGCCGTAGTCGCTGTCGCTCGCGACGACCATGGTTCCCATGACACCCACCTGCATGAGGGTCGCCATGGACTGCTGCTTGGCGGAATGCCGGGCCGCAGCATGCACCGCTTCGTGACCGAGCACGGCAGCAAGTTCGGCCTCCGATTCCAGCTCCGTAAGCAGGCCGCGGTTGATAGCGATCTTGCCGCCAGGCAGTGCCCATGCGTTGGGGACGGAGTTATTTAGCACCACGAATTCATACGGCAAATCGACAGTGCTCTGGGCCGCAACCTTGTTGCCAACCCGTTGCACGTAGGCGGTCAGCTCCGGGTCAATATCGTATTCGCCGCCCTGTGATTGCTGCATGGGCGCGTAATTTTGCTCACCCTGCTGAATCTCCTCGGCCGTACTCATAAAAACCATCTCGCGCTTGCCCGTCACGGGATTGACGGAGCAACCAGCCAGCACCATGAAGCTGAACAGCAGAAATAGACCAAACTTGCGCATCACGTTTCCTCTGAAAAACCGTGTCCCAGTATACCGCCTGAAACCCTGGCACAAACCCATCCCCCTGGCCGGCTGGAGGGCCCGGCGTAAGGGATTTTCCCAATGGCGCTACGTCGCGGCTGCAACCAAACTAGGCCCATGGATACGGACGCGCGCGAATTAATGACGGAGTTGCGGGAAGATCACCGCAACATGACAACGGTACTGGACCTGATGGACGGTATTGTCGTGCAGATGGAGGCCGGCAAAGACCCGGACTTCGAGTTGTTCGACGAGATGATGCGTTACATGACCGTCTACCCGGACGCCGTGCATCACCCGAAAGAAGACATTGTGTACGGGCAACTGCGGAGCCGGCGAGCCGACCTTGCCGAAGATCTTGATCATGTACCTGATGACCACAACGACATCGCGCACCTGGGCTCATTATTGCGGGACGAGATTGAGGCGATCAATGCGGGCGCTGCCGTGCGACGCGAAAAGATGATCGAAGACACGAGCGCCTACATTCTGCGTCTGCGAAATCACATGCGCTGGGAAGAAGAAGATCTCTTCAAACGCATCGATAAAATGCTCGATGACGAACCACACACCGTTGATATCGAGGACCTGGGGCATATAAAGGACCCGGTTTTTGAACTTGAGATCGAAGCGGGCTTCCGGCGCCTGTTGGCGAGCCTCCGGTCTACTCCCTGAACCGGATAGTCTAGAAATACCAGGCAAACTGCGCGAACAAACCTGGGCCTCTGGACCAGTAGCGATCCGTCAGGTCTGATTCGATCCCACCGAATTCACTACCGTCGGGCCCCACTGGAACGTTGATGCTGCCCAGCAATGTCATGTTGTCGGACAGGCTGTAGGACGTGATGATCTGCAACAGCGCACTGGGGTCCGCAATGTTGACTAACACGGTTGGCGTCACGGTCCAGAGTGGGTTCACTTCAATCATCACGTTTCCGGACAGGTAGTGCCGCCCCAGCGTGAACAGCTCACCGCGTAATAGCCGCTGCAGCAAGTCGGGATTCTGAGCGAGGCTAAGTGGATCGTACTGCCCGTCTTCCTGGCCAAAGCCATTGAAGTAGTACTCGATGGCACCGCTCATGTTCGTGTCGGCCCAGGTCCAGGAGTACAACAGGTTCGTCACGAACTGAACGTAGGTATTCCGGTCCGTGTCCGTGACGACCAGGTCGGCATTCCAGACAGCACCACCGATAGCTCGGCCCATGCCGAGTCCGAAAACCGGGTCGTCGTAGGAGCGGGCGACCAGGACGTCGTACTCGCTTGCCCCGACAAACCCGTGGTACTTGACCGCTGCCGTCGCTACGTCGGCGTCGACATCACCGGTCTGCAGGTTGCGCCGGACGACATAGGCAGCCTGCACATCGTTGCCGTTATCCTGCAGGTACTGCAGGTACACCATGTCGTCGCCGGACTTGTACTCGGTATCGATCGCCGCGGGGTCGAAAGGATTGACGAGATCCATCGGTGCGTAGGCGAGACCGTTGCCCCAGGACAGGGCCTGCCGGCCGACGCGGACAACCGCCTTTTCACTCGTGTATCCCAGCCAGAGACGATCAAGTCGCTGCAGAATCACGCTATCGCTGCTCTCGGATATGACATGAGTCAGGTCAAACAGGCGGCGATCGTCGTTGAGTGGCCGCGACAGCTTGAGACCATCGCCCTGCAGGGCCAGTAGCTGGTAGGCCGAGTCAAAGGTCCAGCCGCCAGAGCGGAGCTTCAGATTGAGCCGAAGGATTCCGGCCACGTCCAGGGACTCGGACCCGACGACCTCCTTGAATAAGCTATTGTCCGGATAGGTCTGGCCGACCGCCCGGAGTTTCGTGTGACCGCCAAAATCCGTGGTCACCTCCGCGCATACCAGCGCTGGCAATAGCAGCAATAACAGGCCGCTACGCCGCATGTTGCTCGATGTCGTCCACAATCCGGCCGTCGCGCATGCGGACCAGGCGTTTGGCGTACCGCTGTACGCGCTGGTCATGGGTCGCAATTACAAACGTCGTGCTGTGATTCGTATTGAGCTCCGTAAACAACTCCATGAGCTCGTCCGAGGTTCTCGAATCGAGGTTCGCCGTTGGCTCATCGGCGAGTACCAACTCGGGCCGTGACACGATCGCTCTCGCAACGGCGACCCGCTGTTGTTGGCCGCCCGACATTTCCGCCGGCCTTCGATCTTCAAGGTCCCTGAGTCCGACCTCCTCCAGTATCGCCAGCGACTTGCTGCGCCGCTCTTTCGCGGGCACACCTTGTACCTGCATCACGAACTCGACGTTCTCCTGCGCTGTCAGGACCGGGATCAGGTTGTAAGCCTGGAAGACGAATCCGACGTTCGCGAGGCGCAAGTCGGCCAGCTGGCCCTTGCTCATCTGGTCGATACGCTGCTCCGCGACCCAGACCTCGCCGCTGTCCGGAATATCGAGGCCGCCAATAGCGTTCAGCAACGTCGTTTTGCCGCCACCCGACGGTGACATCAGACAGACGAAGTCGCCTTTCTCGATATCAATGCTCAGATGATCGAGCGCCTTGATGTCCTGGTCGCCTTGGCGATAGGTCTTGCAGATATCCACACAACGAACAGCTGTCATCATTACACCTTTGTTATTGCTTCGACCGGCTCGTAGCGCGAAGCACGCCATGCCGGCGACAGGCTTGCGAGAAAGCCCAGTATCAGTACGACGACGTTGGACAGGATGACGTCGTCCATATGTAGCTTCGGGTACAACACACTCGAAGCACCGAACATTTCCATTCCCTTGGCAACCACCGAGATGTCGATGCCGCTCTCGAGCGGTTTCACGGTAAGCCATGCCAGCGCATCGCCTATCAACAATCCGACCGCCAGCAACATCATCGATTCGATGATGATCTGCCCGAGGATACTTGCCGGCTTCATGCCAAGCGCGAGCATCAGGCCGATTTCCCGCACGCGCTCGAATACGGCCATGACGAGCGTATTCACGAGGCCGAAGGAGAGCGCGAGGAAGATCACGATGACCCAGATCAGCATGAAGCCATCCATTACGCTGAGCATGGTCCCTAAATACGTATCGACTTCCGTCCAGCGACTGACCCGCATCGAGTCATCGACCGCAGCCGCGACTTTTTCGTACGTCGGCTCGACGTTGCGGTAGTCGTCACCAAAGAAGACGACTTCCGTCGTCGTATCCCCGATACGCAACATCTTCTGTGCTGTCTTCTTGCCGATAAACGCGTAGGTATCCTCGTAGGTCTCCATGTTCGCGTGAAACAGGCCAACCACCCTGAAGCCGCGATCCGCGATTTCGTTGTCCGGGTCCTGGCTCATCAGGACGATGCGCTTGCCTACCTCCGTGTCCAGCGTGTCCGCAAGTTTTGCACCAATAACGACGCCAGTGTCGTCCGGGCTCTCGAGAAACCGCCCGTCCACCTGGTCGTAGTCGACGAATGAAAAGTCCCGTTCGGCCATCGGATCGATACCCAGCAACGTGACGCCGCGAGACTCTCTTTCGCTCGTGATGACGGCCGGCACCCTGACACGACTTGCCCACGCCTCGAATCCTGCGTCGGCGTAGCGAGTCGCGAGGTCTGCATCGGTCAGACTGACCCGGTTCGTGATACTTGGGTCGTCGAGGTATTCCGGATTGTGCAGCTGTACATGCCCGGGAAGGACGCTGATCCCGTCAGTGATCATCTGGTCAACCATGCCGCGCGTAAGGGCGGTCATGAAAATCATCGCCCAGGCACCAATAGAGATTGCACTCAGCATGACAATCGTGCGGCGATGATTGCGCCACAGGTAGCGCCAGGCGAGCCGGATAAGCACGGGCAGCATACGCATCAGATCGTCCTCATCGCTTCAACCGGGTGCAGCCGCCGCAGGCGCAGCGCCGGGTATGCGGCCGCAAGCAACGTGAACAGGAAGACCACGGCGGGACCGAACAGCGTCTTTAACAGTGATACCTGTGGGTACACGCGTCCGGGCAGGTTGAAATTGGCGACCATTTCTTCCATACCGGGATAGGACAGTCCATTGACCGAGAACCAATAGGTCAGCAAGGCACCAGCAACCGCGCCGAGCAAGAGCCCGATCAGACCCATCATCGCGGTCTCGAGCATGATGAGTCGACCCAGTCGACCCGGCCTCATACCCAACGCCATCACCACGCCGAACTCGTGCGTTCGTTCCAGCACCGACATCAGCTGCGTATTGAGCACGCTGAATGCGACGAGAATGACCAGGATGCCGTACATGAAGAATGCGCTACTCATGTCGGCCTGAATCGCCTGCTTGAGGCCCGGCTGTAGCGCCGTCCAGTCATGAACAACGAGCCCTTCCGGGACCATCGAGGCTACCCGCTGCTGCACCATCGGCGCGTCGTCCAGCGTCGAAGCCAGAATGACCACCTGGTGCCCGGCCCCCTCCATGTAAAATACCTCCTGGAACGCGCCCAGGGGCATCTCGGCAATATTGCGATCGATCTCCTTCACACCGCTTTCGAAGACACCGACGATCGTCACGACTGCGGCCGCAAATGAACCGTCGAGACCGCTACCGAGCAGGGTCAACTCGTCACCGACGCCGACCCGCAGATTGCGAGCAAGCATTCCGCCAATTACGATTTCCATCGCATCGCTTTTGCCGAGGTACTGTCCGTCTTTGATCAGGCCCGGAATGTTTGAGACGTTGCCTTCAAACTCCGGCTCAACACCGTAGATACCGATGCCGTAGCTACGTTCTTCGCTCGACGCGAGCCCGAACGCCCAGCCGCGTGCGGCAATTGTTTCGCTATCGAGTTCGCCGCGTAATCTGTCGGCCAGGGGCTGAACATCGAGCACGACCTGGCGCATTTTCTGGTCGTCCTTGTATCCCGGTGCCTGCACCTGCATGTGGCCGCTGAACACCTGCAAGGTATTGTCGATCATGAGTCCATACATGCTGAACTGGAACGAGATCATGAAGACGAGCAGTGTATTCGAGAAGACCATGGCGCCGATCGTTAACCACGTTCGTCGCGCGTGCCGCCACAGGTTGCGCCATGCAAGTCGCAGGACGATATTCATCTATTCTATTGTCCGGCAGGACACCCTAGTCTCGAGGGTTCCGCAAGTTGGACAACGTAAACACGCTGTCCTTCAGCTCCAGTTCGTACTCAACTTCGTCGACCGAAATTTCGGTCCACTCATCCGGTTCTTCCATCTTGATCATGCGCTGGCGCTGCGCGATCGTGCGACCGCCCATTTCACCAATCTCGAGCGACTTCAGCGTTTTGACGAGCTCCCCGTCCTGGTCATAGAACGCGTGCTCCAGCACGACATGATCGCTCCGGATGGAAAGGACCTCTCGACCCCAGACGACCGCAGCATCTTCATGCGGAATCGATTCGATTTCGTAAATCGTGATGTCGTCTTCGACGCGGGTAGACAACACGGTGTGATCGTACTGATCGATAATATCGTCGACACGCGCGATGTCCTTGTTGGAGAAATCGGAACCCATCCAGCTCTGCCCCATCATCGACGACGGCACCTTGATGACCCGATTAATTTTGGGCGAAAACGTCCACATGCTGTTTTCGTCGGTGAGCGTGCCATTGCCCCGATCCTTCTTCGGCTCCATGACACGCACCAGCGATCGCTTGTCGCCCTTGGTCCACGCCTCCATGGTCATTGAGCGTTCCCAGTCGGGCCGGTGGATGACCATCGTCATGACGGTGTAGGAAGTCAGGCCTCTCCAGTGATCGATTGCATCGCGAACGATTTGCGTTGCATCGCGCTCTTCGTCGGCCGCGAACGCCGGCAATACGAGAAGAAGCAATGAAAACAGGAGTCGATTTTTCATATTGGGTTTGGCCATAGGATCGGCGCAGCGTTCAGTATTTCATATCCGTATATGCCGCGCACTTGTTGACAACGATCATCTTAACTGTCTGTTTTTAGATGACTTTTCTCAATATACTGTATATAATAACAGGTACGATTCCTCATGCCGAAAAGGACCCGCCATGCCTGCTGACCTGACGCCCAGTCGGCCTGAAATGACTTAGATGTCGTACAGTTCGGTGCCGACTGACCTTTAGTACCATGTGCGGAGGAACCATCAATGCACTAAAGATCAATCCGCACCATCCTTTAGTGCACAAAGGACATCGCGGGCGGATTGGGAGGTGCGATCTGAACCTGACTACCGCGCGAGAAAAAGTGCGTGTTGCGCATGCCCTGAAGCACCTGCCGCTAATCTCAGCAGATTTTTGCACTGGCGAACTATCGTATTCAAAGGTCAAGGAAATGACACGCGTGGCTAACCGGGAAAACGAAGCGCGGCTGCTTGAGTTTGCGTTGCGGCACACGGCCGTTACCGTCGCGGAACGCTGCCGCGAATTGCGGTGCGGTAAAGAGGAGTCAATCGGCACAGCGGAGCGAGCGTGGGCGAATCGCTCACTGCGTGTCCGGCGTGATCATGCACGCAATATGATGACGGTCACCGTTGACCTGCCAATCGACACGGGAGAGCTCTTGGAGAAAGCGCTCGATAAGGCGCGGGACGATGAGCTACTGAATATCCCGGACCTCGTAGATACATCCTGGTCAGTAAGACAAGCCGATGCGTTTCTGAATCTCATCAACTCATACCTGCTCGGCAGCATCGATGAAGGACACGCCAACGATAACTACCTCGTGACCATTCATGTTGACCAGACGGCGCTCGCGGGTGATGGCGGTCGTTCGGCTTTGCCGATCGAGTCGGTCAAGCGTCTGTGCTGTGACAGCCACGCTGTTGTCATCAACGAGAACGATGAAGGGCAGCCGCTGAACATTGGTCGGAAGACACGAATCATCCCAACAGCGATCCAGCGGGCACTTCGTGCGAGAGACAACAACAGCTGTTCCTTTCCCGGCTGTGGTAACCGTCGCTTCCTGCATTCGCATCATGTCGAGCACTGGTCGAATGGTGGTGAAACGTCGCTCGACAACCTGATGTTGCTTTGCACGAAGCACCACACACTCGTGCACGAAGGTGGTTTCAACATCAGCAAAGACTTTCTCGATAACTGGGCTTTCTTCCGCCCCGATGGTATTGCCGTACCCGAGACAGGTCGTCGATGTCATGTTTCCGGCGCTGCGGCTGCCCGAGTGGCTGACCTCGGCCGTTGCCGCATTCATCCTGATTGGCTTTCCGTTCGCCCTGATATTTGCCTGGGCGTTCGAGATGACTCCGGAGGGCATCAAGCGGGAGAAGGATGTCGATCGCAGTGAGTCGATAACACCGCACACGGGCCAGAAGCTGAATCGAACCGCACTGATCGTTCTCGGCCTCGCGGTTGCCTTTCTGCTGGTCGATAAGTTCGCATTGCAACCCGAGGGCGGCAGTAACGACGAAGCCGTGGTGACAACGGAAACAAAACCATCAATCGCAGTCTTGCCGTTCGTCAACATGAGCGACGATTCCGATAACGAGTATTTCTCGGATGGCTTGTCGGAAGAGCTCTTGAATGTGCTTGCCAAGATCCCGCAACTTCACGTTGCCGGCCGAACATCGTCATTCAAATTCAAGGATACGAACGAGGATCTGCGCCTTATTGGCGAGGCACTGAATGTCGAGCATGTACTCGAGGGTAGCGTTCGTAAGTCGGGCCCGCGACTGCGGATTACCGCGCAGCTGATCGATACCGAGAACGGCTACCACCTCTGGTCGGACACCTACGATCGTGACCTCACCGATATTTTCGCGGTCCAGGACGAAATAGCGGGTCACGTGGTCGAAGCGCTCAAAGTGCACCTGCTTGGTGAGGAAGTCGCGGCAGCCAATCGGGGCACCACCAATACCGATGCTTACAACCAGTTTCTCCGCGGCAGTTACTTCCTCCAGCACACGAGCGTGGAAAATATCGAAAAATCTGTCGAGGCCTTCGAGACTGCGGTCCAGATTGATCCGACTTTTGCCAGGGGCTATACCGGCCTGGCCGTCGCTTTGCACCAGAAGTACGGCGGGTGGGCAAGCAGTAGCGGAGGAGCGTTCATTGAGAATTTCGAGAAGATTCGGGAGGTCGTCGACAAGGCAGTGGAACTCGACCCGGATAGTGCTGATACGCTGATCGCGCAAACCATCGTTGCGCAGATCATCGATTGGGACCTGCCCGGCTCCAATGCACTCACAGCCAGGGCCGTCGAATTAGAACCCAATAATGCGATCGTTCTCGACTGGCACGGCAGTGGCCTGACGTTTGCCAGCCGGTTTGCCGAAGCGGAATCAGCCCTGAAGGCGGCCCTGGAAATCGATCCGCTGTCGATCACCGCGATACGTGGGCTGGGAGACCTGTACATGGTTTCCGACCGATGCGATCTCGCGATCGAGACCTACGAACGGGCGCTCAGCCTTTCGGAGAATAGTGGGCGGCTTTATGGGCGTATCGCACGCTGCAAGTTTTTCCAGGGTGACATCGAGGCCGCGAAGACTTACAACGCCCGGGAGCCCGTCGTTTGGGTACGGGAGACCAATGACATCATCTTCATGGGGCTCGAGGGCCGCACAGAGGAGTGGTTAGCCACTGTTGCGGAGTACGAGGAACGTTACGGACTGGGCAACTCCTATCAGATGGCGGAGATATACGCGGCAGCCGGCGATCTCGACAACGCTTTCCTGTGGCTGGGAAAAACCAAGGAAGTCCTGGACCCGGGCGCACCGTGGGCGCTTGTCATACCATTCTTCGATGAAGCGAGGAAAGACCCCCGCTGGCAGGAATATCGCGCCAGCTTCAATCTCTAGAACCGCCGCGCCAACACGGCATTTCGCGCGCTGCCCGCGGCGCTCCACGTTGATTCAGTGAGTTACATAACCAGCGTAGGTGTTTATCGCAATGGTGCCGTGGCCCCCTGTGGATAGACTGAATGCAGGCCAACATAGAGAGAAATAAGAAAGGACGGAACCATGTTCAGTATCGAAGCAATCATGAGCACCAATTTGATTACGGTACCTCCGTCCGCGACTCTGGCCGAGGCTCGGACGCTGATGCAGGACAATCGCATCCATCACATTCCAGTGCTCGATGGGGACCAGTTGATTGGCCTGATCTCGCTTACGAATGTGCTGGCAGCGACGGACAGCTTCCTGCGCGATGACGGCACCCGCATTCATGCCAATGATATCGGCATCGCAGATGCTATGGTGACCGAGGTTGCGACCGTCGATGTCAACGCCAGCCTGCGGCATGCCGCGCTGTTTCTTGAAAAGCATAAGATCGGTTGTCTGCCTGTACTCGATGATGGCAGCCTTGTCGGCATAATCACGGACACGGATTTCGTCGCAGTTGCAATTAACCTGCTTGAGCAAATCGAAGAAACAGAGCCAGTCGACGAAGGCTTCGACGACCTCGACGTCGCCTAGTCGGCCGCTGGTTTTTCACTGCTGCGAAGCGCGTACTCCGCGTCGCGCTCGGAACCCAGAAGGATAGCCACCCACCTCGTCCGCTCGTCGCTCTCCAGGGCCATTTTCAGTGTCATCGTCAGTGGCACCGACAACAGCATCCCGACCGGCCCGAAAATAAAGCCCCACGCGACGAGCCCGACAAACACGACCAGTGGCGAAATGCCGACGCCGTAGCCCATCAGGCGCGGTTCCAGGAAGTTGCCGAACACGATGTTGATACCGACGAAGCCCACCGCGGTGGCACCGGCCGCGCCGGGCCCGATTTGCACGAGTGCCAGCAGAACTGCCGGTACTGCGGCAATTATCGAACCAATAGTCGGTACGTAATTCAGAAGGAATGCGAGCATGGCCCAGAGCAGCGGGAAATCGAGATGCAGCGCCCAGGTCAGAGTACCTGCGCAGATTCCGGTTGCGATGCTGACGAGCGTCTTGATACCAAGGTAGCGACCGAGGTTCTGCAGAAATAATCGCGGTCGCTCAAGCGAATGCTCACTTGCGCCGAAGGCTGCCGCGAATTTTACTTTCGCCGTCGATGCTTCGAGCAAAATGAAGATCATCGTGAAGATAATCAGGAACGTGTTTGTCAGAACGTCGCGCAAGCTGTTGAGAATGCCGGCAACCAGGCCCATCGCCCAGCCAGGATCGATCATGTCGCCGATACTCTCAATCGATTCATCGACGTTGAGGTTTGTAACCATGAAATCGAAGGCGCCATCGATAATCACATCGAGGCGCGCCTGGTAGGTCGGGAGGGCTGCAGTGAAGTCGGCGATCGACGTGCCGAGAATCGTGCCGATGAGCGCCAGCAACATCATGATCATACTCACTATGAGCAACGCTGCGAGCACAGAGGGCACACGGTGTTCCTGCATCCAGAGCATCGGCCGCACGGTAATCAGCGCCAGAAACGCGGCAAGTAAGAACGGCACAAGTAGCACGGACATCATCTGCATGCCGTAAATCACGACGACGATCGCCGCCATGATAATTACGGTGCTCGATTTGTTGGGTACACTCTGTTCCACGGCCCGATGATCGCACACGCGGCTAGCGCAGGCGACTCCTGCCGATAAGGTCCGACAACCTCGCCGACAACGAAATCCCTCGCCACAACAGATGTTCGCTGTTACGTAGCGGCCAGCGGGAGAATTTCTTGTCCGCGACGGCCGCGGTCGCGTCCTCGTGCAGGATGTTCTGCGCCATCCGCCGGCCCGCGTCAGCGCAGCTGACGAGCCCACTCGCGCCGACAGAATACCAGGTGCCGTTGTGAGCCCCGGAATGACCCTGGGCATCCCGCGTGGCCGCAATCATCCCTGTCCAGCAGTGCGTGAACTCCATTGAGGCAACCTCGGGAAACAGGCGTTTGAAATAGCCCTTCAGGGCTTGCACATCGGCGTCGGGAGATCGGGGAGTCTGTGCCAGCGGGCCGGCCAATATCAGGCGGCTCCCGTCGGGAGACGGCCTGCAACTAAAGCCCCTGACTTGATTGACCAGCAACACCCGCCCGGTGGGAAACATCTCGGCCACACCTTCGCGAGGCAACTCTTCTGATGCCGCGACAATCGACGGTACGCCCAGCGTTCGGTTCCAGAGAAACCCGGCAAATTCTCTCGTATAGCCACCGGTTGTGAGCAGAACATTCTGTGCGACAACATCGCCGCCATTTGTCCTGACTCGCGTTCCTTCCCTGCATTTCTGCAGACCAACTACATCAGTCCGTTCGCAAATCGTCGCGCCATGCTTTCTCGCCAGGGTTGCGAGGCCAGTAATCATCTTCGCCGGCTGCACATGGTGCGTGTCACCGAGGACCAGCGCTCCGACAAACAGGTCGCTCGCGTTGCCACCCGCCTCCGTTTCAAGAGCGTCCGCCGCAATTGCGTAGTCTCTGGTCCCGTAAAGTGCATTTCGAGCCTCGACAGTATTCGCAAGCTTCTGATAATTGGATTTTGTGGGAGCGAGTAGAACCGCTCCTGCCTGCAAGTCACAGTCGACGCCGGATTCTTCTATGAGTCGTAACAAGTAGCGCTGCGCGGCAAGCCGGTCCCGATGCCAGGCTTTGCGAGGCCGACCGTGCACCATTTCATCCGGATCGCCGAAACCGGCGCCTGCCGCGGGGGTGGATAACACGCCCATGCTGCGACCGGTTGCGCCGGACCCAACATGATTCGACTCGATGACCGTTACAGACTGGCCCGAGCGAGCCAATTCGATCGCGGTGACGATGCCAGTCTGGCCGCCACCGACGATCAGGGTATCGCAATGATCTGGAAGTGGAGACGTCGCATCGAACCGATGCTCGTCCCACCAATACGAATTGGTTTGCGTCAGTTTGAGCCCTTCGGCGAGTAGAGTTCCGCTTCCTCGCGCGTCAACTGGTCGATCTTCACGGTCCATCGCGCCAGGGTCGAGCTAATCCGCAGCTGGTAGAGACCGGCTGTGTGAAACAATTTGACGCCGTTGCCGCGACGCTTCGTATACAACACGCGACCAACGTGCTTGCCCGTCTTGGCTTCGACGAGCGTGATCTCAAGACCCATCATCTGCTCATAGTCACCATCGAGACGCCAGTCGAGCACCCATGGTGATTCAACTCGAAAAATTGCAGTTGTGGTGTTGTCGCTTCCCTTGAACTCGGCCACGCGCGTTCCTGCACTGGCTGGCGATGCGACGATCGCGATCATAATAACTGCTAGGAATATGCGTGCGGTCACGGCTACGGCCCTTTGGCGAAACAGTCTCCGACTATAGTCTCGCCGTACCCTCTGCCGCAATATCGGCAATCGCATTTGTGCCGGGTCGCTCCACTGGAACTATGATTTCATTGCGCCTAAGAAACCAGGGAGTAAATGGGCTGTTGTACCTGGCGAGTTCCGGTGGGCCTGCAATTTCGACGCCAAGCGTCTGCAGATCATCCAGCAGGCGCTGTTCTTGCTTGCTGATGTTCTTCTCGCTCCAGCGCCCGGAGAATTGACGGACTGCGACGACGCGCTCCGGCTTTTCACGAAGTCGAATACGTTCGTCATTTGGAACCGGGAGACTATCCAGCGAGTAGGATTTCTCCATCACAAAGGCGTAATCTTGGTAGACATCCTGCTCGCTATTGCTGTCGCGCGACTCTACAGGTGCTGTCATTCGCATCTTCTCGTCGCTGCCGTTGTCGCCGAATATATAGCCGGCGAGTATGCGGAACGCCTGGTTGCCCGCAGACTTGCCGGATACCGTGACCTCGGCAACCAGGTAGGGATCGTAGCGACGAAACTCGATCTCATCCGTTTCGAACAACACCTCGTACTCAGGTTCTTCAAGGGCCATAGCGGTGCCTCCTGTGGCAAGCAGTGGCAGAAGAAGGACAAATTGCAGGAGTTTTCGACACATAATCAATTTCATTAAGTTGCGGCACATCCATGTGCCGACTTGGGGGAGTCAGGGCCAGATCTACGGCGGCGTTGATATGAATTTATGCAGCACAGTGTATGCGGCTATCGGGTCGGATGGATGTCTGAACTGTGTAGAGTTGTAACAGGAGGTTTCAGCGCGTGAGGTAGTCGAGGGTCTCAGGCGAAAACGAGGTAGCCGATCGGCCGATCATGGCTTCGAGCGGTTCGACGGGGGCTGTGTTGCCCTCCTCGAGCATCGTCAGCTGATCGCGGGTAACCGGGTAGAATGGCAGCCAGTCAAAGAGTGTCGCGCCGACTCTCATGACCCAAAGGGGCATCGGCAAAATGACTTTCTTCTTGCCGGCCGCGCTGGCGATTCTCCTGATCATCTCTTTCCAGGAGAGAACCTCCGGACCAGCCAACTCGATTGTTGATCCGATCGTGGCCGGGTCGTTCAATGCGGCCACGAACGCGTCGGCGACATCATTGATGTGCACTGGCGACATACGAACGCCCGCAAAGCCTGCTGCCGGCACCGGTGGACGCACCATGTCCCGATACAGCTGCGTCGCGAACTCCATCGTGCCGCGCGGATCGCCGAATATGACTGACGGCCTCAGTACGGTCACATCGAGGCCGCTTTCCAGCGCGTACAACTCGGCGCGCCGCTTGGTCGATTGATACTTCGTCCCGGGATCCTTGACGCCGATGGCGCTCATCAGAAGCAGGCGGGAAACGCCTGCTGCCTTGGCGGCCGCGATCGTATCGACGACCCCCTGGTACTGCGCTTGCTCGAACGTGATGCCGCGCCGCGGAAACTCACGCAGCAGGCCGACGTTATAGATGACAGCATCGCAACCCTCGAGCGTCTTGCGCAGCGCTTCCGACGACGCAAGATCGCCCGGGACAGCTTGTACCGAGTCATTGAGTATCTTGCTCTCGCTGCCGGGCCTGACGAGCGTGCTAACGGTGCAGCCCGCGCCGAGGAAGGCATCGATGAGATGCCCGCCTACAAATCCTGTTCCGCCGATAATCGCGATATTCATTGTGGGTTGCTAGATGCTCTCCATCAGGCGTTGGAATCGTGGATGGTCACGCAACGGATCGAAATCGGTATCCGTCTCGAAGTAGAGCTTGTTCCTGCTGCCAAAGCGGACAGCGTTCTCCAGTTGATCGATCGCGTGTTCGTACTCCCCATGCTGGCTAAGCAAACATGCAAAATTGTAGGCAGTACTCGCGGAATTGGGTCCGTACCGGAGCGAGTTCTCTGCCCACTCGAACGCTTCCTCCTTCCTGCCAAGCCTGCCGAGGCTGCCAGCACCGAGAATCCATGCGCGCGGGTCTTTAGGGTTCACATCAAGCGCGCGGCGTGCCCGATCGAACGTCTCTTGTAAGCTTCGCTCCAGACCGGCGGAGTCTTCAAGATCCTCGAGCAAATTTGAGGCTATCGCTATTGCCTGGTAGTCCTCGGGACGAACATCAGCGGCTCGAACGAATAGATCTACAGCCTTTTCGACCTGTCCCTGGGTCCGTGCCATCTGCGCGTAGAAGTGAATTGGCTCGAA
>Ga0316187_10000421_pt1 | contig 32801 bp, 31 predicted proteins | sample CroRivburrow1_MG_FD_204927 | JGI IMG/M metagenome (GOLD analysis project Ga0316187, IMG submission 204927) | Coastal sediment microbial communities from Maine, United States - Cross River worm burrow 1 | ecosystem: Environmental > Aquatic > Marine > Coastal > Sediment | place: USA: Maine... | reverse complement strand
GCCACCTGGCGAAGGCCCTTTCGTCGCCGAGCTCATGATCCGCGAGCGCATCATGCAGAGGACGGCAATCCGGGGGGACTGGAAGTACATGGCCAGCTACCGGTGGCTGGCGCCCGAAGCGCGCCCCGACGCGGCGGGGATCGAGCAGGAGCTCCGCGACCAGGGGTATGAGAGGCCGATGCTGCCGTGGGGGCCCGTGATCCGGGAGGAGCTCTACAACCTGGCGGAAGACCCTGCGGAGCAGAACGATCTCGTGGGAGCTCATCCGGACAGGCTCCGGGAGATGCGAAAGGCGCTGGACTCGTATCGTCTCTACTGCGAGAGGCACGGCCTGGGAACCGAAGACGCAGCCGACAACGATCGCCCGCTCACGCCGGCCGAGGAAGAGAGGCTGCGTGCGCTCGGTTATCTCTGACGGGTGAGCACCGTGTCACATTCCTCACACCGGCCGAGGGCGGACGGCACCGGCCGACTCGTGTTCTACGCGCTGCTGACGCTGTGCCTCGTGATCTTCGTGGTCTCGTCAGTCCACGCCTTCAAGACCGTCACGTTCCACGTCGACGAGACCTACTGGGCCGCAGAAGGGATCTACTTCAAGCTGTTCTTCCTGGACTTCGATCTCCGGCATCCGGCATGGCACGACTACTGGGGCAAGCGCAACCCGCCTCTCGTGAAGTACGTCTACGGTCTCGCGCTCTCTTTGAATGGGAAGACGGTCAACGACTTCGGGCTGCGGTATATCTACGGGAGGTCATGGGCGAATCCGGCGGAGCTGGAGCGGCAGACTCCGGAGGAGATCCTGACGATCTGCCGAAGGACCTCGTGGGTCTTCGGCGTGATGACCGTCGCCGCGCTGTTCGCCGTGGCGAGAAGGCTCGTCGACGGTTACCTCGGCCTGATCGCCGTGCTCCTGCTGAGCCTCGACCGCCTTTACATGGGCTACTTCGCGCGGGCGATGTCCGAGTCGATCGTCAATCTCCTGTGGTTGCTCTTTCTGGTGGCATGTCTGTGGTTCTTCCGCCGAGACAGGGTGGCCGAGATCTCCGGGCGCGACTTTCTCGCGATGCTCGGCGTGTCGGGCGCGATCGCGCTTCTGACGCTGGCGAAGCCGAGCGGGCCGTTGGCGGGGGTCGTCTTCGCGGTGCTGGCGATCGCGTATTACGCGGTGGCCCTCCGCGGCAATCCTGAGAGCCCGCTTCCTCGACGTGCCGCGGTGTCGTCGGTGAAGGTCGCGGCACTGGTGGTGGTTGTGGGATTCCACTCGATCGTCCCGGCCATCGCCTTCAATCCCTACCTTCACCATGAGCCCTACCGAAGGACCACGGAGACGCTCGAGACGTGGGAGAAGCACGTCCAGGCCCAGCAGGAGCGCGAGCCCGACGGCGGGCTCCACGATCTCGGGGACAAGCTGCTGTTCTTCGCGGACCACGGTTTTCCAATCCGCGCCCCCGGCAACCGGTGGGTGATGTTTCTGAACGTCGCGCTGCTCGCTTTCGGGCTGGGGTATCTGGGTGTCCGGGGGGTGAGAAAGACGGCCGAGACGGCGACGCTCTCTCCCGATCTCATCGTCATTGTCTGGGGGCTGATCTACGTCGGCGCGCAGATTCTCTGGATACCCCTGCCATGGCCAAGGTATGCGCTCCTGGCCCATCCTTTCGTGATCCTGGTCCAGGCGGCGGCGATCTACGCGCTGATATCTGTTTACCGCGCCTTTCCTCCAAAGTACCACGATAACGTGAAGGTCCCGTAGTCGTCGGTATTCGAGTCGCTAGACCTGACCAGCCCACGCAGGTTGGTCAGCTTCCAGGAGAAAAGTATCCGGCGGTAGCCGACCACCAATCCGGTCGAGAGGTTCCCGAAGAAGTCCTCGCGCTCGACGCTGGGACTGTCCTTGAACGTGTTTCCGTCGGTGGGCAAGAAACGCGCCACCGCAAGGCCTTCCAGCCCGATGAACGCGTAGCCGTACCACCCGCTACCCTGCGACGGTGGGGTCATGCCAACCAGCCATGAGCCGCCGCCGAAACGCAGGTTGGCAACGCTGTAGTTGTCCGGCAGCGGATACCCGAGCCTTGCAACAAAACCTGCGTTGGCGCCGGTGAAGTAGTTTCCCAGGCCACCGCCCACGTGCGCCGCGAAGTCGTAGTGCGGGCGGCGTGGCCGGGTGCTGCGGAGGAGTCTCCGGTAGTACTGATAGTCCAGGTTCAACAGCGGCTCGTTGCTCAACTGGTGATCCCAGCCTTCGGGGACTGGCGCAGGGGTCCAGCCGTGGATCCACGTCTGCAATCCTTCGGCGCCCGAGCACGGCCCTACACAGCCGACGCGTAACGTGTAGGCGTGCATCGATCGCCTTCCGTGGGCGTAGACCGTCGTGTCCAGGAACAACACCCCGGCGTATGGCTGCTGGTCCGGGGGAGGCCACGGCGCCTCGATGTCCTCCGGGGTATACATCTCCTGGCCCAAGGTAAAGGAAAGGAAGCTCCGGTAATCGTCGTGTCCGATCTTGGGCAAGAAGGAAAACGCGTGCACGACCTTGCGCATGAAGTTTTTCCGGCCGTATCGTGCGACGTCGTCCGAGGTCCACGAGAAACCCACACCTGACGTGTAGTTCTGGTCCTTCCCCACGAAGACGTCATTCTCGTAGAAGAACGACAGCACACCCAGGCACGGCGTTTCATCGGCCTCGGTCGCGAAGCCGGGCCGGTACGCTGCCGATAACACGATCAGCAGCGTCAGCCAACACGTGTGCCAGCGGCGAGCCATAAGCGAGCGAATGTAGCATACCGGGAGGCCTTCGATTCAATGTGGACGGTCGTGGTCTTACCCCTTCACGACGATGACCACCTTCCCTCGCGCTCGTCCTGTTTCGAGATAGCGCATGGCCTCGGCGGATTCGTCTAGTGGGTATCGCCGATCGATGACAGGCTCGAGTTTCCCGTTTTCGAGGAGCGCGTTGAGCGATTCGAGATCCTTGCTCGTGACATCCGCAGTGAAGGCGGTGAACGTTCTGCCGTGCTTCGATGAGGCGGCGCGCGCAGCGAATGCGTTCCGAAGCATCCTTCCAACCGAGGTGAACCCGATGTTCACACACGTCCCCTCGGGATCCAGGATGCGTTCGTGATCCTTGACCGAGCGATTCCCGACGAGGTCAAGGATCAGTTCATAGTGCTGACCGGTCCGGGTGTAATCTCCCTGCGTGTAATCGATGACATGGTCGGCGCCGATCGACCGCACCAGGTCGAGATTCCGCGCGCTGCATACGCCGGTGACTTCGGCACCGAACGCCTTGGCTAGCTGGACGGCGAAGGTGCCGACACCTCCGGACGCACCGTTGATCAGCACTCTCTGGCCCGGCTGAACGTTTCCGTGGTCGACGAGTCCCTGCAGGGCGGTGATGCCGGCGACCGGTATGGAGGCCACCTCCTCGAAGGACGATCCGGCAGGTTTGTGCACCAGTCGGCCTTCACGGGCGCAGGCGTACTCTGCCAGGCCTCCGCCGTTGGTGCTTTGACCCCAGACCCCATCGCCAGGCTCGAATCGCGTGACGTCCTTCCCGACGGCCTCGACCACGCCCGCCACGTCCGAGCCCAGGATCGGACGTTTGGGCATCGTCAGTCCTTCCATCAACCGCATGAAGAAGGGCGACCCGCGCATGAAGTGCCAGTCGAGCGGGTTGACCGAGGAGGCATGGACTCGCATCCGTGCCTCATCGTCCGCGGGGACAGGCTTCTCCACTTCCCGAAGCTCGAGCACATCGGGCGATCCGTGTTTCGGACGATAGATGGCCTTCATGGGCTGACTCGCATTCCCGACGAAGTAGGGTACCCGAATCAGACGCTCGCGCTCTCTCAGACCGGGGAGGCGGAGAATTGCCGTGCCCCCCGGATTCCTTGCATGGTGGTGCGCAGATTGTTGCTTTGAATGGATCGCGGGCCAGCCGGCCGCGACCGGTAACTACTCAGTAGGCGAATACCTTTCGGTGACGGGTGTTGGCAGGCAGTTCGGGCGTCGTCCAGTCCCGGCGGTAGAGCTCCGGCCAGACTCCGTCCAGCTTCTCGCGGTCCGGAAACAGCCTTCGACCCAGGACCCTCTCCCAATTCCACGGCCGGTCCGTCAGGCCCAGGCGCATTGCCGGCGTTGTCGGGTCGCCCCGGCGTTCCGAGACCCCCTTGACGAAGTTGCGCCAGATCGCGACGAGAAACAGCCGCTCGACGATCGCGTTGAGGCGCCTTCCGAAGGCGATCGTCTCTCGTCTACGGGCGGCGAGGGAATGACGTAGCAGTCCATGGAGCAGGTCGGCTGGGAACATCGCCCGGTCCCGGGCGATGGCTCTAGCCGAACGAGGCGAGCCCTTTGGCCCTCGAGGAGGGTTGGGGTGCCGCTCCAGCTTGATGGCGTCGGCACGACGATGCTGCCGGACGGCCCGGTCGTAGGCCGGATGACCATCGCCAATGATCTGCAAACAGCGGCCGGGAGGGCGAAGGGGGAGCAGACGGTCCAGTATTCGGGAGGCTGAGCCGCCGTAACCACCTCGTTTCGGTCGCCGCGCTCGCCGTTTCCGTCGTCGTTCCTGCTGCAGCGATCGGCGGCCGGTGCGGGCGTGCGGTGCGGGATCGATCCCATAGACGAACCACGACCGCGCTCCGACCGGCGTGGCGACACCGAAGGGTAGGTCCTGGGTGAGCTCGAAGGTCTCGAAGTGATCGAGGACGACGGGCTCGTCCACCTGGCCCCCGAGTGCGACCAGGGCTCGCCGAAGCAACAGCAGCGCGTGTCGCCCGAGCAGGGCGCTGATCCGGGTAACGGTGGAGGGAGCGCAGCCGAGCGTCCGGGCCAGTTGGCGATGGGCGGAGCCGGCCTGAAGCCCCGCGGCTACGGGTCGCAGGAGTTCGGGCCGTTTGCGGTAATAGATGAGCGAGAAGGCGCGGCGGGAGAGCGTACTCCCGCATCGCATGCAGCGAAAGCGAGGAATTGTGGCACCGCGTGCGGTGCGGTAGAAGCCGTGCTTCCGGCAGCGGAAGCCATCGGGTTGGGAATGGTGGCGGCAGCTCTTTCCGGGGCAGAAACGCGGACGAAAATCCTGCAATCGATCAACGGGTGTACGCGGCCAGTCCACGCCGCGTGTCAGGGCAAGCAGCGTGCCCGGTACAGGTATTGATCCAAGGGTTTACTAATCAAGGACTTGACAATCCGGGCAAGGACTCCGGTGCCCGCCGACGGGCACCGAATGGACAACTGCGCCCGCATCCGGACGCAACAGTCTTGGCACCACCATGGATTCCTTGGTTCATGGGGCATGATCCTGAGCTACGCTCTCCGGTGAGATGCCCAACACCGTCAACCGCCTCCCCGTCGCGCTCCTAATCGGATACCTGATCCTGTCGGTCATTCTCGCCGTCAACCCGCACGACCGAGCGACCTGGTGGGCCGAGAACCTACCGATCTGGATGATCGTGGCCACGCTGGTCGCCACGCACCGCTTCTTTCGATTCTCCGGCGTTGCGTACGTGATGATGAGCGTTCTGGTCTATCTGCACACGATCGGTGGGCACTTCACCTTCGAGCGCGTCCCCTTCGACTTCGTCACGGACTTCTTCGGATTCGAGCGCAACAACTTCGACCGACTCGCACACTTCTCGGTCGGATTCTACGCCTACGCCATGGTCGAGTTCCTGTGGGTCAAGAAACTCAGCCCCTCGAGATGGATCGTGTCGCTGTTCGGGGTGTTCGCGATCTTCACGGCTGCCGCGGCTTACGAGATCATCGAGTGGATCTACGCCGCCGTGTCCGATCCGGAGGCGGGAGCCGCGTTTCTGGGTTCACAAGGCGACATCTGGGACGCGCAGAAGGACATGCTGGCCGATGGACTCGGGAGCATCGTCGCGGTGATTCTCTTCTGGGCCGTGCAGGCGCGGAAGTGACGCCAGAAGTGGATGGAGAGAAAACGCAATACGTTCTCGAGGCTGAGTCGGATTCTCACATGCAGTCTGATTGCATTCGCGACCGTCCGGCCTCGTGTAAAATAGCACCCGGTATGTCCATCAAGCTCGAGAAGGAAGCCGAGAAGCTTCTGATCGAATCGATCAAGCGCTTCTTCGCCGAGACCCTGGAAGAAGAGGTCGGTGATCTGAGGGCCTCTCTCGTTCTCGATTTCTGCATGAAGGAGATCGGGCCGAGTATCTACAACCAGGCCGTTGCGGACGCCCAGGCCATCCTGCAGGAAAGGATCGCCGACCTCGACGGTTCCTGTTTCGAGCCCGAGCACGCCTACTGGGACAAGAAGTAGTCGGCGCGGTCACGGTATTCCGGGGATTGAGACCTCCCCAAAAGCCGTAGAATGGGTCCGGCGAAAAGATGCAACCCCCTACCACCGATGCCACGAGATTGCTGAGGGCCGCGGCCTTTGCCGCCGAGAAGCACCGCCACCAGCGGCGCAAAGAAGCCGAGGCCTCCCCGTTCATCAACCACCCCCTCGCCGTGGCCACGGTCCTGGCGGAGGAGGGAGGTGTGACCGACGAGTCGCTGCTGATCGCGGCCCTGCTTCACGACACGGTGGAGGACACCGAGACGACCTTCGAGGAGCTCGAGGAGACTTTCGGGGCCGTCGTCCGGACCCTGGTCGCCGAGGTGACCGACGACCCGTCGCTCCGCAAGCGAGCCCGCAAGCAGCTTCAGGTCGAGCACGCTCCGGGCTCGTCCGACGCCGCCAAGCAGCTCAAGATCGCCGACAAGATCTGCAACGTGCGCGATATCGCCACCAAGCCGCCGGCCGGCTGGCCCGAGCAGCGCAAGGCGGAGTACCTGGACTGGGCCCGCCGCGTCGTCGCGGGGTGCCGAGGGGTCAACCCCAGGCTGGACGCTTCTTGCAACGCCGCGCTCGCGGAGGCCCGCCGGGTGCTGGGCCTCGATGAGGAGGTGGATCCGTGATCCCGGCCGTCTTGTTCTTGATCGACGGCTCCTCGGGAGCGGGGAAGTCGCACCTCTTGCGGTACGTCGAAAGCACACGCGACGGTGCGACCGCAATCCGGAAGCGCACCACGCGCCCGCAAAGAAACGACGAGCGCGGCAAGGCCTGGTCCGATCTGATTCACGTAACCGAGCCGGACTTCCAGGACTCTCGGCTCGACTACCGCTACCGTTTCCGCGGCAACCGGTATGGGTTCTCAAGAAGCGAGATCTGCTGCGCGCTGGAAACGGGCCCGATCTGCTTGGTCGTGGTGCGGGACCTCGACACGATCCGGCGGGTGGCGCTCGACCTGCCCGAGGTCCGATCGATCTCGGTCCTCGTTCAGGCGTCGGAGGAGATCCGTCTCCGCCGCCTCGCCAGGGAGGGCAAGGGGGAGACGACGCGTCACGCGGTAGCCAATCCCGCTCCCGCGATCCTCGATCCCGGGAGCTACGATGAGGTTCTCGTGAACGAGGCGTCGGCGGGGGAGTACCACGACAAGATCGACGCCATGATCGCACGTTACGCCGGTTCCGAGATGCACGGGAGGACAACGGTTTGATGCGAGCACTCCTAGCAATCGTGATGACCGCGGTCGCATTCGGCGGCTGCGCGCCTCCCACGGAAAAGGCCGCCCCGTCGGCCACCGTGGACGAGTTGATGGACGCCGACCGCGCCTTCGCTCGCGACGCCGCGGAGCGAGGACTCGACGGCTGGATGTCGTGGTTCTCCGACGACGCCGCGAGGTTCGCGCCGGACGACAAGATCGCCCGCGGCCTGGAGGCGATCCGCGAGCAGGACGCGCCGATCTTTGCCGACCCTGCCATCCGGCTGGTCTGGGAGCCGACCGGCGGCGGCGTGTTCGATGACGGCGATCACGGATTCACCGTGGGCCGCTACGACGTCGTCCAATCGACGGAGGGCTCGCCTCCCACGACGCTTTCCCGCGGTCGATACGTCTCGATCTGGCGCCGGGACGCCTCGGGCGGCTGGAAGGTGATACTCGATACCGGATCCGCCGATCCGCCCGAGGTCGGCGACGGGTCCGAATGATCTCACCCGGACCGGCCGCCGCCGTGACGGCGCTCGCCCTGTTTCTTGCCGGTGCCGGTGCTGACGTCGGCGCCGCTGTCGAGGTCGAGGAATCCGTCGAGAACTACGACATCTCGGGCTCGAAGGCGGGGCAGCTCAAGCGCGCGATGAAGAGGCTCGGCCCGCGAGAGGGTGGCCGGCGCTACGCCGCCTATACCGCGTGGACCCTGACCTGGACCTACACCTTCGACGAACGGGAGACGGAGTGCCGCTTCGATTCCTTCGACGTCCGGGCCGCGATCACGATGACCCTGCCCCGCTGGGAGCCGGGTGGCGACGCCCCGGTCGAGCTCCTCGAGCGCTGGGAGCAGTTCATCGATGCGCTCGAGCGGCACGAAAACGGCCACGCGCGCATTGCCCTCGAGGCGGCCGCAAGCATCGACGCCGCGGTCTCGGCGCTGGGTCCGCGAGCGAGCTGCGAAGAGCTCGAGCGCGAAGCCGACGCGACGGCGAGAGACAAGGTCGAGCGCTATCGCCACCGTGAGCGCCGGTACGACGAGCAGACGAACCACGGCAGGGCGCAAGGCGCGCGCCTCTGAGGGCGGCCGGCCGGGTTACAATCGCCCACCTGAGACCGCCCGGACCCCCCGAGCGGAAACGCTCGGCAGGAGATCCATGGCCCTGTCCCGATCGAAAGCCGCCGTCGAAGCGCGTCGTCGCCGCAAGCTCGAGCGCCTGCTGCGACGCGAGCAAGAGCTGTGGGCCGAGGGGTTCGAGCGGGTGGCGGGCGTTGACGAGGCGGGCGTGGGTCCCCTGGCGGGGCCGGTCGTCGCCGCCGCGGTGATCTTCCCGCCGGGGGAGGGTCTGCGGGGTGTGGACGATTCCAAGCGGCTCGATCCCGGCGCCCGGGGCGAGCTGGCCGAGAAGATCCGGGAGTCGGCGTCGCACTGGGCGGTCGGGAGGGTCGATCCGCTGGAGATCGATCGCCTCAACGTCTACCAGGCCAGCCTCGAGGCCATGCGACGGGCCTTGCGGGGGCTCGACGCGGCCCCCGACTTCGTCCTGGTGGATGGGCGCGGCGTTCTGGGCATCGAGACCCCGTACGAGGTCATCGTCGGCGGCGATGCCGCCTGTCACGCCATCGCGGCGGCGTCGATCCTCGCCAAGACTGCCCGCGACGCGCTCATGATCGACTACGACCGGCAGTACCCGGGCTACGGGTTCGCGTCCCACAAGGGCTATCCGACCGAGGCTCACCGGGACGCCATCCGCAAGCTCGGCCCGTGCGACATCCACCGCCGATCGTTCACGCTGCTCCCGCACCCCACCCTGTGGGACTGACCGCCCCCGATCACGACCAGAGATGATCCCTTTGGGGGGTTGTTCCCATGGAATTCGCCTGGGGGCTGTCCTATAATCCGCGCCCTGTTCCCAACCTTTTAGCGGTTTTTCCAACCGGAGGCTCGGTCGTGAAGATCCACGAATACCAGGCCAAGGCGATCCTGAAACGCTTCGGCGTCCCGGTGCCGGAGGGTGACGTTGCGCACTCCCCGGACGAGGCTCGCGCCATCGCCGAAAAGCTCGGCGGTCGCGTCGTCGTGAAGTCGCAGATCCACGCGGGAGGTCGCGGCAAGGGCACCTTCCGCGACAAGAGCGGACAGACGGTCCCCCGTCCCGGCGACGGCGACCGACCCCTCGGCGGGGTGATCCTGGCCGACGATGCCGCAGCGGCCGAGGTGCTCGCCCGGGGCATGCTCGGCAACGTCCTCGTGACCCGCCAGAGCGGGCCCGAGGGACGCGAGGTCCGCCACCTGTTGATCGAGGAGGGCATGGACATCGCCAGCGAGTTCTACCTTGCCCTGATCCTCGATCGCGCCACGCGCTCGCCGGTCTTCATCGCCAGCGCCGAGGGCGGCACGGAGATCGAAGAGGTCGCCGCCGAGCGCCCCGACGCGATCCTGCGAGTCGCGGTCGACCCCAGGGTCGGATTCTCTCCGTGGATCGGACGCAGAATCGCCTTCGGTCTGGGGCTCGAGGGCAAGCAGGTCTCCGCGGCGGTGAAGCTGACCGCGGCCCTGTACCGCGCCTTCATGGAGACCGACGCCTCGCTGGCCGAGATCAACCCGATGGTCCTCACCGGCGACGGGCGGGTCCTGGCCCTCGACGCCAAGATGAACTTCGACGACAACGCCCTCTACCGCCACCCCGACATCAAGGAGCTTCGTGATCTCGGCGAGGAAGACCCGCTCGAGGTGGAGGCTTCGAAGTACGGGTTGAACTACATCAAGCTCGACGGCAACGTCGGCTGCATGGTCAATGGCGCCGGGCTCGCGATGTCCACCATGGACATCATCAAGCACCACGGCGGCAGCCCGGCCAATTTCCTCGACGCCGGCGGGGGCGCCACCACCGAGATGATCACCGCGGCCTTCCGCATCCTGCTCAGCGACGACAACGTCAAGGCGGTCCTGATCAACATCTTCGGCGGCATCATGCGCTGCGACGTCGTCGCCGAGGGCGTGGTCGCCGCGGCGAAGGCCGTGGGCATCGAGGTTCCGGTCGTGATACGGCTCGAGGGCACGAACGTCGAGCGGGGCAAGGAAATCCTGAAAGAGTCCGGTCTCACCTTCGAGGTGGCCGACAGCATGAGGGACGCGGCCGAAAAGGTCGTCGCCGCCGCGGAGGGGAGGTAGCCATGGCCGTGCTCGTCGGCAACGACACCCGTCTGGTTGTCCAGGGACTGACCGGCAGAGAGGGAACCTTCCACACCCGCCAGGCCGTGGCCTATGGCACCCAGGTGGTCGCCGGGGTGACCCCCGGAAAGGGCGGCCAGGAGGTCGACGGCATACCGGTTTTCGATACCGTCGACCGGGCGGTCCGCGAGACCGGAGCCAACGCCAGCGTGATCTTCGTGCCCCCGCCGTTCGCTGCGGATGCCATCATGGAAGCGGCGGAGGCCGGGGTGGCGGTGGTGGTCTGCATCAGCGAGGGCATCCCGACGCTCGACATGGTCCGCGTGTGGAGCTTTCTCGAGGCTCGCCCGACGAGGCTGATCGGGCCGAACTGCCCCGGGATCATCACGCCCGGCGAGTGCAAGATCGGCATCATGCCGGGGCACATCCACATTCCCGGGCCGGCCGGGGTCGTCTCACGATCCGGGACGCTGACCTACGAGGCCGTCGACCAGCTCACCCATCTCGGAATCGGGCAGTCGACCTGCATCGGTATCGGAGGGGACCCGATCGTGGGTACCAACTTCATCGACATGCTCGAGCTGTTCCAGGCCGATCCGGCCACCGAGGTCGTGGTGATGATCGGCGAGATCGGTGGCACCGCCGAGGAAGAGGCCGCCGAGTACGTCAAGGCTCACGTGACCAAGCCCGTCGTGTCGTTCATCGCCGGGCAGACCGCGCCTCCGGGACGCCGCATGGGACACGCCGGGGCGATCATCGCCGGTGGCAAGGGGACCGCCGCCGAGAAGATGAAGGCACTGGGTGAGGCCGGCATCCACGTCGCCGAGACGCCCGCGGAGATCGGAGAGACCGTCAAGCGAGCGCTGGGGCGCTAGCGCCACCCGCGACACGAGGAGGAGGGGGAATGGAGAAGACGTTCGCCATCATCAAGCCGGACGCCGTCGGGAACGGCCACATCGGCAAGGTTCTTTCGAGGATCGAGGATGAGGGCTTCCGCATCGTGGCGATGCGCATGCTGCACCTGACGCGCGGCGAGGCCGAGGGCTTCTACGCCGTTCACCGGGAGAGGCCGTTCTTCGGCAGCCTGACGGCCTATATGTCCTCGGGACCCGTCGTGACCCTGGTCCTCGAGCGAGACGACGCCATCCCGCACTGGCGGAAGACCATGGGCGCGACCGATCCGGGCAAGGCCGAGCCGGGGACGATTCGCAAGCAGATCGGAGAGTCGATCGAGCGCAACGCGGTGCACGGTTCCGATGCCCCGGAGACCGCGGCCATCGAGATCGCCTATTTCTTCCGCGGAGTCGATCAGCTCTCGGATCGCTAGGCCGAGGAGCGTCGCCATCGGTCGCCGGTCGGGCCCTGCCGTCGGATTCTGGTAGCATCCGGTGTGATGCACCTGCTCCGGCGGCTCCTGGGCTATTTCAAGCCTTACCTCGGGCAGATGGCGGTCGCCTCGATCCTGCTCGCCGCGGCGGGCGGGCTGATGTCCGCCGTCATCGCCGCCCTCAAGCCGCTCACCGATCAGATTCTCGGCGGGGTCACCGGTGCGACGGCGGTCGAAGCCGAGGGCGGTGCGAACCTCCTCGATACCGTCATCGGTCGGCTCCCGGTGGAGAGCGGGTCCGATTGGTTGCGCGACAATCCTTTCGCGGCGGTGCCGGTTCTCCTGGTTGTCATCTACTTCATCCGGAGTGTCTTCCTGTACTTCGGGCAGTACCTTTCGACGCGCGCGGGCGCGTCGATCATCCGGGACCTCCGCGCCGAGCTCTACGAGAGGATCGCCTACCAGTCCCAGCGCTTCTTCCAGGAGCACTCGACGGGTCTGATCCTCTCGCGCGTCCTCAACGACGTCCAGCGGGTCCAGAACCTCACCACCAAGGTGCTGGCCGACCTGGTGCGGGTTGCCGCGACCGTGCCGTTCATCCTGGTCGTGATCTTCCTTCATGATTGGAAGCTGTCGCTTCTCTCGCTGGCGGTGATTCCGGCCCTCGGATACCCGATGGTCCGTCTGGGCAAGCGGCTGCGGCGTGCGGCGACCCGCTCGCAGGAAACGATGGCCGATGCTGCCGGTCTGATGACCGAGACGATCCAGGGCGCCAAGGTCGTCCAGGGTTTCGCCATGGAGCCTTTCGAGATCGCGCGTTTCCGAGAGGCGATCGACAGGAATCTCGGGGCCGACATCAAGGCAGGTCGCGCGGCCGCCATGGCGACGGCCCTGATGGAGATCGTCGGCGCCGTCGCGGGCGCGGTGCTGTTCTACCTCGCGGGGCTGGCGATCGCGCGCGGAACGGTGGACCCAGGCGACTTCGTGGTGGTGATCACCGGATTGGGGCTGCTGGCGATGTCCCTGCGTCGACTCAACGCGGTCAACCTCGAGATCCAGCGTGCGCTGGCCGCCGCGGCGCGGATCTTCGACATGCTCGACCACGAGCGCGATATCCGCGATGTCGCCGACGCCAAGGCGCTGCCGGCGTTCTCCGAGGAGATCCGGTTTCACGATGTCGGCTTCGCCTACGAGGATCGCAAGGTCGTCGACGGTATCGCGCTCGCCATCCGCAGCGGTGAGGTCGTGGCGCTGGTGGGAGCCTCGGGCTCCGGTAAATCGACGATCGCCAATCTGGTCGCCCGGTTCTACGATCCCACCGAGGGGCGGATCACCGTGGACGGTCACGATCTGCGAGAGGTCACGCTCCGCTCGCTGCGATCCCAGATCGGCCTGGTGACCCAGGAGACGGTCCTGTTCGACGAGACGGTCCGGAACAACATCGCCTACGGCCGTTCCGACGTTTCGCTCGAGCGCGTGCGGGCCGCGGCCCGGGCGGCCCACGCCGAGGAGTTCATTGTCGAGATGGGTGACGGCTATGACACCGTGCTCGGCGAGCGCGGTGCGCGGCTGTCGATGGGCCAGCGACAGCGGATCGCCATCGCCCGCGCCTTGCTGAAGGACCCGCCGATCCTGATCCTCGACGAGGCGACCTCGGCGCTGGACGCAGAGTCGGAATCTCTCGTTCAGGCCGCGCTGAACAACCTCATGGCAGGTCGTACCAGCATCGTGATCGCCCACCGCCTGGCGACGGTTCGCCGCGCCGATCGCATCGTGGTGCTGGAGCGCGGCCGCATCGTCGAGGAGGGGACTCACCGCGACCTCCTCGAGCGGGACGGCATCTACGCGAGACTGTACGACCTCCAATTCCGGGAAGATTAGGGTGCCGTCGATTCGTCGCGACCTGCTGGTGATCGTGCTCGCCACCGCGACCCTCTTCGGGATCGCCCTCGGCGCGCGCGATCTGTGGAATCCCAACGAGCCGGTCTACGGCCAGGCGGTCGCCGAGATGGCCGCGCGGGGAGACTGGCTCCTCCCGACGGTCAACGGCAACGATTTCGGCGAGAAGCCGATCCTGTACTTCTGGCTCGCCCGCCTTTCCTCGCGAGCCCTGGGAGGGGTGAGCGAGCTCGCCCTGCGTGCGCCGTCGGCTCTGGCAGGCGTCACGGGCGCCGTGTTGCTCTACCTTCTCGTTCTGCCGTACGCCGGACGCACGCGATCCAACCTCGCCGTCGCGCTCTATGCAACCACGGTCATGATCTTCTGGGGCTCCCGGACGATCCAGATGGACATCCTCGTCATGGTGACGACCCTGGGCATCGTGCTGGCCGTGACCCGGGTCCTGGATCACGGCCTGTCGCCCTCGGCGGGCTGGACTCTCGCCGGGGTTGCCGCCGGTCTCGGCTTCCTCTCGAAGGCGCTGGTGGGTGTCATCGTCCCGGCCGTCGTCATCGTGGTCTACGCCGTGGTCACGCGGCGGTGGCGCCGTCTGGTGACGCCCGCGGTTCTCCTGGGAGTCGCGGCCTTCGTCGCCGTGGGCGCGCCGTGGGTATTGTGGCTGGCGGCCGCGGGAAAGACGGACTTTCTCGTCGAGCTCTTCTATCGCCAGCACTTCGCGCGGTTCATCGACCCGTGGGATCACGTCCGCCCGTGGTGGTACTTCCTGAAGTACTTCTGGATCGACATGGCGCCATGGTCGTGGTTCGTGCCCGTGGCGGTGGCGCTGCCCGCTCGCAACGACGACGAGCGCCGCCTCGATCTGCTGGCCTGGCTGTGGATCTTGGGGCCGATCCTCTTCTTCACGCTGTCCGCGAGCAAGCGCAGCGCCTACATCCTGCCGGTCGCACCGGCCGTCGCGGTGCTGGTGTCGGGTGTGGCCGAGCGGCTCGTGGATGGCCGACTGGGGCCGCGGAGGTCGAGCGTGTGCGCGGCTCTCGCGGGGCTGTTCGGCCTCGCGACGATCGGAGCCGGTGTCGCCCTCTTGCTCGAGGTGATCCCGGCCTATCCCGACGCGGCCACCGAGGGCCGCGCGGTCGCCCTGCTCCTGGTGGCGGGAGGAGCGAGCGTGCTGGTGGGCGTGACCTTCCTGCGCCGCATGCGACTGGCGGCCCCGACGGCGCTGCTGTCTCTGGTGGTCGTCTTGTACCTGTTCGCTTCGGTGTCGGTCCTGCCGGCGGCAAACGCCTACAAGTCGGCGAGGCCGTTTTGCGATCGGGTCGCTTCCGTGGTGGCACCGGGCGAGCCTCTGGCGTCGTACCGATTCTGGTCCTGGAGGGCGAGCTACCCGTTCTACCTGAGGCGTCAAATCCCGAACCTGCAGACCCCGGAGGAGCTACGCGACTACTGGAGACGGGACGAGCAGGTCTTTCTGATCCTTCAGGACGCCCAACTCGACGCCGCACGGGCCGTCCTGGGCGATCTCGACCCCTGGGTTCAGGCCGGAATCGGAAGCCGTACCGCCTACCTGTTCTCGAACCGCTGAGCGGTCTGGCCTAATAGGCCTTGCGGAGCAGGATCAGGGTGAGGGCGATCACCACGAACAGCATCCAGTGCTCGCGGTTGCGGAGCATGCGCTCGGACGACCATCCGGTGGCGGTGCTCTCGGGGTAGGGGTGCCGGGCGGGGAGCAAAGAGGGTACGGACCGGAAGTACCGCGCGTAGCTCTCGCCGTGGGCCTCGCGAAGCCTGGCAGGCTCGACGCGTTCTTTGCGGGGAAGGTAGTAACCGAAGAAGATCGCGTAGCCGCACGCCAGGACGATCCAGCTCGCACCGTACGGCAGGCGCGCCATGATGCACAGCCCCGTGAAGATCAGGAGCCGTCCGAGATAGAGAGGATTCCGTGTGTAGCGGTACGGCCCCGACGTCACCAGCTCCCGGGTCTTCAAGAGGTGGCCCGCAGCCCACAGTCGCAGGGCCTCACCGGCGGCGGCGAACAGGAAGCCGACCGTCACGCCCAGCGGCGTAGGCTTGGCCAGGATCACCAGCGCGACGACCAGCGCGTTGACGGCGATTAGCCGCACGGCCCCGAGCGTTCGGTTGTAGGCGGTTGGACTCAACGACGGCCAATCTCCGCGGACAGGGTTCCAGAAACCCACGACAATAACGTAGCGCCCCCGACGGGCCAATGCCGCCTGGCGTCAGTCGATCTCCAGCCCGCGCAGACGGTTGATCGCCGCTGCCAGCTCGAAACTCCGGGGAAGCGCGAGCTCGGGAGACGGGTCCAGCTCGCGAAGACCGTCCCCGGCGGCCTCGCCGACCGCTCGCTCGACGAGCTGGCGGAGCGAGATCCGCTCGACGGCGATACCTCCGGCGCGCTTGAGCAACACGCCGATGGCACGGGCCTGCGAGTCGTCGACGAGCTGTTCCAGGGAAGCGAGGTCGATCGTCTCCTCTCCGAAGACCAGCTCGCGAAGGCCGTGTGCCTTGACCCGCTCGCGGCGACCGCGACGTGGATCGAAGGACCGGGGCAGAGGGCGTCGCGACGTTACCCGCACGGGATGGGCGGGGTCCCCGAGGGTCCTGCCGGTCGGATGCTCCGACGCCACCCGACGCGCTTTCTCGCCGACCTCGTGCGGCTGGAAACTTTCGAGCAGGAAGACCTGGTCGGCGACGTCGAGGTAGTCGCCGTTTCCACCGACCACGAGCAAGGTCGAGACGCCGAGGCTTTCATGAAGCTCTCGAACGCGATCGATCAGCGGGGTGATCGTCTCTTGGTGGACCAGCGCCTGCATCCTGGCGTCGCGGATCAGGAGATTGGTCGCCGAGGTGTCCTCGTCGAGCAGCACGGCCCGCGCGCCGACCTCTAGGGCCTCGAGGATTCCGGCGGCGAGGCTGGTCGAGCCCGAGGCATCCTGCGTCGTGAACCGTTCGGTGTCGAGCCCGCCCGGCAGGTCGTGGATGAAGGGGCGAAGGTCGACGGCGACCACGCTGCGACCGTCCTCGCTACGGACCTTGACCGTATCGGCGCGCGTCACGACCCACTCGCGGCCGTCACCCGGCACGTGCGGGTAGACGCCCCGCTGGATCGCCTCGAGCAGCGTCGTTTTCCCGTGAAAGCCGCCGCCGGTGATCAGGGTCACGCCCTCCGGGATGCCCATGCCGTGGACCTCACCGTGGTGGAGGGTCGGGAGGGTCACGCGATGGGAGTCGGGTGCGCGGAAGGCGGCGGCGCCGTCCAGCGGCCTCGACGACACCCCGGAGGCGCGGGGGAGGATGCTGTCGTCGCGAACGAACGCTACGAGCCCCCGCTCGGGGAGCATCGACTGCAGGTGCGCGTGATCCTCGCACAGCTCGACCCACCCTCTCGCCTCGGCCGCATCGAGCCGATCGTGGGTGATGGCACGGGCGGCCTCGGGAAGACCGTGGACCAGAAGATCCGCCGCCGCCCGTCCCAGCACGCTTCGTCCCTGGGCGGGCAGCCCGACACGGAAGCGAAGCTCGACCCCCTCGGCGTCGATCCCGCAGCCGGATCGCCGGAGGATCTCGGCGTCGCCCGCGTCGACCCTGACGCGCCCCGAGTGGCCCATGCCCCGGACCTCGGGCAAACGGAGCACGGCTCCGGCAAAGACCCGCAGGAGGTAGTCGCACAGCGCGGTCTCACGAGGCGGGGTATTCCAGAGGTCGCGTGGGATGCGGTGCACGCCCGCGGGGACCTCGATCCGCACCCTGGAGGGCGTCGCGAAGGGATCGCCCTGGACGTGCTCGACCACGACCGTGACGCGGTCGCCGGTCCAGCGCCCCTTGACCTCCCGATAAGCGCGGTAGCCCCGCCGATCGATGCGGTGAAGCACGCGCTCGAGATCGCGAAGCGTCGCCACCGCTACTCCCGGTCGCGAAGCCGGTTCAGGGCTCCCTTGATCCGCCGGCCCCGGGCGTGCCACATTGCCGCCGAGGGCGAGACCGTCGAGGCGGCCGCGTCGACGTCGCGTCCGGTCCACCTGGCGCGCATGCGCGCGACGGCTACACGGTCGAGCACCGCGAGGCGACGGAAGATCGCGCGCCGAACGACCCCTGCACGTTCGCCGACAACCCATGCCATGGCGAGGTCGACGATGTAGATCGCCCCGTCCGCGGCCACCAGCACGTCACGATGGTGCAGATCACCGAGGGCGATACCGCGGGCGTGCAGCGCGTCCACGCGATGCTCGAGTCGATCGAAGAAGGCGTCATCACAGGGCCGGTCGCGAAGATCGGCAAGGGGTTCGGCGTCGACTCGCTCGAGGGCCAGGCAAAAGGGCCCGGGCCGTCCGAGAAAACGCGGCAGGCCGGGCAGTCCGGCCGCCGCCCGGTAGGCGCGGGTCTCGCGCCGAAGCAGCAGGCGGCCGAGGGTGTTGCGAACGAGGAAACCGCGAGGCCCGTAGTCCTTGACCGCGACCTCGAGCCCATCGAGGCGATACAATAAGACGTCGGCCTTGGTGAAGTTGCGCCCCGGCAGGCGTCGCCACGGCCTCGCGAGCCCGGTTCGTATCGGCTCGAGCGCGGCGAGAGGCGAGGTGCCTGAGCGGGACTCCGGGTCCGCCATGGTAACCCTTGGAACAGATCGAGTTGCGAGGTTGAAGGCCACGAGCGGGGCCAAAATAGCACCGACTCAGGGAGGCGACCAAGTCGTGAGAGGTCCGTCCCGCCCGCCTCGACGAGGTGAGATCGCCGCTGCGACGACGAGCGTCCTGAGGTCGGGGGATGCGGGCCGTGCCGACCTGCTCGTCGTGGATCTCGGCGAGGGCCCGCTGGTGGTCAAGGACTTCGCGACGAAGTCGTGGTGGGGGCGGGTGCTGGGCCGTTTGCTGACGGCGCGCGAGATCCGCGCCTATCGATGGCTGGGCGAATCGAGGGACGTCCCGCGCCTGATCGGGCGGATCGATGCCCACGCGCTGGCCCTCGAGAAGATCGACGGTGTGATCCTCTCGCCCGCGGTTCGCCACCGCGATGCCGGCGGAACGCTGGCCTCGAGGATTCGCGCGCTGGCCGACCGGATGCACGCCAAGGGATTCGCGCACCTCGATCTCAACCGCCGGAACCTGCTTCGTTGCGCCGACGACCAGGTGGTCGCCCTCGATCTTGCGGGAGCGATCTGGTTCCGGCCCGGCAGTCTTGCCCACCGTCTGTTCTTCCGCCCGTTCGCCACCGCTGACGACAGCGCATGCCTGAAGTGGAAGGACCGTCTGGCGCCGGGGACCTTCGACGCCGATGAGGAGACGCGGTTCCGTCGACTTCGTTTCCTTCGCAACCTGTGGCCTTTCAATCGCAAGCCGCCCAAAACCGCCCAGGACTCCTGAGGGATCGACCGTGGAGCTCTCGATCGTCGTTCCCGTGCGCGATGAACGGGACAACCTCGAGCCCCTGGTCGACGAGATCGAGAGCCGCTTGGTCTCCGCGGTGGCGTCGTTCGAGATCCTCCTGATCGACGACGGCAGCACCGACGGCTCGTCGGAGAGGATTGCCGACCTCGCCGCCTCACGGGCACGCCTGCGCGGAGTGCACCTCCGGCGCCACGCCGGTCAGAGCGCCGCGCTCGACGCCGGCTTCAAGGCGGCACGGGGTCGGACCGTCGTGACCCTCGATGCGGATTTGCAGTACGACCCCGCGGACATACCGCGGCTCCTGGAGGCCCTCGAGGGCCACGATGCCGTGACCGGCTACCGTGTGGATCGCAGGGACGGTTGGGTGAGGCGCGTCTCGTCCGGCGTCGCCAACACCGTGCGTGACCGGCTTTCCGGAGATCGCGTCACCGATACCGGGTGCTCGCTGAAGGCTTTCCGGCGGGAATGCCTCGGCGCGCTGAGGCCGTTCGACGGCATGCACCGCTTCCTTCCCACGCTGCTGCGCATGGAGGGCTATCGGGTAGTCGAGGTGCCGGTGAGCCATCGCCCGCGGCGGCACGGCCGCAGCAAGTACGGCGTTCGCAATCGCATCGTGCGCGCCTTCACCGACCTGATGGCGATCCGCTGGATGAAGCGTCGGCGGCTCGACTACGACGTCGTCCGAACCGAGCCTTGAGCCAGTCTTCTAGAAGGATCCGCTCGCGGACATGTCCGCCTCGGTGGGGGCGAAGTAACCCCGGCGGGTGTAGACCACGAGGCGTTTGTCCGAGGTGTCGAGTCGGATCTCCCGCCACGTGCCGTCGTGACGCGTGTCGTCGGAGACATACGCCAGCGAGTACATGTGTCGGAGGTCGTCGGCCACCTCCTCGAAGGCCTTCTTCAGCTTGGAAGGGCCGCTCGCGAACAGCGCGCGCCCGCCGGTCTTCTTGGCCATCTCGTCGAGGATCGACTTGAGGGTCCGCCGGCCGTAGAAGTCGGGCTGAGACCCCAGGTTCTTGCCGATGCCGATGGAGAAGATGATGACCTCGTCGCGAAGGGCACGGTCAAGCGCCTCGTTGAGGGTGTGAAGGCTCCCGGGCTCGAGGCCGCTGCTCGCCTCGTCGCGACCGTCCGAGAGCAGCACCAGTACACGCCGGCCCTCGAGCGGCTCCATCCGTCGTGAGGTCTTCCAGACGGCATCGTAGAGGGCCGTGCCGCCCTTGGCCTTCGCGGTCGCGATCGCGGCCTCGAGCCGCTTGCGATCGGGGGTCAGCGTCTGGGCCACGACAACCTCGTCGCTGAACATCACGACCATGCCCTCGTCGCCGTCTTCCAGGACGTCGAGGAACTTCAGGGCGGCCTCCTGGGCGCGCTCGAGCTTCTTGCCTTCCATGGTGAGCGAGTTATCGAGCACGATCGCCACGCTCAGTGGCTTGCGCTCCGAGGTGAACCGCTCGATCTTCTGGGGTCTGCCGTTCTCGGTGACTTCGAAGTCGTCTCGCTCCAGGTCGGTGACGTAGCCGCCAGCGGCGTCGCGCACCACGGCGTAGAGGTTGACCAGGGCCACCTCTTCGAAGTGGGTCACTCGCAGGCGACTCGTGCGGACCGCGGCCCCCACGCTCGTGCCGTTCGAAAGATGAAGGATCGCCTCGAGCGAATGCCCCGCCCCGGTCTCGCCGGCATCCCACGTGGTGCGCCAAGGGGGATCGTGGAGCGTGACCAGGGGAGCGTCGTCGACGAAGATCTCGACGCGGTCGGCCCGGAGGCCCGGGGGCACCCGGACGTCGAGGACGATCTCCGCCGGGCCGAGAACTGTCTGGAGGTGGATCGGGGTCACGAACTCGATCGCGGGCGGCTCTTCGGCCGGCGTGACCGCGAGCCCCAGCGCTACGACGACTGCCGCGATACCGCACACCGCGCCTGCTGTACGTACCTTACCGTACGAGGGCATCACGCCTCCTTCTACGAGATTCATTGGACAAAGTTATCAGCGCTGCGCGCTATTCGCCAAAGCCCCCGTGGCGGCGGGCGGTCGCGACGCGTCGCACCTGGAAGACGACCAGCGTGCCGTCGTCGGTGAAGCCGAACTCGACATCCTGGGCCCGCCCGGTGGCGGCCTCGAGCACCCGCGCCAGCTCGCCCAGTCGCGCGACCTCACCGTTGGTGAGGCTTGGCCGACCGGCCTGGTCCGCTTCGACAGCTACCTCCATCGTCCCGGTGCCGTCGGGGTCCAGGACGATCTGCGTCGAGCCCTCGCCGGGCTCGACGCGGACCACCTCTCCCGTGCTGCGCCGCACCCAGTAGAGATCTCCGGGCACCTCTCCCTGAGAGATGCCCTCGCCCAGGCCCCACGTGGCGTTGATCAGGAGGGTGTCGGGTCTTCCCGCGGGGTCGCGGGTGAGGAGCACTCCCGCCGAACGCGTCGCGACCATCTCCTGGACCAGCACCGCCTGGCTGGCGTCGATGGGCATCAGCCCCGATGCCGCCATGGTCCTCAACGCCCGCGCGTTCCACAGGGACGCCCAGGTCTGCCGGATGCGGTGGAGCACGTCGGTCAGCCCCACGACCCCGAGGGCCGTGTCGAACTGGCCCGCCAGGCTGCTACTGGCCCCGTCCTCGATCGTGGCCGACGATCGCACCGCGACGCACTCGGCACCCAGCTTTTCGAGGGCCGACCGGACCGCGCGGGCGACGTCCTCGGGAAGGTCGGCGGACAGGATCGCGGCGCGGGCGCGCCGCGAGGCGCCCGCGTCGTCGGCCTCGCGGAGCGCCGCCTCGAGCCGCCCCTCGATCTCGCCGAGGACGTGAAGGCGATAGGCCGCCGAGGCCACGACGAATCCGTCGGGAACGATGCAGCGATCGGGCAGGACGGCTCGAATCTCGAGAAGGCCCGCCGCCTTCCCCCCGACCCGGCCGCGATCCTGCGGGCCGGCCGCGAAGAGCGGCACGACGAGCGCGTCCCCGACACCGGCGCGCATGGCGTCCGTCTGTTCCTGGAGTCGCTCCTCGAGCCGGTCGAGGTCCTCATCGGGCAGCCCGGCGCGGCGGGCACGACGGAGAAGCTGCAGGAAGCCGCCGAGTCGATGGCGCAGAGCTTCGTCGGGCAGGCCGAGCGATTCGACGACCCGTACGCCGAGGGCCCTGCGCAGGCTCTCCCGTCGCTGCTCTGCCTGTTCGAGGATGGGGACGACCAGACCGTCCAGGATGGTTGGATCGCCACCGAGGTCCTCGATCAGCAGGCGCTCACTCGCGACCTGGGCCTCGAGTCGTCGCACCGCACGATCGAGATCGTCGATGGCCTCCGCGATGCCGATCTCGACCTCGGTGCTCAGGAAGCCGGCCTCGGCGCGACCGAAGACGCTGCGCCGAAGGCCCTCGCGCAGTCGCTCGACGCCCTCGCGCCGCGCCGGATCGGCCAGCAACGCGTCGATGAGGCGACGGGCGGCATTTCCCGAAGGAACGATGTGATTCAGAAACGCCGCCTCGAGCAGGTAGGTGAAGACCGCGCCGTCGGTCTCGCCGGCATCTTCCAGGAGACGTTGCAGCAGGTCGTCGCGATCCGGATCGTCGGCGTAGGCGCGGAGGGACTCGTGGAGGCGGCTCGTCCTCTTGCGAAGGGCGGGATCGATGCCTCCCGGCACGCGAACCGTTCCGTGGTCACCGTCGAGCAGGACGACGTCGCCCTCGCCCAGTACGGGCGGGTCTCCCGCCCCGACGACGTCGCCGAGCTCCAGAATTCCGCGCGGGTCGTCCTCGGGGAGGATGCGCGCGCGACTTCCCGGCCCCAGAGAGACCGACGGCTTCCCGAACTCTCGTGAGAGGAGGCTCACGTGAGACAGGAGCGCCCCGCCGAGGGTCAGGGTGCCCGCCGACGCCAGAATCCTCCCGACATCCTCCGGCGTGGCGCGTTCCGCCACCAGGATCGAGCCGTCCACCGAGACGGGATCCAGGTCGGCGCGGTTTCGGCGCAGGGGACCGCAGGCGGTGCCGGGAGAAGCCCCCCGTCCCTGGACGCGGAGGATTCCCGGCCGCTCTCGCTCAGGGGATTCGCTCATCCGGCCGCCATATTAGCTCGTGACGGGGACGAGTGGGGAATGCCCTATGGACCTGGCGAGGGCGGAGCCATCGGGGCCTCGGATGGGAGCGGCGGTGCCGGAGGCGCCGGCGCCGCGGGAGGCTCCGCCTGCGGCTGGGTCCAAGGTCGCCCCCCGGCCCGGGTCAGCAGGATCAACCCGATCGCCGGACACTCGAACAGGAACCAGAAGATCAGCCGGATCACGATCGCCACGGCGAGTCCCACGATCCCGAAGAAGTGCGGGAGGATCAGCACGATCGAGACGAGCAGGAATCCGATGAAGACCGCTCCGAGCAGCGACATCTCGCGGCTCATCGACCGCCCGAGACGCGCACCGACGTAATGGAAGATCCCGGCGAGCCCCATGACCTTGAGTACGAGGAAGACCGGGTGCAGAAGGAACGCGACCGGAATGCCGATGACCGAGACAATCAGGAGCCCGAGGACGACATACAGCGCGAGGTAGCCACCGATACCGGTGATCAGCGCCAGCCCATAGCTCACCGGGAACTCGTTGCTCAGGACACGAATTCTCTCGGGCACGAAGATGGCGAGGACCAGGATGACCAGGAAGACGACCACGAACTTGAGGACCTTCCACCACAGGACCATGGCGCCCAGCACACCGAAGGCGCCGCCGATCGACGGAAGGCCGATGAACGGCTCGACGACGATCCGCTCGTTGCCGAAGTCGGCGCCTCGATCGTCGAGACTGCTGAGGACGTTGATGTAGTCGTGACGGACGGAAGAGTCGGGCCCGAGGTAGACCTCGGACAGGACGCACACGACGTCGTGTCCGGCCTTGCCGTTGAGATCGAGGGAGCCTCCGACGACGACGATGTCGCCGTGCACCTCGCCGTCGATGACCGCGTCGCAACCGATGCACACGACGTCGCCGCGGTGGACCTCGTTGGCCGGGATGTGGATCGAGGTCATGATCGAGACCTCGCCGCCCCGGTAGACCCGGGCATCTTCGGACGGGTCGACCTCTTCGAGGACGTCTTCGAGGTCCTCGAGGACCCCCTCGATGATCTCATCGACGGTGTCGCCCGACTCGGCCGCCGCCTGCTCTTCGACCGGCGTCGCCTGTGGAGCCTCCGACGGTGCTTCCGCAACCGCGTCGGCGCCTTCCTGGGGCGCCGGGGCTGCGACCACCGACGGCAGAGTCGCCACGAGCACGAGCGAGCCCACAAGGGCGAGAGCGCCGTAGATCCCGGGTTGCATGCGCAGCTTCATGTTCAGTGCTCCTTCCGCGATACCGCGAACGGCAACAGACGGAGGTCTCGTGCGATGACGTACGTGCTGACGAGCATCATCAACAAGAGCGACAGGGCCATCATCGCCTGATTGACGATGGCGAGCCGACTCAAAATGTGACTGACCTTCGCGAACAAATCGAGGGCTACTCCGGCCAGGCTCTGGAGGACGACCAGCAACCCGAACAGCGGCTGGGCGAGGGCGGAGGCGACCGCGCCGACGCCGCCCAAAAGCCAGCGGGTTTCGCGAATGGCCTCCGGCAACAGTGGCGGGAAGCCGATCACGGCGACGGCGACGACGGCGGCCAGGGCTCCCGCGGCCGCCAGGACGGCCCAACCGACCTGGTGCGGGGAGACCTCGCGGCGGTCCACCGGGCCCCGGGCCTCGATCTCGCGCATCACCCTGGCCCGGACGTCGACCCGGATCGGGGGCGTGTGCCGCAACACGGCGAGGTCCCGGGCGATCACGCCCTCGTGGAGCTCTTCGGCGGCGCAGCTCTCGCACTCGGCGAGGTGGGCGCGCAACTCCGCGTCCCGCGCCTCGGACAGAAGGTCGAGGCGTCGGTCGGTGATCGCGGTTCGGGCTCCACGGCAGCGCATCTCAGTCTCCGAAGTGCTCGGGGTGGCGGCGGACCAGGATCTTCTTGAGGGCCTGGCGCCCCCGCATCAGACGGGTCTTGACCGTACCCTCGGGGATCTCCAGAACGCGGGCCGTCTCCTCGACCTTGAGGCCCTCGACGTAGACCAGGAAGAGGGTCTCCCGATAGCGGTCGTCGAGCTCGTCGAGGGCGGCGCGCAGCACCGCGGCGCGCTCACCACTCTCGATGCCGTTCATGGCGCCGGGAGACGGATCGGTGATCTGATCCGGCATCTCGACGCGGAACCGCTCGCGACGCGCCCGGCGGCCGCGGTCGACGATGTGGTTGGCGGCAAGGCGGTACAGCCACGTCGAGAACGGGTGGTCCGGCCGGTACTGGTGAAGGTTCCTGAACACTTTCGTGAATACCTCGCTGACGGCGTCCTCGATATCGTCTCGACCGACGCCGTATCGCCACGCCACCGACGCGACCAGACCCTGGTAGCGGGTCACGATCTCGCCAAACGCCTCGTGATCGCCACGGAGAACCGACCGGACGAGCAGGTGGTCCCCGGCCTGCCGATCCTCCATTCCTGCTCCAGTCGCCCGGTGTAACGAGATCCCTCCTGCACGGGTTCCAGGGAACTCGGCGTTCCCCGGAGCGGCAGAAGGGCGTTAGTATAGTTCCCACGGGTCGTCCGCGAGGCCGTTTTGGGAGCATCCACGATGAGTCGAAATACCAAGAAACTCCTGAATTCAGACGCTTTTCGTCTGACACCCGAGCAGCTGCGATGGCGGTGCGACCCCGCGTCATTTCCGTTCGAGGCCACCTCCGACCTCGGGGAGTGCCCGATCGCCATCATCGGGCAGCCCCGGGCGATGGACGCCCTCAAGCTGGGCGTCGACATCCGCAGCGACGGCTACAACATTTTCGTGGCCGGCGAGGTCGGAACCGGCCGGTCGACCGCCGTCAAGCAGATCCTCACCGAGATGGACAAGGGGGAGCACGCCCCGGAGGATCTGGTCTATGTCCACAACTTCAAGGATCCCGACTGCCCCCGGTTGCTGGCTTTTCCCGCCGGACAGGGGAGGGCCTTCCGGAAGGCGATGGACGAGGCCATCGAGCGGCTACCGAAGAACCTCGTCGATCTGTTCGAGTCGGATGATCACCGCAAGCGCCGGGCGCAGCTCGTCGACAACGCCAAGGTCGGGCAGAAGACCCGCCTGAAGGAATTCGAGGACCGTGTCCAGGCGGAGGGATTCGCGCTGGTCCAGATCCCGATGGGGCCGATGGTTCGCCCGGCCCTGATGCCGGTGGTCGCCGACAACGCCATCGACATGGACAAGCTCGAGGCGCTGGCCGAGGAGGGCAAGTTCTCCAAGGAGGAGTTCGAGCAGCTCAAGGTCAAGCACTCCGACCTCACGAACGAGCTGGAAGCTCTCTCCAAGGGGTTCAGGAAGCTCGAGCGCACCCTCCGAAGCGACTTGGCCGAGCTCGACCGCGGCATGGCGGAGCCCCTGGTGCGCGAGGTCGCCGACGAGCTGCGCGAGGCCTTCAACGCAGTGGAGGTCCGGGAGTTTCTCGACCAGGCCGCGGAGAGCTTCCTCGAGCGCCTCGACGAGTTCCGGGAGCTGGCCGAGGGCGATCCGTCGAGCTCGGACCAGGAGCAATTCCGCGCGTCGCTCCGCAAGCTGACCCTTCCTTTCGCGGTCAACCTCGTGGTCGACAACGCCGAGACGCGCGGCCGTCCGATCGCCTGGGAAACCTCGCCGAACTACCGCAACCTGTTCGGGGTGATCGAGAGACTCCAGGACGGCTCCGGGCAGTGGCGCACCGATCACACCCGCATCAAGGCGGGGAGCATCGCCCGAGCCAACGGGGGATTCCTGGTGATCGACGCCCTCGACCTGCTGGTCGAGCCGGGGGTGTGGCCGGCGGTGAAGCGGATGCTGAGAACCAAGGAGCTCGAGATCCAGTCCTTCGATCCGCTCTTCATCTTCGCCAGCGTCTCGCTCAAGCCCGAGTCGATTCCCCTCGACGTCAAGGTCGTGATGATCGGGACGAAGCACATCTACCGCATGCTCTACGCGCTGGACGAGGACTTCAAGAAGATCTTCAAGGTCAAGGCCGACTTCGCCCTCCAGACGCCTCTCAGCGACGACGAGCTCAACAACTACGCCTGCTTCGTTCACAAGAAGTGCGGGGACGAGTCGCTGCCGCCGTTCCACCGCGACGCGGTGGCCGCGGTGGTTGAGCAAGGCGTTCGTCTCGCAGGCCGTCACGAGAAGCTCACCACGCGCTTCAAGGACATCGCCGACGTCATCCGCGAGGCCGGCTACTGGGCCAAGCAGGAGCATGCCGAGAGGGTCGAGGTCGAGCACGTCGACCGCGCCCTCGCCCAGCGTCGTCGCCGGGTCGACCTGATCGAGGAGGTTCTCCGGGAGCGGATCGCCGACGGAACGCTGCTGCTCGACATCGAGGGCGAGAAGGTCGGGCAGGTGAACGGCCTGGTGGTGCTGGACACCGGCGATCACGTCTTCGGGCAGCCCGCGCGGATCACGGCGGTGACGGCGATGGGACGCACGGGCATCGTGAACATCGAGCGCGAGAGCGAGATGTCGGGCGCCATCCACACCAAGGGCGTGCTGATCCTGTCCGGCTTCCTGCGATCACGCTTCGCCCAGGGGAAGCCTCTGGCGCTTTCCGCGAGCCTGGCCTTCGAGCAGAGCTACGGGCTGGTCGAGGGCGACTCGGCGTCGTCGTCGGAGCTCTACGCGCTGCTGTCGAGCCTGTCGGGAGTGCCGTTGCGACAGGGGATCGCCGTGACGGGATCGGTGAACCAGAAGGGCGAGATCCAGCCGATCGGAGGGGTCAACGAGAAGATCGAAGGCTACTTCGATCTCTGCCGCCTCAAGGGGCTCACTGGAGAGCAGGGCGTGATGATGCCTCGGCGTAACCTTTCCGAGCTGATGTTGCGCAAGGACGTCGTCGAGGCGGTTCGCGAGGGCCGGTTCCACGTCTGGGCCGTGTCAACGGTCGAGGAGGGGATCGAGATCCTCACCGACGCCGACGCGGGGGGGCGAGGGCCGGACGGTACCTACCCACCCGACTCGGTCTTCGGCCGGGCCGACGCCAAGCTCACCGAACTGGCTGAGGGCGTTCGGGCATACGGCTTGGCGGACCTCGGCATCGAGCCGTGATCGAACGTCCCGGTCAGTAGGCCCGGGCGAAGTGCACGCGCCGGGTCGACTCTCCGTCGCACCGTACGCAGCGCCCCTTCTCGTCGGGCTGGTCGAACGCCAGGCACCGGATCGTCGCCTTGGTCTCATCCTGGACGGTCCGCTCGCAATCGGAGTCGCCGCACCAATGGGCGAGGAGGAAGCCGCCCGGCGAGGCGAGCTTCTCCTGGAACTCGTCCCAGCTGTCGACGGTCTGTGTCGCTGCGTCCCGGCGGGCTCGGGCCGTCTCGAACATCTCGCGCTGGATCTCGTCGAGCAGCTCCCGAACGCGATCCTCGAGGGCGTCCATGGGTACAGGCGCCTTCGCGCGGTTCGGCCGCTTGACGGACATCACCGAGCCCTTCTGCAGGTCCTTGGGCCCGAGCTCGAGCCGTAGCGGCACGCCCAGCATCTCCCACTCGTTGAACTTGAACCCGGGGCTGAGGTTGTCGCGCTCGTCGAGCTCGACGGACAGGCCGGCCGCGGTCAGACGATCGCGGGTCGAGCGCGCGGCGGCCAGGATCTCGTCTTTGGGGTCGTTGCCCTTCCAGATAGGGACGATCACGACGTGAATCGGCGCCAGCCGCGGCGGCAGCACCAGGCCGTTGTCGTCGCCGTGGACCATCACGGCCGCACCCACCATGCGCGTGGTCATCCCCCACGACGTGTTCCAGGCGTGCTGCCACACCCCCGCCTCATCCTGGAACTTGAGGTCGAACACCTTCGCGAAGTTCTGCCCGAGCTGATGACTGGTTCCCGCCTGGAGTGCGCGGTTGTCCTGCATCAGCGCTTCGATCGTGTACGTGCAGTCGGCGCCGGCGAACTTCTCCCTGTCGGTCTTGACCCCGGTGATCACCGGAATCGCCGCATACTCTTCCGCGAAGGTCCGGTAGACCTCGAGCATCCGGCGAGCCTCTTCCTCGGCCTCGGCCTCCGTCGCGTGGGCCGTGTGACCCTCCTGCCACAGAAACTCGGTGGTTCGCAGGAACAGGCGGGTCCGCATCTCCCACCGAACGATGTTGGCCCACTGGTTGATCAGCAGCGGCAGATCCCGATAGCTCTGCACCCACTTCGCGAACATCGCATAGATGACCGTCTCCGAGGTGGGCCGGACGATCAGCTCTTCTTCGAGCTTGCTCGCCGGATCCGGCACCAGGGTCCGTTTCCCGTCGACCTCGACGACTTTGAGTCGCGAGTGCGTGACGATCGCGCACTCCTTGGCGAAGCCCTCGACGTGCTCGGCCTCCTTGGCCAGAAACGATTTCGGGATGAACAACGGAAAGTACGCGTTCTTGTGGCCCGTCTCCTTGAACATCTTGTCGAGTACGGCCTGCATGTTCTCCCACAGCGCATAGCCGTGGGGCCGGATCACCATGCACCCCTTCACCGGTGAGTAATCCGCAAGCTTCGACTGTGTCACCACATCGGTGTACCACCGCGCGTAGTCTTCTTTCCTGGGCGTAATCAGCTTCGCCATCGCATCCTCGATTCTTGATTCGTTGAAGCGCGCATTATAGGTCGCTGTCCGTCGCAATGCATCCAGGTATGCGGGGGCCGAGGTCGCGTGGCTGCCGGAGCATCCCCCCCCTCCCAGCGAGCGCTCCTCCCGCGACGTCGTGTCGCGCTCGTCGCTCCGACAGAATCTCGGAGGGCCGTCGTAGGGCCCTCCGAGATTCTGAAGGCCGCTGGGAGGGGGGGGATGCTCCGGCAGCCACGCGACCTCGGAGCTCGTAGTCAGAGCTGTTCCGGAACGGCCCGCACTTCAACGCGCAGCGGCGGGTGCGGACGGCAGGGTCCCCTCCCGAAACGATTGGCCGCGGAGACCGGGTCCCCACACGGTCTGGCGGCGGTCGGCCGCCGTGGGGATGGGGGCCCCCACGTTCTTCGCGGCCGGCCGTCGCCAGGCCGATGTGGGTGGTTGAGCGGCCTGTTTTGGGAGGGGACCCTGCCGTCCGCACCCGCCGCTGCCTCCGGCAACGAGCAGAGCCCATTCGAAGTCGGGATCAGTCCTGGGCCTTGCCGGTCATGGGGACGAAGCGGACCGGGGTGACGGATTCGCGGTGGTAACCGTCCTGGGTGCGGGTGACGAGGACGAGGTCCTGGCTGCCGCGGCCGACGGGGATGACGAGGCGGCCGCCGACGGCGAGCTGGTCGAGCAGGGGCTGGGGGATCTTGTCGGGAGCGGCGGTGACGACGACGCCGTCGAAGGGCGCATGCTCGGGCCAGCCGTCGAAGCCGTCTCCGATCCGGGTGTGGATGTTGTCGTAGCCGAGGTCGTCGAGGAGCCTGGCGGCGCCCTTGCCGAGCTCGGGGACGATCTCGATGGTGTAGACCTCGCCGACGCATTCCGCGAGGATCGCGGCCTGGTAGCCGGAGCCGGTGCCGATCTCGAGGACCTTCATGGAGGGTTTCGGCTCGATCAGGGAGGTCATCAGGGCGACGATGTACGGCTGGGAGATGGTCTGGCCGTATCCGATGCGCAACGGTCCGTCGGTGTAGGCGTAGGCGTGCATCGAGTCGGGCACGAAGCGGTGGCGTGGCACGGTTCGCATCGCGTCGAGGACGGCGTTGTCGTGGATGCCCCGCGCGCGGATCTGGGATTCCACCATGCGCTTGCGGCGGGCGGCGTCGACGTCGGACGCTTCGTCGTCGGGTCGTTGCGCTCCGTTCCCGCCGCCTGCCGCCGCACACGCGAGTCCGAGCGCTCCGAGGGCCACGAGGATCAGCGCCATCAGCCCGACCACGGCACGCTCCCCAACGTTTCCGGCTGTTGTCGAGATCCGCATGATCGTCGCCCTCCTTTCATGACCCGGATGCCCCTCGTGGTCCAGGAGTCCCGAGCGCCACGCGCGCCCGGCGGGTCGGACCCGGGATCCGGCGGCCCGCGGCTCGTCGATGGCGGTGGACGTCTCGACCGGCTCGAGGGTGTGGCTCCGCCGACGCCTCGCCGACGTCGCGGCGAGCGCGCGGGTCCCGCCGTGGCACGGGAATGAGCCGGAGTGTCATGGCGAAATCAAGCTATCCGTAAGGGTTGAGGGATGTCAAGGCCGGCCCCGGCAAGTAGAATCGCCTGTATGGGACGCTCGATCTTCTCCCGAATCATCGTCGTGCTGGCGATCGTCGTGCTGCCTTGCTGTGATTCCGGGCGCGGGCCGGCCGAGCGGACTATCTTCTCATTCGTGAATTCCGTCCAGAGCGAAAACGTCGACGCGCTCCGGTGCCTGCTGGCAGGCGCATCCCGTGAGGTGGAGGACCCGACCGCGGCCGAGGCGGAGCGCCGGGCCTTCGACGCGTGGGTGCGAAGCCGTTACACGGAATACCTCGTCGGGCGTGACCAGGGTGCGGTGGAGTTCGGCGACGACGGCATCGTGCTCACCAAGGCATTCGCCCTGGGCAAGGGGACGTTCTACGAGCTCTCCCGCGTCCGGCGCGTGGACGAGACGCTGGTCGTCGATGCCGATGTGCGATTGGCGTACGGCGAGATCGATATCTCGGGCCTGCCTCCGGGAACGGTGTTTTATGCATGCGGTCTCCCGATGGGCGTCATCGAGGCCGTGACGATCCCCCGCGGCACGGCCGAGGTCGAGGCCGAGGTCCTCGACACGGTGACCGTGCGCTGGACGCTGGTGCCCGGCGAGGCGACCCCGGAGTGCGGTGAGCGCTGGACCGTCGCGTCTGTCGTGGCGCTGCCCGAGTCGGCGACGGCCCGCGAGATCGTCTGGGCGTTCTGATGCGAACCCCGTGGAGAGTGAAGCTGGGGGTGGCCCTGGGGGGCGGCGCAGCGCGCGGCCTGGCCCACATCGGCGTGCTCCGCGCGCTGGCCCGCGAGGAGATCCCCGTCGACGTCATTGTGGGAACGAGCATGGGAAGCGTGATCGGCGGCGCGTTTGCCGCGACCGGCGACATCGCGACCATCGAGAAGGACGTCCGCGAGTTCGTCGGCAGCGAGGAGTTTCGCAAGAACCGCTTGTCCTTTTTGAAAGAGACCAAGCGCCAGCGGGGGGGGCTGTTGTACTCGGTGGGGAACCTGGTCCGGCGGGGCGTGGTCTACGGCGTCTCAACCATGCGGGGATCGTTCATGTCCGCCGAGCGGTTCGCGTCACACATCCAGGCGGTTCTTCCCGACATCCGGATCGAGGAGAGCAAGACCAAGTTCGGCGCCGTGAGCCTGGATCTCGAGAAGGGCGAGGAGATCGTGCTGTGCCACGGCGGGCTACGCAAGGCGGTGGCGGCAAGCTCGGCCATTCCGGGGATCCTCCCGCCGGTGCGGATGAACGGCCGCGTCCTCGTCGACGGCGGCTGGGTCGACAAGGTGCCGGTCCTTCCGGCCTTTCGGCTCGGCGCGGAGTTCGTGATCGCTGTGGACATTTCGGCCGAGATC
>Ga0316187_10000420_pt1 | contig 32895 bp, 32 predicted proteins | sample CroRivburrow1_MG_FD_204927 | JGI IMG/M metagenome (GOLD analysis project Ga0316187, IMG submission 204927) | Coastal sediment microbial communities from Maine, United States - Cross River worm burrow 1 | ecosystem: Environmental > Aquatic > Marine > Coastal > Sediment | place: USA: Maine... | reverse complement strand
TGCTATCACACTTCTCTTATAAGAGGATACTTCTCTTCCCTCAGAGGACTCTGAGGATGTTATGGAATAGGAATAAAACAGATATACTTCCGAATTCAACCTCTAGGCCATTCTGTTAAGAATCTACTATTAACATAAACCAGATTTCAAATTTTACAAGATCCCTTCCTGAATGACATTCATTTTTATTTTTTCTTTGAGGTTATAATGAATGATTTGTACCTCGTACATCAGTACTGCTAAATAGTCTCTTCATACCCGGTGTCCTTTTCAAGAGACACCGACGCGGGAGGATGTTGCCCAATTTTCATTCATACTGCTAAGATTTTAATTTGAATTCTCGAAGATTATTTAACTCACTAAGATCATCACTCAAAGAGACCAGGGTTAACCTATCTAAATATCTCCATTCATCAATCTTGATTCTTTTCAATTCATTAAGTGCTTTGGTATATTTCTCTTCATCCAGGTCCAGGTGTTTATTTGGATTAAAAATATCAAACTCCCCTTTTCCAAAAAATCCAATGCCGATATGGGGTGTAAAAGGAAGATCTTTTCGAAAATAAGGTTTCAAAATTCCTGAATACATTTCATTAAATAATCTGATCACATCTTCATTCCCATCCAAAAGAGTCAGAAATAACAAGTGATCCCAATTCTTCATGAATCCATTAATACGAACGTTAAAAGTCTTCCACCGGGACAATATATTTGCAATATGCTTTGTGATTTGTGCCTCAGTGATTATTTCAGGAACTGGAAATATGATTGAGATGTGATCATCAATCAATTTAGAAGTCGGATCATATTTTTTACGATAATCACGGATCCGGGGATTTTCCAACCTGGTATAAAAGACAAGTCCATGGTACATAATCAACTATTTGAGCTTTTTATTATTCCGGTGCCTTTCAGTATCTCTCTTAGTTTTCTTCTCAAGATTGTGTTCAATGGCTTTTGTCAAGTCAATACCCGTTTGATTGGCTAAACATATTACTACGAATATAACATCCGCCAATTCGTCTGCAAGATTTTTATCCTCATCTGATTTTTTAAAACTTTGCTCTCCATATTGCCTGGCAATAATCCTGGCTACTTCTCCCACTTCTTCAGTAAGAATTGCCATATTGGTAAGTTCATTAAAATACCGAATACCAGTGGATTGAATCCAGTTATCAACCATCTTTTGTGCTTCACTAATCGTCATATTATTTTTTCTCTTTAGTATCTATTATTATGGTTACCGGCCCATCATTCACCAAACTAATGTCCATATAAGCGCCAAATTCTCCAGTTTTAATCTTTTTCCCAAGATCCTGTTCTAAATTCTTAATAAACATTTCATATAAAGGTATAGCCACTTCAGGCTTCGCTGCCTTTATATAGGATGGTCGATTTCCTTTTTTTGTTGATGCATGTAATGTAAACTGGCTTATCAGCAATATATCACCATCCATGTCCAGAATACTTTCATTCATAACACCTTTCTCATCATTAAATATCCGAAGATTAACAATTTTCTTTGAGAGCCATCTAATATCTATCTCTTCATCTGAATTTTCAATGCCAAGTAAAACTAGAAGCCCTCTATCAATTTCAGCAGTTAATTGATTATCAATGCTTACAGAAGATGAATTTACTCTTTGAATTACAGCTATCATATTGTTATTTTTAAGAAATACAATGTCTGGTATTTATAAAATGAATTTAAAATTAATGAACCGGCAACTAAAATCCCATTCCTTATTATTCATTCTATTAATTATAGCCACCTTGCTATTCCTTCTTTATTTAAGAATTCAACCTGAACTTACATATGATTTCTCTCCATTATTTGATGGAAACAAGTATTCAAATGCATATAAATATTTTTCAGGATCAACTCCCAATTATTCCGTGCCATTTCCTTTCCATTCAAGAATATTGGTTCCTTTCCTCGCTTCACTATTGCCTGTTGATACAATAACTAATAACTTTCATATTATAAACTACATTTTTGTACTGGCTTCGATCATAGCTATCTATGGTTTATGGAGATTATTGGGCATATCAAATGGATATATGATGACCGGTTTTTTCTGGCTGATGGTACATTGGTCTGGACTGATCAGGTATAATATTTTTGATCCAATAACCGTTGATGTCCCAATTTATTTTTTCCAGGCATTATTGCTTATTATTATCATTAAAAGAAAATTATGGTGGCTCTTAATTCTAGGGCCTATTGCAACACTTCAAAAAGAATCATTTATTGGAATACTGTTCATTGTTTTATTGGTATCAATATTTAAAAAATCTTATTTCAATTATTCTTTTAAAGAGATAAGTCTGCTGGCAGCCGCTTTAGTAATTAGCATTCTATCAAAAGAGGTGGTTAATTATTATTTCCTGCCAGCAAATCCAGACAAAAATTCTCTCATTGTGGTATTGTTTCATATAAAAGAATCCATTATCCATCCCTTTCGATTAATCAGATGGGGAGTAGGCGCATTCACAGCCTACGGACCACTATTATTGCTATCCATTTGGGTGAGTATTAAAAATAAGTCTATCAATGCAAATGGATGGTACCTTATCGCATTGAGTGGATTATATATGGCATATAGTTTATTAGCCGGAAGTGATTTTACACGCATTGCGCTTCTGGGATTTCCATATATTATGACATGGATATTAGTTCAAACGAAGGAAGCCCGGGGATTTCTCTTTAAAATTTCTTTTATTATTGGATTGCCCTTACTTAAATTGTTCAGCACAATACCTGATCCGGCCGTTTCTGGATGGAACAGCTTCAATAACTGGTTCCCAACATTTGCAAATCCGATACTAGTTTTATTGTGGTTATTATATGCTGTTTTATGCGTATTGATCTTCTGGATTACTGAAAAAAAATTATCTAGATTGCCTTAATTTCATCCGATTCCAAAACTACAATTCCTTGATTTTCAGTTTTTGCCATCTTAATCATAGAGTAAGCTACTTGTGAAGCTTCAATACCTGAATATTTTTTTAGAGGTCCAATAAATATTTTATCAATTATCGCATACATTTTCTTGGCAACATCTTCACCTGACCGCTTTTCTTTCCGATCTCCCAATAACAGGGAGGGCCTGAAGATATAAAGCGATTGGAACCCGGTCTTCTTCAGAGTTTCCTCCAGCTCTCCTTTAACGCGATTATAAAAAAATAAGGAATTTGATTTTGCTCCTAGTGAACTAACTACTAAAAATGTCTTCGCTTTATTCTTGAAAGTGATTTCCGCCAATTCTTTGCAATATTCATAATCAACCTTTTTAAAAGCTTCCTTATTCCCGGCTTTTTTCATGGTAGTTCCCAAACAACAATAAACATGCGTAGCATTAACATTTTCTAAACCTTTGCTTAGGTTTTGAAAATCAATAATGATTCTATGAACTTTAGGGAGATTGCTTAAAGCATTATCTTTCCTGAGAAGAATAATTATTTCATCATAGTAGTCATCCTTGCTTAAAAGGTGCACTAATTCAGTTCCAACCAGTCCGGTAGCTCCTGCTACTAATGCTATTTTTTTACTGTTCAACAAGCATTGATTTATTATTCATAATATAATTATCCCACTCAAGGATTATATCACTCAATTCCAGCTGTAAAGCTTTTCCTTTATCTGCCAGATACCATCTTTGAATAGATTCCTTTAATTTTTCTCCGGAAATAGATTCATCTTTTTTCAATTCCTTCACATACTCTATTGTTTCATAAGGCCTGGGTCCCCAGGTTCCAATGATATCCAGTGTGTCCGGATCAAAACATATCAGCTTTGGAATTGACCTGGTCCCTTTAGTCAGAAAAAGGTTCATGAAATCAGGATGCTTGTCACGTAATATAATCCTCAGAGAGATTTTATCAGTCATAGTACTGATTCGGTCAAAGTACGGTAAATTTTGAGGAACATCTCCACACCAGGCCTCAGCAATTACTACCCATAGCATATTTGACTGTAATTGCCCAATTCGCTGCTCAAGTTCTTCTGAAATCCTTAGTGTTTTGGAAACCCGTCTTGTCCTGAATAAATTGAGCTTTGTATATTCAACCATTCTTGAAGATTGATCATCTCCTGTAGTTTTGCCTTCACTTAGAAGCTCTTCTATTAAAGCCTGGTATTCATTAAAAGAATAAGTGTCTTTTAAAAAATCTTGATTTATCTTGCTAGCCATATTAAAAAATGAAATGTATATTCAATTGCAAAACTAATCCTCTTTATCAAAAATAGTCATGGAATTAATAAAGAACTTTTTAAGAAGTAATAATTACAGTAACGACCGATCTTGCAGGTGATTTAACTTTGTTCATTTGCTGAGATGAGAATTTCATATTATTAGTTTTATCTGTCGTGTAAACACTGATTTTTTTATCCCCTGCCAAATCTAAATTCACATCCTCTTCTGACAAATTAGTAAATACATATACAAGTTTCCCATTTTGCAAATCCTTATAGGCCGAAACCAGCAAACCATCTTCGATTGAATATTCCTTGGAAAGAGTACATTGAATGCGTACCATTCCCGGCCGGATAAATCGCGAATAATTCCCCATAATCCATAATAATTTGCTTTCGCGAATGCTACCATCATGTTGTAAGCTGGCTATATCACCTCCCATTTTACCCGTATCTCCTTCAGAGCCATCATCAAGGTATATCAGGCCATCTTTATAATCTACCTGAGATATAGCTGTCCACCACTGCCATGATTTTGCATTAGTAATAGTAAGATCATTATGGATGATCCGAGCCACATATAATGCTGTCTTCATAGTGAGATCCCTTCCATTACCCCTTATGATCTCATCATTTGGTTGAAGAATACAATATTCACTCATCCAATACCCTAAATCAGGATTTGCTTGTTTAAGATTTTCCTTTACTCTTTGTCTGTATTCCACCTGGTTTGCTAATGGCCATACCGAATGATAGCTATGTGCTGAAATAGTATTTTCTACATTTGGAAGATCACCAATATAAAAGGGCGATTCTTTACTAAAAAAAAATCTGGCCTGGTCATCTCTGCCGTCACTTTCCATACCCATAGTACCCATATTGATTGAGGCATGCCCAATGGAACCTGCCTCTCCTATAACAATTTTTGTATTTGATCCAATTGCTGATAACATATCAGAAATATATCTGACAAATGCATAGATCTCTTCATTCAAGGCAGGAGTTCCTTCCTGTCCGGTTCCATCCCAATCCCATTGAGGTTCATTTACCGGACTCAGATAATCGAAAAATATGCCCTCCTGATTAAAATGTTCAACTACCTCCACCAAATATTTTGCGTAGTCATCCATATAGCCTGGTTTAACATTGAAATGTTTATCACCTATGGTTGCATATCCCTTTCCATTATTACTATAATGTACGGGCGGAGCATTTGGGAAAGCTAAGAACTTTTCCACTCCCCTTTCTTTGGCAGCCTGCAAAAACCATTGTTGCCCTTCTTGCTTACTCCAGTCATAACTACCATCAGCGTTTAAGAAACATTCTCCACGGCGCCACAGATTCTGGATTTGGGAGCTGTCTCCCTGTTCAGCTGTTCCTGAAGAGAGGTAAAAACGCCAAATGGATAATCCAATACCTATTGGATTGCCTTCCTTATCTAATTCCTGGCTGAATAATAAATTGGCGATCCTATTTTTCTTCTCTTCCGGCCAGTTATTACCAACGAACTGACAACGCCAGGCATCTGATGCCCCGAATCCATCTATTATTTGGTAGGTGATATCAGGGATTGTTGTAGCATTGATGATCTTTCTATTCTGTGCACTTAAATATTGCCAAGATAGAAACAATGGGAGAAAGAGAATAAAGTAGGTAAAAAAAATTCGCTTTTTAACTTTCATTTTTCTTACTTATCTGGTATTAATCATCTAACTAATGGGTATTTTAATTATCCAATCTGGCGTACTACAATTTTAAAAAATGAAACTTCAAAAAAAATTTCAAAATACTGAGACTATGCCTGGTTTTTCAATGATATTTCAGGGCCATAATAATGCTCCTGAAATCGATTAACATCCTCTTCAACACTTTTAAAAACCCAGAGCACAACAGTAAAATCATCAACATATCCGATAACAGGTATAAAGTCCGAAACCAAGTCTAAAGGATTTACAAAATATATCAATCCTGCGAGTATCAGAGATATAGACTTCCATGGGATTTCTTTATACTCTCCTTTAAAATAAGCCCGGAGCATTATAATGAAAAGCTTTACTTTTTCAACGAGTCCTGTAACTTCTCCATTAGCATTTTCCAGATAAAGCGCTTTCTCAACGGCAGTATTCAGAGTATTTAAAATTTTTCTCTTATCTCCAAAACTTTCCTTTGCCTGGGTAAAGGCCCTTTTAAAAAACTCATTTTTATTAAGACTCATACCAATTTAATAAAATTGACTAACTTCTTTTTTCAATTGACTTAATGCATGTGCAATCGAATCCGTTTCTGATTGCATTAGATTTCCGAGCACAGACCTCGTTAAATCGACACTTTTAGCATCATCTTTTAAATTTAACGAACATTGATTAATTAAGTTGATAGTATCTTCCACAGACTTTTTAAGTAATGCCCATGCTTCTTCGCTGATATAAATTTGTTGAGAAAGATTGTGATTAAATTCTTCCCTGATCTCCTTAACCAGGATAATTTGAAATTCTTTAGCAGAATAATTGGGATTATTTAAGCGCAACATGATATTGTTTGGAGATATCCTTTCAAGTAATAATGCCAGTCTTTCGTATGCCTGAAGCCGCAACGGTAAAAGGGTTTCGTAATTTTTTATTTTTAAGTCCACTTCCTTTTTTTCAACGTCTTTCTCCATTACACTTTTAAGTGTTAAATACATCGCGTATAAAACTAACGACGCGGGAATTAAAAGTTTACCTAATTCTAAAATGATATCCATACCTAAAATTTAAATGGTATTATAGGACTAATTTAATAAATTCAGGGTACTTAAAACTAAAAAGTATTCCGAAAAAAAGCTTGATTCAATAATATTTTATTAAGGATTCTCTTATCGAGACTCACTTAAAGTAACTGACGCTTTGTGACATATCCCTCCTACCGGAGGATTATATTTACTGACCTTAACTTTGATAGAATTTACTTTAGGAAATTCAATAAAAACTGTATCAATAATCATTTTCCCCAGATGTTCAAGCAACTTTGTTGGCTCATTCATTACATGACGGATGATCCTGTATAAAGTCTCATAGTTAATGGTTTCTTCCAATTCATCATGTTCAGCGGCATCTGTTAAATCAGTTTCTATTGAAATATCTACTGCAAACTTATTCCCAATTTTTTGTTCCTCCTTATAAAAGCCATGATGTGCAAAAAATTCAAGACCTTCCAAACTAATCTTTCCTAGCATTATTTATTCAATTTCATCAAAAAATGATTTTGTGGTTTGTTTATTCTTATCCGAATCAGAATGAGAAACAATCTCTTTTGGCTCTTTTAATATTTTTTCTTCAATATTTATGGGCTCAATTTCTTCTTCAGATTTTAGAAGATCATCCTGTAAATTTGTAGGTACCTCTTCATTTAATAATGAGGAATTGTATATTTTCCTCGTCTTGGCGATAATATCACTGATGTCAATATTTTGGGCTTTATTATCAAATCTTATAACAGAATCCTTTAATTCAGTTGCATAATTTCTTATTTGATCGACAACTTTTTCTTTCAGGTCAACGAGTTGATTATGTTGGCTTTCAAGGGCCTTAATTTTGTTCATCATCTCTTCAAGAACCTGTTTTTTCTTCACTTCAGCTGCTTCAACAAGTTTTTTAGCCTTATCTTTTGATTCAACAATGATTTTCTCTGATTTTATTTGAGATTCTTTTAGCTTAAGAGATGTTTCTTTTTCAGCTTGTTCTATAAGATTGGCGCCAGTATCTTCAGCTGTCTTTAAGGTTTTAAAAAGTGAACTTTCCAGATCACGCAATTTATTCACTTCTTCAACTAAATTATCGATCTTATGCTCCAATTTTTTATTTTCTTCAAGCATCCTCTCCCATTCCATGGATAGTGATTGAAGATATGCATTGACTTCATCCTTATCATACCCTCGGAATATCTTCTCAAAAGTCTTCTGCCTGATTTCTAACGGGGTAATTTTCATGATCGTCCTTTATATTTTATTTGCCAGACTGATATTGTTTTATCATCACTGCATGAAATTACGCTATTTTTGTAGCTTGAGCAAAATATTTTATTAACTGAGTTGCTATGCCCCCCATATCTTTTGCTGTCAATAACCTTCAAGAGATTATAATTTTCCATGTCCCAGACTTTTAGAGTCTTATCCATACTACCAGTTATAATAAATTCATTCGAATAGGTATTTTCTATAGAATTAATAGCATACATATGCGCGATGATCGATTCTTTTAGTATATAACCAGCTTTAACATCCCATATTTTTAAATGTGCATCACGACTACCACTTAATAAATAATTTCCATCAGTCACATATTTTAACGAAAAAACTGATTTATTATGTCCTTCAAACTCATTTTTTAATTTTAAATTTTTAAGATCAAATACCCTTATGAAATTATCACTATACCCAACAGCCATTTCATCTTTAGTCATTGCAATTGTTCTGGCACTTTTCAAACTGAACTTTATTGTTTTGATCCTTTCCATAGTATTTAAATCAACAACAATTACAGAACCTTCTCCAGTAGCTATATATAAATAATTACCGTTCCTCTTAATATCAAAAATTGCAGCATCTGTAAGTTGCAACGATCCTATTTCAGTTCTTTTTGCAAGATCAATAATATTAATCCCGGAATAATTATGTCCGATTATAAGACTCCCTGAATCCCTAAGAGTAAGCATGGAATAGATGGAATTAGACAATTTGGCCAATAATCGACCATCCCCTAATTCTTCCTGATCCCATTGAACGACCATGCCGTCACTACCTGCTGTAAAAAAACCAGAGGCATTCATACCTTCGGTGATAGAATAAATAGAGTCTTTGTGACCTTTAAAGGTTTTGATTTTGTTTACTTCAATTGAATTCATTCAATTAATTTTCCATTTACTTACCTTTATAATTTAATTTAACACTAAATTGTTTCAATCAAAACAATAATATGCCGATAAAAAAAATTGAAGATATTGAAGAACTAGTCATATGGGGATTATGGGAAATTAATGAAGATATAGACTTTTTATTGTCAAATACGATATTAAGTAAGGCAGAGTCTGTCGAGTTGGACAAAATACACCATGACAAAAGAATGAAGGAATGGTTGGGAGCACGTCTTGTATTAAAACAATTACATGAACATCTAAAACTACCTTATTCAGGAACTATTAAAGATGAAAACAAAAAACCTTTCTTAATCAAATCTTCAAATCATATCTCATTAGCGCATTGTTATCCCTATGCAGCGGCCATGATCCATTTTAAACATCCCTGTGGAATAGATATTGAAAGCCCAAAACCTGTACTGCTAAACCTTGCTGGCAAATTCCTAAGCGAAGAGGAATTGTCATATATTCCTCAAGAATTGAAATCACTTTGTACTGCCTGGACGGCAAAGGAAGTTCTTTACAAAGTATTCGGTAAGCGAAATATTTCTTTTAAAAATAATCTTAAATTAAATCCTTTCACACTTAATTCTACCGGGCAAATAGAAGGCACAATACATCGAGATGATTTTATGAAGACGTATAAATTAAAATACCATCAGTTGGGCAATCATATTATTTGTATGAGCCTTAAATAGCTCCTGTGCTGTCATCATCTCCAAAGGATACTTCATTGAGCAAAATCTTAATCTCATCAACTTTATAATGATCCCCTATTTTCTCATAGGATACAATTAAATTCCGTAATACTCTTTTAATAATATCCAGGTTGGAACAAGGTTCATAAAATATATCTCTGGAGGTTATTTGCAGATTACTGATATAATTTTCCAGATCAGATCTGGAAAATAGCAAGCCCCGGTTAAACGCATTTATATAGAATTGCAAATCAGGAGATTTATATGTGCATATGAAAAGATTCGGCAAATTAACTCCATATACAGGCATATTTAACTTTTGTGCTATCATCAAATAAATGACACATAATGAGATTGGGTTTCCTTTCTTAGAATCCAGAACAATGTTTATCATTGAATTGGCCGGAGAATGAAAATTTTTAGTATTCGCACTAAATTTATATTTTGAATATAATACACTGTTTAGAATTTTCACCTGATCATAAGGATGGATATCATCCCTGAACTCCCTCCAGGTTTCGTGATAAATTTGTTCAAATTCACTTTTCAGTTTCTCCAATTCAATATCAGGATACTGATAAGTTGAAACAAGCCACATTCCCTCAAGTAAGTCCTCAAAACCTTTTTCTTTCCATTGTATTAGCCTGAACCGCAATTGGTCAAATTGAAGCGTATGTATCAAGTCCTCCAATTTTCGCTGTACTACCGGGTTAAAATTACTTTCCCATTCAGACTCCAGATATGGTATAATATCGTTACCTAATGAGATGATTTTCTCTTCAACTTGCGTTACTATAGAATGATCCTCATCATCCAACAATGAGACCAAAGCTTTAAGCTCCTTTTCTTTCATAGCGATAAAGATATTCTAAAATTATTTACCTGTCAAAATGAGGGATATTAAAAAAAATACATTAGCAATAACCAGAAGTATTCTATTCGTCTTTCTCCTTTTTATCGTACTTTTCCTTTTTTCCAAAAACGGAGACCCTAACATAACGTCCCGGATTCTCCCTTAGGTCGATAAAAAGTTTGTCCAGATCTTCAGCTGTTTTAGTCAAATAAACATACAGGGAATCATCAACTAACATTTTACCAATCGTTCCCTGCCCTTCATTTAAGTTCAACAATATCTGATTGAGGTTGTCAAGTGTTGCCGTCATGGTGTTCAAAGAACTCGCTAATTGAAGATTATTCAACGAGTCAACAAATACGTTGGCACCGGACAATAATGGCTTTAACTCTGAAGAAGCTTCATCTAAATTTTTTGAAAGGCCACTTATACTTTTTAGACTTTCCTGTATACTTTTCCTATTCTCCTTCATCAATAACGATGTCTGATCTAAATTTTCATTGATCTTAATTATGGCCTGCCTAAGCAATAGTTCAGTTGTATCAAAGCTCTCCAATACTTTAGTAACGCTTTGGATCAAAGCGCCTATATTATCTGCAACAGGCTGTGTTTGGTTGGTTAATGATTCCAAAAGTCCCATAGCAACTTCCGACTTCAACGTGTCACCATCTATAAGAGGGGAAGTTATATTCTCTGGTACTCGCAATTCAATGGCCTTACCTCCCAAAAATCCTTCACTAATCAAAATGGCACTTGTAGAATCATCGAGAATAATCTTGCCATTTATATCCAATTCAACAATTATACTATTCCGTTTATTTTGAATAAAAGTTATATCACTTACGCGTCCTACTGAAAGCCCATTAATTATCACGCTATTTGAAACTTGTAGACCGCCAATATTCTCATATACGACATAGTATTTGTTCGTAGTTGAGAAAAAGTCAATTCCCTTCAGGAAATTAAATCCAAGATATAATAAAGAGATGGCTACTACACTGAAAAGTCCAATCTTAAATTCTTTGTTAAATCGCACGATCTATTAGTAAGAGGTTTCTATTTCGTTTTTATAATCTCGAAAAGCTCTATAAATTCCGGAAGCGAGATACACCTGGCCCAGATCGTCGTTAAGATACTTTTCTTCTTTAGGATTACTAAGATAACCAACTTCAACAAGAATACTTGGCATGGAAGTCCTCCACAACACCCAAAATCTGGCTTGTCGCACTCCACGGCTGTTCCTTCCAACTCTCTTTCCAAACTGGTATTCCACTTTCTCGGCTAAATCCAAACTGTTTTCAATATACGCATTTTGATATAAAGAAAATAATATATGTGACTCTGCAGAATTTGGATCAAATCCCTCATATCTTTCTTCATAGTTTTCCTCCATTAAAATAACAGAGTTTTCTCTTTTTGCTATATCGAGGTTTTGTTCTTCGATATCAAGTCCCATAACATAGGTTTCCGTTCCATAAATTTTGTTTTTATTACCAGGAACAGCGTTACAATGGATAGAGATGAAGAGATCTGCATCATTTTTGTTAGCTATTACTGCACGGTCTTCTAATTCGACAAAATGATCATCAGAACGTGTATAAATAATTTCAACATCTTTAAGATTATCTTTAATGATGCGACCTAATTCTTTGGCGATCTTTAATGCTATATCTTTTTCCTGGCTAATTAAGCCATGGGTGCCAGGATCCTTTCCCCCATGTCCTGCATCTATAACAATTTTGTCTACCTTATATACAGAGATTCCTGCTGTTTTAAAAGACCCAAGTACGAGCAAAAGTGCCAAACAAGGAATAAGAACAATATTTTTCACAATATTTCGGTTGTTAAAAGTTATTAGAATAACTTTACGCAAAATTGTAAATTTTTTGATTAAACTGAAAGTGGGTTTATACAAATATAAACGTGTTGCCGGGGTCATACTGCTGTTGTTCTCATTTAATTACGCTTTCGGACAAGTTGATTCTGTTGCTTTTCAACAGAAAGATTCATTATTATCGGATAGTCTGCAGCTAGAAAATTCTACGTTACCCTCTGATTCACTGGTAGTTAGCGATTCCATAACTTCCCAGTTTGATTCTGCTTTAATAGCTGCCGACACAATCACTGCTCCTGTAGGAGACATTGAAACTACTATCAAATATTCTGCCAGAGATTCTTTGAATCTTAGCCTCACTACTCAAAATGTGGACCTTTTTGGTGCCGGAAAAATCATATACGGTGATATTGAATTAAATGCTGACAGGATTAACGTCAACTATGAAACTCAGGAAATAAGTGCAGAAGGCACTCTGGATTCTTTAGATAAACCTGTAGGTGAACCTGTATTTAAGGATGGTCCGGAAACCTATGAAACGGAAAAGATGAGGTATAATTTTAAATCTGAAAAGGCCATTATCAGCGGTGTAGTCACTCAGCAGGGAGAGGGTATTATGCATGGGAATAAAGTAAAAAAGGATCAGAAAGGTGATTTATATATCGATGAGGCAAAGTATACTACTTGTAACTTGCCTGATCCTCATTTTCACATAGAAGCAAGAAAACTTAAACTTGTTCCCAATGAAAAAATTCTGGTTGGTCCTTTTCATATGGAGATAAATGATATCCCCTTACCTATAGGATGGGGATTTGGGATGTTCCCTATGCCCCGAACCCAATCATCAGGAGTAATAGTACCTTCCTTTGGAGAAGAAAAACGAAGGGGCTTTTATCTGCGTGATGGAGGATACTATTTTGCCGTTTCTGATTATATTGATCTTGCTCTGACAGGTGAGATATATTCCAAGGGAAGTTATGGCCTTAAGGTTGCATCAACATATAGAAAGAGGTACGCCTATAATGGTTCGGTATCTTTAAAATATAACAGGCAAAAAGGTGTAGATGAAGGTGATTCTTCAATTATCAAGGACTTTTGGATGACCTGGAGTCATTCTCCTCAATCAAAAGGGACAAGCAGGTTCTCGGCTTCGCTTAGAGCGGGAACATCTTCCTACAATCAAAACAATCCGTCCTATTATGATGTGATTAATAATATTAACCAGGAATTTAGTTCGAATATATCCTATTCAAAAAGCTTCACCGGAACACCATTTAATTTCGGTGCCAGTATGCGACTCCAGCAAAACACAGGTACTGGTGTTGTAAATCTTCAATTTCCTGATTTATCCTTAAATATGAGTAGGATATATCCTTTCAAAGGAAAATCACCATCTGCTCAAAGTATATTCAGGAAGATTAATTTTAGCTGGAATGTGGTTGGATCTAATAAAGTAACAAACAACCGGGTTAGTGTACCTTTTAATTTCGATATTGTAAATTATAATCCTGAATATGATTCGGTAGTTGCGTTTACTCCTGCCAACTGGGGAGCATTGTGGGATCGGGCACAAAACGGCGTAAGACATGTAATTCCTATATCTACCTCCACAAAACTTTTAAAACATTTAACATTAAGTCCATCGGTTTCTTACTCTGAGATATGGTACTCCAAAGAGCTGAGTTATGAATGGATTGATTCCCTTAATGCTGTAAAAATTGACACTACTGAAAAGTTTGCACGTTTAAATGCATATAATTTTAGTGCAGGAATAAATACTCGTCTCTATGGAACCATGTATTTCAAAGGAGATAAGATCAAAGCGATAAGACATGTAATGACTCCAAGTATATCATTTTCATATGCCCCAGATTTCTCCGATGAGAAATTCGGTTACTACCAAACTGTTCAGGTTGATTCTGTTGGTGATACCAGAACTTTATCTAAATACGCCGGATTTATTTACGGCACACCCTCTCAGGGAGAGAATGCCAGTTTAGGCTTCTCACTTCAAAACAACCTGGAAATGAAAGTCAGGGATAAAAAAGATTCTGCCAATGAATTTAAAAAGGTTCCTATTTTTGAAAATCTGTCTATTTCAACCGGGTATAATTTCCTGGCTGAGGTTTTTCAGCTTTCTAACATACGTATGAGCGCCCGAACCAAATTGTTTAATAAAAAACTGGATATCAATATAAATGCCACTTTGGATCCTTATACCTATGTACTGGACACTTCTTATTATAATAATAATGGTGATCTGGTAGTCCAACAAACCAGGATCGGTGAATATGCATGGGACAACGGGCAAGGACTTGGACAGATCACAAACGCCAGTTTTTCCCTGGGCACAAGTTTAAATCCCGATTCCTGGGAAAATGAATCCAGCAATATCGATAAGGAAGAATTAACTGATTCGGAAAGGAATGAACTTGAGTATATTGAACAAAATCCGAATCTTTATGTGGATTTTAGCATTCCCTGGAACCTTAGAATTAACTATAATGTAAATTATACTAAAAGAGGATTTGAAGAAGCGAAAATCACTCAGTCCTTACGTTTTTCGGGTGACTTCAGCCTGACACCAAAATGGAAGATTGGATATTCTTCCGGTTATGATTTTCAGAATAACGCTTTTACACAGACCAATGTAAATATAAACAGGGACCTGCATTGCTGGCAATTAAGTCTATTATGGGTCCCTTTCGGCCGGTACCAGTCCTATAATGTAACCATCAGGGCAAAATCTTCCCTCTTGCAAGACCTTAAACTAAACCGACAAAGAAGTTGGTGGGACAATTGATATTGAGTGATTTGTGATTGAGTGATTTATTATATCCGATTTCAGAACGAAATCCTGTTATACCGATTTACTGTTCTACTGATCAAGTCTGAATTTAAACTTAGAAAACACTTCTACTCGTCTACTTGTCTACCCGTCTATCTATTTAGCGATTTAGTGATTTGTGATTGAGTGATTTGTGATTGAGTGATTTGTGATTTGTGATTTGTTTTTCCTGATGAATGAGATGTTTTAAATTAATTTGACCTTCATACTTAAAATATTTTTCGTTCAGCTTTGAACTGTCACAATGGGATGCCTTTGGTATAAACTTTTTTCAGGAATAGAAACAGTTTCTCAATTCCTCAATTTTTCATTATCACATTTACCCATTAATCCATTTCATTACCTCTTCCAATGTTGGATTTTTTACATCTTTAAGCTTCATTTTTTTCCGCATACCGCAAACGTCATTAAAGAGTTTATTGGGATTAAGCTCTTTCAATTGTTGAATTGTTTGAATATTCAATTTCTCAATGATTGGAATCAACTCTTCACCTATGCCAAGTGAAATAAAATCTTCCTTTGTAGAAACTACCACTTTTTTTTCAGGTTTCATCTGTGGAAAGAAAATCACATCCTGAATGGAAGGCTGGTTAGTCATGATCATTGCCAGTCTGTCAATTCCTACTCCAAGACCAGCAGTTGGAGGCATCCCATATTCAAGAGCCCTTAAAAAATCCTCATCAAGTATCATTGCTTCCTCATCCCCTCTCTTACCCAATTCCAATTGTTCTTCAAAACGTTGGCGCTGATCAATTGGATCATTCAATTCAGAAAATGCATTGCAAATTTCCTTCCCATTACATATGGCCTCAAACCGTTCAACAATTCCAGGTTTAGTAGGATGCTTTTTTGCCAGAGGTGACATTTCAATTGGATATTCAGTAATATAAGTGGGTTGAATAAGATGTGATTCACATTTTTCACCGAATATCTCATCAATTATTTTTCCCTTTCCCATAGTAGCATCGATCTCAACATTCAACTTAGCAGCTGTTTTTTTCAACTCCTCTACATTCATTCCTGTTATATCAATACCCGTAAAATGCTCTATTGCTTCAAACATGGTATACCTTTTCCAGGGTCTCTGAAAGTCAATAACATGATCCCCTACTTTTACCTCAGTGGTTCCGTGTAAATCAATTGCTACTTTTTCAATCATTTCCTCAACAAGCTCCATCATCCAATTATAATCTTTATAGGCAACATATAGTTCAACCTGAGTGAATTCCGGATTATGGAACCTGGACATACCTTCATTGCGGAAATCTTTTGCAAATTCAAAAACACCGCTAAAACCTCCAACAATCAGTCTTTTTAAATATAATTCATTAGCTATGCGAAGGAATAATGTCATATCCAGTGAATTGTGATGGGTCTTAAATGGCTTTGCTGCTGCACCTCCATATAATGGCTGCAGCACAGGAGTTTCAACTTCCAGGTAACCTCTATCTGATAGAAACTCTCTTACCGAATTTACTAGTTTGGTTCGTTGTTTAAAGGTTTCCTGCACCTCAGGATTTACTATCAAATCAACATACCGTTGACGGTATCTCTGTTCATGATCAGTAAAAGCATCCCAGGTTTTCACGTTACCGGATTCATCAATTTTTTCCTTAACTATTGGAAGAGGTTTTAATGACTTGGATAAAACCTTGATTTTTTTAACATGAATGGATATCTCTCCGGTTTGTGTGGTGAATACAAATCCTTGTACTCCTATTATATCCCCGATTCCCAGAAGCTTTTTGAAAACAGTATTGTATAGAGTTTTATCATCACCTTCGCAGATGTCATCCCTTCTTATATATATTTGAATCCTCCCTGTAGAATCCTGTATTTCAGCAAACGAAGCCGAACCCATAATCCTTCTGCTCATGATTCTTCCTGCAATGGATATGTCTTTATAATCCATTTTCCTCTTCTCATAATTCTGATGAATATCCTCTACTGAAACATTTATCGAGTACGTTTCAGATGGATAAGGATCAATTCCTAACTTGACTAATTCATCCCGGTCTTTTCTCCTTTGGAGTTCCTGTTCACTAAGTTGCATGAGTTCGAATTTTAAGCTGCAAAAGTAGGGATAAATAGGATTTAAATGAAAAATTCTTAAGAAGTATTGATTTACAATGAAACATAAATATCATTTATGATTCGAAATCAAGCCTTCATAAAAGAATTAAAAAATATATTTTCGATACTTATTATATAAAAATGAGATTATTAACAGCAATACACCCAATAAAATAAAAACAACTGTTTTTGAAATCGTATCCATCGTAGTTATATCATAGAAAGCAAGCTTTATTAGTGTAATACCAAATAATATGATAGCGACAATACGTAAATATTTTAATTTCTGCCAGATTCCTAATACAATTAAAATCAGAGAATAGCTTCCCCATAATATGCTCAAGCCAAGTTTATACGCTGATTTGTATCCACCCAAATCCAGCAAATTTATTAATTCGCTACTCAAAATCCACAAGACGGTAATACTGCTGAAAATGTCCAAATACATCCGAAGCCCTTTTGTACAAAAAGCCTGCTCATCCAGCCAATAATTAATGAATAGAAATCCAAAAACAGCCAGAATAATAACATATCTGATCACAATGTTTGCTATTCCTGGTTCGAATTTATCCGGATATAACGGATTCATATAGCTTTCACGTAACTCACTCAATTCAAATAATCCAACCAATAGGAAAATCAGTATTAAAAGTGCATTTAAGATTAAATTTAAGTTTCCAAATTTTTGGTTCCTGATTTTCAAAATATTGAAAACAGTTAAAGCGGAAAAATAGATTATCGAGTACATTAAAATCCATATTGATTTAAACATCAAAATATCGGGATTCCTCACTTGTAACAAGTCTGTATTTTCACCTGTAAATGGAATATTTATTGAATCTGAATACAGTTGTCTGAAATAAATTGAAATTTCAAACCTGAAAGTATAGTAGGCGATCCCTATTAAAGATCCAGTTATAAAAAATTCTATGAGTGTTTTAAAAGTAGGATCAAAATTTTTCTTAAATGGAAACTTAGGATGATAATTGATATAATTAATTATTGAAAGGCAAGCAATAACAATAATTGCAGTGATAAAATTCAGGTTGAAAAATAAATGATACCCTGATTTGTACTCCAATATTCCAAATTCTGAATAAGCAACTCTCCAATCATTTAATAAACTATATATTGCAAAAACCAAAATCGGATAAGCAAGATACTCATAAAAGTAAGCTTTTTGGGTCCTCCCAATTAAGAACAATACAGTACCTTCAATAATCCAGAAAAGTGTAATCCAATTTCCATTAAATTGTACGGGAATAAAAATAGACAAAAAGGCAATAGCCACACCAAAAATCAAACTTAGCAGATTTCGATCACCATCCTTTCTTCTTAATAAAACAATACCAATAAGAGTATGTATCATTGAATTTAAAATAGTGAAAAGCCCAAGATAATCTTTCATGAGATCTGTATCGAAAGCCACATAGTTTAAGCCGTAAAATATAAATGAGTTGGACAGAATTAAGAGAATATCTTGTATTGAAAACTTGCTTTTTTGGATAACTTTATTTACAAGAAACGACAGGTAAAATAAAACAAAAAATATACTGCTAAATATTAAAGCACTTTTAAAATGCTCAACCACATTAAAGTCAATATTTTGCCACCAGGTTACATAAATGACCCATGTAAAAGCAAAGGCCAGATAAAATAGAAGTTGCCAGTATTTTTTTAAAGCAACTACGAGAATTCCAAAATTAATTATGGCTATATAAGAAAATAAGAAGATGTGATCCTCAGATTCTCCACCAATAAGAAAAGGGATTGCATATGCACCTGCCAGGCCAATTACAGATATTACTTCCTGGTTATATTCAAATGATTGGTATACTGTAAATATTGTAATTGCAACCATAATGGAAAAAGCGAGAGGGAGGCTGATTATATGAAAATAAACGATGCCAGCAAAAGTCATAAAATACAGGATGGCCATAGAACCACTACATAATACCGCACTGAAATTCCGATATTTCTTTTTAAGTCTATAGGAAAAAAATAGTAAAGAAAAGCCAAGAGCATATCCCAGTATTAGCCGAACTAAGGGACTAATCAAGTTCTTATCTATGGCGAATTTTGTCCCAATACTTATTCCGATGATCAGAATAAGCATTCCAATTTTATTAATTAGGTTAGTACCAATAAAGTCTTCGAGATTTGACTGTAAATAAAACTTGACTTTCTTCTTAAATTTGGTGATCGCACCATCAGCGACATCATTAGAAGTGACACTTTCCTCTTTAATAATGATATTGGATTCAGGCCTTTTTTTCTCTAGTTTTGGCTGTTGCTGTTTAACTTTCCTGTAAGGGGGTATATCAATATCCGGTTTTTCCTTTGACTCTGTTATCTCCTCAACTGCAGATTTTACTTTTTCTATCTCTCTTGATAACGTCTCTTGTCTCCTGACCAGATGATTTAAGGTATTCAACAGGTCATTGATATCCGTTGATTTTTTATCCAAGATCCAGATATTAGTTTAAAGAATCCTATCGCTCGTAAAAATACCCGTGAATTTCAATTTAGTAAAAATATTGGGATTATGATAATTATTCCCCCGCTTTACTAAAAATTAGTTTTCCAATATCATTATTTTATGACTGAAAAGGCAATTTATAGACTTCTGCCTTCCGATTAAATCTCCTTAATATAAATATCCTTAAACCAGATTTTGAGTTCATCTCCTGAATGAATTTGAAAAGCAATATGTCCCTTATTTACTATATCTAGTTTTTGATGAAATTCATCGTCAAGGATTCCTGTACCATCAAAATCTGTTATTTTTTCACCGTTCAACCACGATTCAATGCGTAATCCTTTTACTATTACACGCATCTCATTCCATATATTTTTATCATCTTCAAAAAAATACATTTTATTCTGACCAATTGCCATAGTCGAATCCACCCATTCAGTATTTGGTAAATCCGGAAATATCCACCGCTGAAGGCCCCTGGTTTCATCCCACATCATGCCTGTACGCCAATAACCGGAAGGATGAATATCAATCTGAGGACCGTTTAACCAATAGGTACTCTCATCATAACGGCTTCTAACCTGTATACCACTATTTCCAGGACTTTCTTCGAATGCTTGAAATTTAAAGTTCAATTCAAAGTCCATGTATTCCTTTTCCGTCATTAACCACACATAATCATGTTTAGGATTCCCAAGGGAATTGGCTTCAATATGGCCTTCCACGACTTTCCAGAAATTGAAAGATTGATCTTCAGGGATAGCCATTACCTTCCAGCCTGTCAGATCTTTCCCATTGAATAAGGATTTCTGGTCACCTAATCCACAGGCTGTTAGTATCAACAGCATTGCAATCGATAATAAATAAATTTTCATTTGAATTCCTATATCGGCTATTTACTCTTAAATAATTTTCTTCTTTTAATTTCCTTTTTGATCAGTGAAAACTCCCGACTACTCTGACCGGCTATAGAAGTATTTTCTTCTGCTCTTCTCATCAAATAAGGAACAACCGTACCTACCGGTCCATATGGCACATATTTAATAACATTATAACCAGCTTTTGCCAGGTTGAACGAAATGTGATCACTCATCCCGTATAATTGTGCGAAGTAGACTCTCTGATCATTATTGTCCATATTGTTTAACTTCATCAATTCTACCAGATAATAATTGCTGTCTTCATTATGGGATCCAGAACATACTGAAACCAAATCAGTATTTTCAATACAGAATTTCAAAGCATTATTATATGATTGATCCGTCGATTGTTTATCCGGCTGAATTGGGTCAGGATATCCTTTCTCTTCAGCCCTTTCTCTTTCGTTTTCCATATAGGCCCCTCTAACCAGTTTGACTCCAAAATAATATCCTTTTTTCCTGGCCTGAGTTAATGCTTCATCCAATTTTTCAATCATACCAACACGATATAACTGATAGGTATTCCATACAATTGTCTTTTCTTTGTTGTATTTTTCCATTAATTGATATGCCAACTCATCAATTGGATCCTGTATATAGCTGTCTTCACTATCAATAAATATTTTAACATCATTTTTAAAAGATTCCCCACATACCTTATCCCACCTCTTTCGGATATTCTCAAATGCCTTATTTTCATCTACCGTTAAAGGCTGCCCTAACTGTATTTTTTCAAGTAAATCTTTGGAAGCTATTCCAGTTGGTTTAAACACACAAAAAGGAATATTGGGGTCCCCTTTCGCCCGGTGAATGGTACGAATAATTTCCTCTGCTGTATGATCATAGGCTCCTTCATTATTCTCACCTTCTACAGCATAATCAAGAATAGTACCGATCTTAAATCTGGCCAATTCCTGAACGGTTTTTTCGCTGTCAGTAATTGATTCTCCTCCACAGAAATGATCAAATAGATTACTCTTGATTAATTTTTTTACTGGTAATTTTAATTTGAGTGCAGCATTTACGAAAATTGTACCTAATTTTACGATTAGATTCTTATCCATTACAGCAAATAAGGTATAACTTCTTCTGAGTTCTTTATCTGATTTAGAAGAAAATGCTACGGAAGTATCTTCAAATGAAATTTTTGTATTGTTGATCATATTAAAAAATAAAATAACATTAACAAAATAAAAATTTGGATAGGACAAAGAAACAAGATTTTAAGAAATTTTAAATATAATTCGATGGAAATTAAAGGATTGAAAAGTTGGGGAGGACAATGGAAAAGACCATTGATTATGGCGGGTCCTTGTAGCGCTGAGACCCAGGAACAGCTTAGAGAAACAGCCATTGCTATCCATGATTTAGGAATTAATATAATTAGAGCAGGTGTTTGGAAACCCCGAACACGACCCAATAACTTTGAAGGAATGGGATTGAATGCTCTGAAATGGATTAGAGATATTAAACAAGAAATAAATGTTCAGTTTGCTGTGGAAGTTGCAACTCCTCAACATGTTGAAGAATCTTTATACCATGGTATCGATATTTTATGGATTGGAGCACGTTCAACGGTTAATCCATTTACGGTTCAGGAAATTGCCAATGCTTTAAAAGGTGTTGACGTACCTGTATTTATTAAAAATCCTATCAATCCTGACCTTTCATTATGGATAGGAGCTATTGAACGTTTTCATCAGGCAGGTATTAGCAAGATAGGAGCTATTCATCGTGGTTTTTCCTCCATTCAAAAAACCAGGTTCAGGAATACCCCTCAATGGAGCATACCACTTGAACTAAAAAAGACATTTACTGAGATCCCACTAATTTGTGATCCCAGCCATATTGCAGGAGAAAGTGAAATGATCCTGGAAATATCACAAAAGGCTACTGACCTTGACTTTGACGGATTGATGATTGAATCTCATCGCAATCCCACTGAAGCATGGAGTGATGCCAAACAGCAGGTGACACCAAAGCACCTTGGTGAGATTTTAGAAAATGTGACCTTCAGAAATCCTACCTCAAAAAATAAGGAATTTTTAACTCATCTTGAGGAATTAAGGGAAGAGATAGATCATGTTGACCAAGAACTGTATGAGATTATCGCCAACCGTATGAAACTGGTTGATCAGATCGGTTATTATAAAAGGGATAACAATGTTACTGTTTTTCAAAAGAACAGATGGAAAGAGATTTCTGAAAGCCGTATGAGTTGGTCAGAAAAACTTGGCCTGGATGTGGATTTCATGGATGACCTATTTAAACGAATACATGAAAACTCTATCCGGCGACAAAGAGAAATAATGAATAAGAATTTTCAAAAAGCCAAGGATGTTTCCTGAGGAAGTAATAATAACGCAAAATATAAATACGCTACTCCGTGATTTATCTCTAGAAACCAATTATTCAAATATTGCTGTTCTTGTTGATGAAAATACATCCCAGTATTGTCTTCCTATTATTGAAAAGAATCTGCCTGATTTTCAATTAATTAAAATCAACAGCGGAGAGGAAAATAAGACACTGGATACCTGCTCATTCATTTGGCATGAACTAACAAGACTAAAATTCGATAGAAAATCATTGTTGATAAACCTCGGTGGAGGGGTAATTGGTGATATGGGAGGATTTTGTGCATCAACATATAAACGAGGAATCGATTTCGTAAATATTCCAACTACCTTACTGGCACAAGTGGATGCAAGTGTAGGAGGTAAACTTGGAATTGATTTTGAAGGATTTAAAAATCATATCGGAGTTTTCAGAAAACCAGATTGTGTTATTATTGATAGTTGTTTTTTAAATACACTCCCTGAGCGGGAAATCAGATCTGGATTTGCTGAAGTAATCAAACATTCCCTGATAGCTGATGAATCATATTGGGAGAAACTGATACAAAAGGATTTCTACCACCAGGAATGGTTTGACATCATTCAACATTCTGTAGCACTTAAAAAGAATGTTGTAAAGAAAGATCCTACCGAAAAAAACATTCGTAAAATATTGAATTTTGGTCATACGATTGGACATGCTATTGAAACCTATTACCTGAATAAAAAAGAAAACCGGTTATTACATGGAGAAGCTATTGCAATTGGTATGATATGTGAAACTTATCTTTCTTCTACAATACTTGATTTACCGGAGTCTTCAGTAAAAGAAATTGAAGATTATATAATTGCACAGTATGGAAAAAGTTCTATCGAAAAAGATGAGATAAAAGAGATAGTAGAACTCTGTAGTCAGGACAAAAAAAACGAAAATGAACTTATTAATTTTTCACTTTTGGAAAACATAGGAAACGCTGTGTTCAACAAATTTGTTGAACAAGATTTGATAACTAAAGCTATATTGAAATACAGAGAAATTTAAATGAAACAGCTCTCAAGTTCATCATTATTCACAGAAATTTTAGTATTAAGCTTTAAGGATCTTTCGTGAACTATTTTCTTCACAGCATCCTCTAATTGCTTCCTTTCCTCTTTTAAATATTTTCCTGCTATTGACCCAATAGCCAATCCAGTACCTAAAAGAGCCAATATTTGAAATGTCTTTTTCATCATCTTATTCTTTACTACCTTATTTATATACAGAAATAACAACCAAAAGGTTTCAGTTGGAAAATTAATATTTTTTATTGAAATAATCTAATTTTTTAAATAAAAAAATTATCCGCCCGATTTTCACTCTTATATCGAAAAGAAAATTATTCCTTTTATCCTGAAAATGGATGTAGGTTTGAACGTATTTTTAAATGAGTATTGCAAATAACTATATTACCCTCTTAAAAACATCTTCATTAAGAAAAGCAAGTTTATCCTTACCTTCTTCTAAAAGCGAGAGTAACAGAGCTTTGATTATAAATGCATTATCGGAAGGATCAGGAGAAATTGTTAATCTTTCAACAGCACGTGATACACAAACATTAAAAAAGCTCCTTGATTCAGAAGACCAGATTGTTGATGTATTAGATGCTGGTACTACAATGCGATTTTTAACAGCATATTATTCAATTACTGGTAAGGATAAGATTATAACTGGAACGAAAAGAATGTTGGAACGTCCCATAGGTATTCTGGTCGATGCATTAAAGCAATTAGGTGGAGAAATTTGCTATCTTGAAAAAGAAGGTTACCCACCCTTACACTGTAAAGGATACCAGGGGAAGGAACTTAATTCCCTAACAATAAGAGGTGATATTAGCAGCCAATATATTTCAGCCCTACTCATGATCTCTCCAATATTAAAACATGGCCTTACTCTTGAATTAACAGGAAAAATAGGGAGCAGACCCTATATTGAGATGACTCTGGGTATTATGAATAAATTTGGAATTGAATCAGAATTTGAAGGAAACATTATTTCTATTGCACCTCAAAAATATAAGGCAACAGGATTTATCATCGACCCTGACTGGTCAGGGGCCTCATACTGGTATAGCACAACGGCCATTGCAGAAAATGCTGAAATTGAATTAAAAGGATTCAGATTACCTTCATTACAGGGAGATAGTGCAATTATTTCAATCATGGAGCAACTGGGGGTTAATACAAAATTTTTACCTGATGGAATTCAACTTTCAAAAACCTCACATAAAAAAGAAGTAATCATAGATTTCAAAGACAGCCCGGACCTGGCTCAGACCATTGCAATAGTTTGTGCTGCCAAGGGTATAAAAGGTATATTTACTGGCATTGAAAGTCTTCGTATAAAAGAAACCGACAGGATTGCTGCTTTACAGAATGAACTTTCAAAAATGGATGCCAGGTTGATTGAATCTGAACCTGGGAAATGGCACCTGATACCTGGTGATCTGAAGAACCTTCCGGATCTGTTATCAATAAATACATATGACGATCACCGAATGGCAATGGCTTTTGCACCCCTGGCTACATTGACAAATGTAAGGATAGAAAATCCAGAAGTAGTACAGAAATCATATCCATCCTTCTGGGAAGACATGAAAAAGGCTGGATTTTCTATAGAATGAACATCCTTTTATCAGGAATATTTATCTTACGCCTGTCTATTCCCAAGAATCTACCCTTCAACGACCCGGATTTAATATAATTAAGTAATATACCTGAAATCCTGGTTTTCTTTCAATTGAGACAAATAGCTAACGAATAGTTTAATTGTATTTTCAATATCCTTATAATGAGCCATTTCAACTGTAGTATGCATATATTTCAAGGGTAATGAAATCAATGCAGAAGGAATCCCTCCTCCGGAATAGGCGAACGCATCTGTATCAGTACCAGTTATTCTTGAACTTGCTGATCGTTGAAATGGAATTTTGTTTTTCTCAGCCACTTTAATTATCTGACCTAAAAGAATATTATGAACAGCAGGAGCATAAGTTAATACTGGCCCTTTTCCAGCTTTCTGATCCCCTTGCTTAATTTTATTGTATAGAGGGGATTGTGTATCATGACATACATCCGTCACAATAGCCATATCTGGCTTAATCCGATCAGCTATCATTTCGGCTCCACGCAATCCTACCTCTTCCTGTACTGCATTTGTAATATAAAGTCCAAAAGGTAATTTTATACGTTTTTCTTTCAGCTGACGCGCTACTTCGGCAATCATAAAACCACCCACTCTATTGTCCAGAGCACGTCCTACAAGATATTTCTTATTAAGTTCGATCAGGTCCTCTTCAAATGTGACTACATTTCCAACATGAATCCCTAACTTGGAGGCTTCTTCAGACGAGTCACAGCCACAATCAAGAACGATTGATTCTACGTCCATCTTGGGTTCACTTTTTGGATCTCTTACATGAATGGCTGGCCAACCAAAAACAGCTGGAATAATGCCTTTATCCGTATGAATATTGGCCTTCTTTGATGGTGCAATCTGGTAGTCAGATCCACCATTGCGGATTACATATATGTATCCATCTTTTGAAATGTAATTAATGTACCAAGAAATCTCATCGGCATGAGCCTCAATAACAACCTTATAATCAGCATCAGGATTAATTATGCCGACCGCCGTTCCATAATTGTCAACCTCGTATTTATCGATAAAAGCCTTTACATAATTCAACCATATTTTTTGTCCGGAACTTTCATGTCCGGTTGGTGATATATTATTTAAGTATTCAAAAAGAAATGTTTTACTTTTCTTGTCCATATTTTTAAATTGCTCTTTAAAGTAAAATTAGTTGATTGTAATTCTAATTCGTTAACACAATAAATTTTTTTCCCTGGAGTTTAACTTAATACTATTGCTTAATAAATGCTGTATTTAAAAACTAGATTTAATATGGTGTTAAAGAATTTTCAAGCATAATATTAAAGGTATTGCCATTATATTAAAATAAAAAATAAAATTATTAACTTTGATCAAAATAAAATTTTGATTTAGACCATGGCACATCACTTAAAATTTGATAAAATTGATCGAAACATCCTTGAGATTTTACAGAGAAGTGCAAAAATTACAAATGCACAATTAAGCAAGGAAATAGGACTTTCACCTGCACCTACATTAGAGAGGGTGAAGAAATTAGAAACTATTGGTGTAATTAACAGCTACCATGCAAAATTAGATGTTTCAAAAATTGGATTAGGTGTAACAACCTTTGTTCTCGTTACACTTGTAGGGCATAATAAAGAAAATATTGAGAAATTCAATAGTGAGATTGAACAGATTGACGAGGTGATTGAATGTCATCACATTACAGGAGCCGGTGATTTCATCTTAAAGATCATTTCTAAAGATATTCCTTCTTACCAGAAATTAATGCTGGAGAAAGTAAGTGATATTAAAGTAGTCGATAATATGCAGTCAATGGTTGTTCTGTCTACTTTTAAGGACAGCAAAGTAATGCCTATTCCAGATAATGTTGAGTTAGAATATTAAGAAAATAATATGACAGAGGTAAAAGATCTTATTCTAGATAAAAATCAAATCCTTCAGATAATTAAGAGGATTGCCTTTGAGATTTATGAAAACAATATCAAAGAAAAAGAGATCATCTTAGCAGGAATTCCTGACGGAGGTTATAAACTGGCCCAAATGATAGCTAAAGACTTGTCTTTGATAACCCCTTTTAAAATAAAACTTGTTAAAATTTCGGTTCACAAAAAAGGGGCATTAAATAGCAAAGTAGAACTGGATTGCGATGTGGAGGAAGCTAAAGGAAAATCCGTTATTCTTATAGATGATGTATTACATACCGGTAAAACATTTATTCTGGGCATGAAGCCTTTTTTAGAAGTAGATGTTAAAAAAATCCAGGTAGCGGTTTTGATCAATAGATGCTATGCTATGTTCCCTATACAGTCAAACTATACGGGTTATTCATTATCTACAACATTAAATGAACACATAGATGTAAAGTTAGAACCCAAGGGTTTTGGCGTTTATCTTTATTAAAGATGTCCAAAGACACTCCGGAAATAAAAAGAGTTACCACTCATTCTCTTTATGAAATGAAAGAGCGTGGCGAGAAAATATCCATGCTAACCGCATATGATTATTCACTGGGTAAAATAATTGATAACTCTGGAATAGAAGTCATCCTTGTGGGTGATTCTGCTTCTAATGTAATGGCCGGACATGAAACCACCTTGCCAATAACCCTTGATGAAATGATTTACCATGCCAGTGCTGTGGTAAAAGCTGCCAGGAGAGCCTTGATAGTCGTTGATATTCCGTTTGGTTCATATCAGGGGAACTCAAATGAGGCTTTGAAATCTGCTATCAGGATTATGAAAAAATCAGGGGCTCATGCTGTAAAAATGGAAGGTGGTGAAGAAATAATAGAATCCGTATCAAGAGTTCTATCTGCAGGAGTACCCGTAATGGGACATTTAGGATTAACACCGCAGTCAATTTATAAATTTGGAACTTACACAGTCAGAGCGCGTGAAGAGAATGAGGCCAGTAAGTTGGTTGAAGATGCCCTTTTACTTCAAGAAACAGGTTGTTTTGCTCTGGTTCTTGAGAAAATTCCGTCGATATTAGCTGCTAAAGTAGCTAAAAACCTTAAAATCCCGGTAATAGGGATTGGCGCAGGGCCACATACTGATGGCCAGGTTCTCGTAATGCATGATATGCTTGGGATCAATAATGATTTCAATCCCAGGTTTTTAAGGAGGTATGCTGATTTAAACTCTGTTATTACTGAAGCAATAAGAAATTATATTGATGATATCAAATCCGGATCATTTCCGAATGATAAGGAAAGCTATTAATTGATGAAAACCAGAATTATACTTTGTTTTGCTATGCTATTTCTCCAGAGCATTTATTCTCTTGCTCAGGATAAAGCCTATAATTATAATGAAAGAATATTCGATCCTTATCTTAACAGAATGAGTTATTCAATTGGGGTAGGATTTGGTGTTTATAATGGAGAATTAAGTAGCTTTTTTGATCCTTCACTTCAAAAATATTATTTAAATCCAGGAGGAGGAGTAGGCTTTTCATACCGCTTTTTTGAAAGGGTAAGCCTCCGGGGAGAAGTAAATGTATTTAAGCTATATTCTGAAAGCAGTGGAAAATACCAGGAACAAAGCAGGGTGTTTAATTCTATAAATATTGATTATTATTTAAATGCTGTCATTGATCTATTCCCACAAAGAAAGATAGATGGACGCTTCCATCGATGGAATCCGTTCATATTTGGAGGCATTGGACAGGTGATTTTCTTCCCGGATGATAATAAAAGTGGAAGCACTAATGTAGGTGAGATCATATCGGATACTACCTCAACTTCTCATACTTTCTCAAGAGCCTCTTTAATTTATCCGGTTGGGGCCGGAGTCAAGTATTATATAGATAAGAATCACTGCATATCTCTAGAAGGAAATTACCGGTTTACAAGAACAGATTTCTTGGATGCCGTGCAAGATCTATCACACCCGCCTTTTGATAAGTATATCACCATATTTTTTAAATATACTGTTATAATTGATCCTTTACCCCGTAAGTCATTCAGTTACGAGAAGTATACCAAAACCAGACGAAAATTAAAAGGCAAATATTAATCAACTGTTAACAATAATTAAGGTCCGTGATATCGTTTTGGACCTTATGTTTATAATACTCCAAAGAGGCTACTTTCCAGTTCCAAAGTTTGATTAAGAATTACTCTATTTGGATTATACATTTTGATATGATTATTTGTATTTTCACGATAACGTAAAAAACTTTAAAATGAGTGAGCAAAAAATAACCATACAAAACGGAAAATTAGTTGTTCCAGATCATCCAGTAATCCCATTTATTGAAGGTGATGGAACAGGAATAGACATTTGGCCAGCCTCAAAACTCGTATTTGATGCTGCTGTTGAAAAGGCCTACAATGGAGCGAAATCTCTCAATTGGAAAGAAGTATATGCAGGAGAAAAAGCTTTTAACAAATTTAATAACTGGTTGCCTGATGAGACTTTGGAAGCCTTCAATGAATACCTTGTTGGAATAAAAGGGCCACTAACAACTCCTGTTGGAGGTGGTATCAGATCATTAAATGTAGCGCTTCGTCAGAAGCTAGACCTTTATGCTTGCGTACGTCCGGTTAGATGGTTCAAAGGAACTCCATCTCCTGTTAAAGATCCTTCAACTACTGATATGATCATTTACAGAGAAAATACCGAAGACATTTATGCAGGTATTGAATTCCAGGAAGGAACTGATGAAGCAAGAATTTTTGCAGAACAGGTTAAAAATTCTTTCCCTGAGAAATTTGCTAAAGTAAGATTCCCCGGCTCAGCTGGATATGGAATTAAGCCTGTATCAATAGAGGGTACTGAAAGGCTGGTAAAGTCTGCTATTGAATTTGCCATTTCACATAAAAAGGATTCCGTTACCCTTGTACATAAAGGTAATATTATGAAATTCACTGAAGGTGCTTTCCGTGATTGGGGTTATAATCTAGCCAAGACTGAGTTTGGTGCCCAGGATCTTGATGGAGGTCCATGGCAGGTAATTGAAAAAGATGGTCATAAAGTAATTATAAAGGACGTAATTGCTGATGCCTTCTTACAGCAAATATTAACAAGGCCTGCTGAATACTCCGTTATTGCCACCCTAAACCTTAATGGCGATTATATTTCTGATGCACTTGCAGCTATTGTAGGCGGAATAGGTATTGCTCCTGGTGCCAACATAAATTATCAGACAGGGAATGCCATATTTGAAGCAACTCATGGAACGGCTCCAAAATATGCCGGCCAGGATAAAGTGAATCCTGGGTCCGTTATTCTATCTGGAGCTATGATGTTTGAGTACATGGGATGGCAAGAAGCAGCTGACTTAATATACAAAGGGATTGAACGATCTATTGAAGCCAAAAGAGTCACTTATGATTTTGAAAGATTAATGGATGGAGCAACCCTCCTAAAGTGTTCTGAATTTGGGCAGGAGATTGTAAACAATATGTAATTACTGTTTTTTATCAGAAAGGCTTGATCAATAAGCCTTAATCAGGAAAATGCATGGATCATCATCCACGCATTTTTTTGTTTATTAAATGACATAAACCTGGATTTTTGAAACCTTGTTATTAAAAATTTAGTTTAATTTCACATGGAACAGAAAATTCCATTATTCCCTTTATCGTTAGTTCCCTTCCCTGGAGAAAATATAAATCTCCATATTTACGAACCACGCTATATTGAATTATTCACTGATATACTTCAAACAAATAAGATGTTCGGCATTCCACCTTACATCAATAAAAAGATAGAGTTCGGAACATTAATGGAGGTTGTAAATGTTCGTAAAAAATATGAAGATGGGAAAATGGATATAGAAACCAGGGGATTAAAAATATTTAAAATTATCAAATATGAAAATCCTGCAAAAGGCAAACAGTATGCTGTAGGATATGTAGACTATATTGATAATATCTGGAATGAGGATCCTTTGTTAAAAATTAATTTGCTTGAAAAACTTGAAGAATTTTTCATGTTAATTGACGAAAAAGATGCAGTAGACCTAAATGAAAACATAAAATGTTACGACTTTATCCACAAATTAGCACTGCCTATAGAAATGGAATATGAAGTCCTGAAACAGAATATTGAAACCAATCGCCAAGAATTAATATTAGATTATTTAGACCATACTCTTCCTGTTTTGCAGCAAACCATGAAAGCCAAAGAAATCATTAAAATGAATGGTCATTTTAAATATCTGAACCCAATCAACTTTCACTAAAACAGATTCTTATATTTTTTCAACTTTTTTAAACCATATTTGCTTTCCGGTTGTCTTTATGATAATATATTTTATTGTTAACTTTACTTGCGGTTAAAAATAATACATGATAAGAAGTAAGATATATACTGCTTTACTAATTTTACTCATCGCAATCACAGGATGTGTTCAGGAATCCGCTGATCCGGACAACGCACTACTCCTTAGACCATTAACTGCTGAAGAAGAAATCTTGCTCCATTCTTCCAATGAATTTTCATTTGAGTTATTAAGGATGCTTCATCAAATCAAGCCTGAAGAGAATTCTTTATTTTCAGCATTGGGTGTAGGGAATGGAATCGGGATGTCATTTAATTTGCTTGAAAAAAAACCTAAAGATGAACTTAAAAGTTTTCTTAAAATTGATGCAGTTCGTGATATTGAGATTCATAAAGCCTATTTTCAATTAAGTGAATTACTCAATTTAATTGATTATAATATTCAATACATGAATAGCAACAGCCTCTGGGTTAATCGGAATATGGAACTCAATGAATATGCCGAAGATAAAATAATGGCATACTATGATGCCGACTTAAATTACCTTGATTTTAGTAGTGATAAAAGTATAAAAAAAATCAATACCTGGGCTGAAAAAAGAACTTTTGGGAAAATCAAAACTATTGTGAGCAATCTCGATCCCTCTGACAAATCATTTATAGCCAACTGCTTGTTTTTCGATATAAATAGAGCTTTACCTTTTGAACAGATTGATTACCAGGACCTGTCCTTCACCACCATTGACGGGGATTATATAGATTGCAAAGGAATTGGTATGGTTTCCGGTGATTTCAATTATTTTGAAAATGAAGATTATCAGATTGTTGATATCCCCATTGGAAAAAAACAGTTTTATCTGACTTTAATTATGCCCTATAA
>Ga0316187_10000419_pt1 | contig 33002 bp, 28 predicted proteins | sample CroRivburrow1_MG_FD_204927 | JGI IMG/M metagenome (GOLD analysis project Ga0316187, IMG submission 204927) | Coastal sediment microbial communities from Maine, United States - Cross River worm burrow 1 | ecosystem: Environmental > Aquatic > Marine > Coastal > Sediment | place: USA: Maine... | reverse complement strand
TGGCTCTGTTGCGATCCGTCGCCTTTCAAGCGTTCCATACGCAAGTGAGTGCTTTATTACTCCGCTATCAACCGTGGCGCGTGAAGCGACCGAGATGAAAGAAGAGTATATCAATGACGCGGGCAATGATGTGACGCAGGCGTGGCTTGATTATGTCGCTCCCTTGGTGGGAGATCTTCCGAAGATGGGAAGCCTGTAATCTTCTAATCGTTAGCTCAAATCAAAATAGGCCGTGCGAAAGCACGGCCTGTTTTTTTTGATACAATATATAGCGTTACTAATGATGCGATTTTGACATCAACTTGAGCATTTTCAGATTGATAACAATAAAGCGGTAAAGCTGCCAGATAATGGATGTCCGCATGTAACAGGTTAATCCAGTCGGGGCGGGTGGATAATATGCCTGCTGATAAGGTTCCTTGTTTGTAATTTTTTCTGCCATGTCATGCTCCTCAATAATTCTAAATATCTATTTTGATTAATCTGGTAGCACTGACCAGCCAGGCTTTAGTTGTGCCTGATAGATAAAGGTGTGGTGCAGGATGTATTTCATCCAGTGACCTGCCAATCCGATCTCACCTGTAGTGAGCTCAAGATCGCGACCATGCTCAGGATATGTTTCAAAATCGGGAACTACCGGGAATACGGTCATTGTTGCAGCAGTTCCTTTGAAAATATGTGATCCTGTAGAGGCCACACATGCCGCACCCATCTCAGCCATGGAGGCAGAATGGGTTGGTTCTTCTGCACCATTGACCATATCGCGAATACTCTGAGCAACAGCCTTGGCCATCGTTGCTGATGGCATGCCGGTTCTAGGTGGTGTGGGGTTGATTGCCGTACCATTGGCACTCTGCATTGGTTTGCTGATCGGATGTGGTGGTGCAAAGGCAATGCCGACTGCAAACATGTTTTTATAACTTGGATTCTGGTAGTTCCTCGGCCAATCCTTCGCACTCCACTCCGCATAAGGGCGTGGCGTATAATCGGCATCTACTTTCATGAAGCCATTAGGTGCAAAGATCTGGGCGGTGATATTTTCACCGGCTTTATCAAATGCCTGCAGACCAACACCTGCAAATGGTGGAATCAACATGGAGAAATCGAATTTCTGTTCGTGGAACTCGCCGTCCAGCGTCTCGTAATGAATTAAGCCAGCTTCAACCTTCTTCACATGCGCTCGTGTAATCCACTCAATACCACGCTCAACCATCAGAGATTCAGCGAAGGTCTTGCCATTGGTGACGTAGCCACCACGTTTGATATGTACACCGCCCATGCCGAAGTCGCCCAGTTCATACTCGTTGCTGATCCAGACAATGCGGGCCATATCGCGAACACCCTCTTCGCGAAGAATATGGTCGACGTTATATATATATTCAAATGCAGCACCCTGACAGGTACACATGCCGTGCCCTGTTCCGATAACAACAGTGCATTTCTCACCTGCACGCATTCTTTCAATCATTGTCTGAAGCTTTTCATTGGCTTCCAGTGCATGACCTGGGGTGCAGACTGAGACGGTATAACCGTGGTCCGGACCCAGTCCTTCGGTAGCACCAAAGTTCAGTTTAGGGCCAGTGGCATTAATCAGGTAGTCGTATTCGATATTTTCCTGTTCGCCTGCTTTGTCATCCAGTGTGTATTCAACTGTCACAAATGGTGTGTTAATTTCGGCACTGCCTTCAGGATTGATTGATAGGGCTTTAGCCTGCCGAAAATTCACGTTGGTTTTTTTGTAAATGTCTGCAAGATCAAAGGTGACGTCGTCTTCACTCATTTGGCCAACACCTACCCAGATGTTGGAAGGGATCCAGTTCCACTTAGCATTAGGCGAGACAACAATAATTTCATGCTTTTTGCCCAGCCATTTATCTAGATATCTAGCTGCAGTATGGCCGGCAATACCAGCACCTAAAATAACGATTCGAGACATGTCTCCTCCTACTGATCTTCTGTTTAAAACAGAATCGACCTCTTAATGTGAGTGGATGAGAATATAATCATTTAATCATATGTCAAGAGGTAGGTTGCCCACGAACAAAACAGCAATAGCTTCAATAGCAGACTTTCAGGTGCACTATTTGATCTATGGTGAGATAAAAAAACCGCTGTTAAAGGTTTGAAACATTAATGTCTCACTCTGCTAAAATGGTTCTTTAGGCTTTTTAAAACTGTAAAAGGGAGGTTCATGATGAAGTATATATATATGACGATATTGGGAATGCTGCTATCTACTTCTGCGTGGGGTACAGAAATAGAAGGCGTATCCATTCCGGAGCAGGTGAGGGTGGATAATCAGCTACTTCTGTTGAATGGTGCCGGTTTGCGGACCAAGCTGTTTTTCGATATCTATGTCGGAGCACTCTATCTGCCAAAAAAAGCAACAACAGCTGATCAGGTTTTAGACCAATCGGGTTTTAAAAGAGTGGCGATCTCATTTCTCTACGATGAAGTGAGCCGTGAGAAGCTTGTGGATGGCTGGATTGATGGTTTTGAGAAGAATCAGTCAAAGAGCGCCATGATAAAACTTCAAACCAGACTGAATCAGTTTAACGCACTCTTTCCCGATGCACGCAGGGGTGACCACTATGCTTTTGATTTTATTGATGATGGTAGCACCGTTATAACGCTTAATGGCAACAGGGAAGGTGCTATTCCCGGAGCCGATTTTCAGCGTGCTTTATTGGAGGTATGGCTTGGCAGGAAGCCTGCAGACAGTGGCTTAAAAGAGGCCATGCTTCAGAATTCGGATTGAGTAAAAGTGAGTCATATTCAGCACTGGTCAGATTGACTTAACATACCTGTTTGGACAGGGTTCGCGCCGCTTTAAAAGTAAGCATCACTGCGATGTTTTTATTACCTTTTACAAAGGAATGGTCATGACCAAACAGGCTTCAACCAAGTATAACATTCAGGATGCTCCCGCACTTAGCACCACCTCCGAAGGGCTGGTTAAGGGTATCCAGCGCCACTTTGTGCGTACGTTGGGTGTTCATCACGCAGGCTTCTCGAAGAACTACAAGTACCAGGCTCTTGCTTACACCATTCGTGATCATCTGATGGAGAGCTGGCAGGAGACCAAGGAAGCCAATCATCTGAAAGGTGGCAAACGTGCCTACTATCTTTCGCTGGAGTTCCTGATGGGTCGTGCGCTTGGTAACGCGATTCTGAACCTGGGTCTGGATGAGCAGTCTACCGAGGCACTTAACGGGCTTGGCCTTAATCTGGAAGAGATGATTGATGAAGAGCACGATGCAGGCTTGGGTAATGGTGGCCTTGGTCGTCTTGCAGCCTGCTTTGTCGATAGCTGTGCAACCCTTCGTCTACCTGTAACCGGTTATGGCATCCGTTATGAGTATGGCATGTTCCGCCAGCATATTGTTGATGGCAATCAGGCTGAGGAGCCGGATCACTGGCTGAGAGATGGTAATGTATGGGAGCTTGAGCGCCCTGAATACACACAGCGTATTCATTTTGGTGGTCGCACCGAAGAGTATCACGATGAAGTTGGCAGACTGCGTAGCCGCTGGGTGGATACTCAGGATGTTTTGGCTGTACCGTATGACACGCCGATTCCAGGTTACAAGAATCGTAGCGTAAACACACTTCGCCTCTGGAAATCGGCAGCAACCGATGAGTTTGATCTTGGCGAGTTTAATGCAGGTAGTTATCCGGAATCAGTTGCGCAGAAGAACGAAGCAGAACATATCTCCATGGTACTCTATCCGAATGATGCGAGTGAAAATGGTAAAGAGCTTCGTCTTCGCCAGCAGTACTTCCTCGCTTCGGCCAGTATCAAAGATGTACTGCGTCAGTGGGTTGAGCAGCACGGCAGAGATTTCAGCAGGTTTGCCGAGAAGAATGTATTCCAGCTCAATGATACCCATCCGACTGTATCAGTCGCCGAATTGATGCGACTGTTGATGGATGAGTATCGCCTGGAGTGGGATGAGGCGTGGACCGTAACCACCAAGACCATGGCTTACACCAACCACACACTTCTTCCTGAGGCACTTGAGCGCTGGCCGGTGTATCTCTTTGGCCGTCTGATGCCACGCCTGCTTGATATTATTTATGAGATCAATGCCCGCTTCCTCTCCGAAGTAGCCAAGAAGTGGCCGGGTGACATTGAACGTCAGCGCCGGATGTCGATTATTGAAGAGGGTGATGTTCAGCAGATTCGCATGGCTTACCTTGCCATTGCCGGCAGTTTCTCGGTAAACGGTGTGGCTCAGCTGCACTCTGATCTTCTGGTTGAGGGCCTCTTTGCCGACTTCTACGCGATGTGGCCTAAGAAGTTTAACAACAAGACCAATGGTGTGACTCAACGTCGCTGGATGGCGTGGTGTAACAAACCGATGTCGAAACTGATCTCTGACTCGATTGGTGAAGGGTGGGTAACCAAACTTGATGAACTTCGTCAGCTTGCCCCTTATGCCGATGATTCAGCTTTTCGTGAAAAGTGGGCCGATTGCAAGCGTCAGAATAAAGAGCGTCTTGCCGATGTTGTCGAAGAGGCGTGCGGTGTCAGATTCAAAACTGATGCGATGTTTGATATTCAGGTGAAACGAATTCATGAATATAAACGCCAGCTATTGAACGTGCTTCACGTGATCCATCTCTATGACCGGATCAAACGTGGTGATAGTGCGAACTGGACCAACCGATGTGTATTGATCGGCGGTAAGGCTGCGCCGGGCTACTACATGGCCAAGCAGATTATTAAATTGGTTAATAATGTTGCCGAGGTAGTGAACAACGATCCGGATGTGGGCGATAAGCTCAAGGTTGTATTCTTCCCGAACTATCGTGTATCCGCGATGGAAGTGATCGCACCTGCTGCTGATCTCTCTGAGCAGATCTCAACTGCTGGTAAAGAGGCGTCAGGCACAGGTAACATGAAGTTCATGATGAACGGTGCGTTGACCATCGGAACACTTGATGGTGCCAATATTGAGATTCGTGAAGAGGTTGGCGATGATAATTTCTTCCTCTTCGGTTTGACTGCTGACGAGGTAGAGGCGACGCGTGGCAACTATGATCCAAACGGGATCATTGCTGCTGATGAAGATTTCAGTCGAGTGATGGAGCTGCTGGAGTGTGGTCACTTCAGCCAGTTTGAGCCGGGTCTCTTCTCATCAATTGCTCATGCTATTCGTGGCAATGATGATCCATGGCTTGTAGCCGCTGATTTCCGCTCTTATGTGGATGCACAGCAGCAGGCTTCTGAAGCCTATCTGGATCAGAAGCGCTGGCAGCGGATGAGTATCTATAACACGGCTTACAGCGGAAAATTCTCCACCGACAGAACAATGGAAGATTACAACCGCGATATCTGGAAGCTGGAGCCTGTTGATCTCGATTAACTGTTTGAGGTCAGGCGATTAACGAAACGAAAAGGGCGAGCCAATGGCTCGCCCTTTTTTTGCTATCGAATGTTCGCTTTTGGCCGAAAGTAGGCGTTCAATATGATTTGAACACCATGATTGTACGGTGGCACATAATTTGTTAAACATTAGCAATGGTAGATAAACCTTATAGAACGATAGGCTCGCAAGAAATTCATTCTAAGCCAGCTGCATTTAAACTGTTGGCCAAACTGCTTCTTATGACGCTATCTGTTTTCCTGTTAGGAGTTCTGATTTATTGGATCTACCCAGGCTGGCGTTGGGAACAGATCCCGTTCCACTCATTAATCGAAGGTGTAGGTGGAGCTACCGCCATTATTATTGCCTTTATGTTGCTGCGATTTGGAACGCTCTCTAAAGAACTTCCGTCGTACGTCTGGGTAGCTTCTGCATTGATCAGCATGGGAACTCTGGATGCGTTTCATGCGGTAGTATATCCAGGTCAGCAATTTGTCTGGTTTCATTCTGTTTCCAATTTCGCAGGCGGAATTCTATTCGCCTGTGTCTGGCTGCCGGATAAGTTTGTTTCTCAATTTCTAAAAAAACAACTCCCCATCGTGGCTTTAATAACTGCATTCATGGTTGGGTTTATCACTTTAATTTTACCAGAACTTGTGCCAGGCATGGGTCAGAAAGATCAGTTTTCTGTCGTGGCAAACATATTAAACCTGTCGGGCGGGGCAGGCTTCATAATTGCATCAGTATATTTTATTGTTGCATCCAAACAAAACGAATCTTTGCATTTTCCTGTTCTTGCCAATCACTGTCTTCTGTTTGGACTATCAGGTTTACTGTTTAATTTTTCAGCTCTCTGGGACGGCGTATGGTGGGAATGGCATGTTCTAAGGTTTGCCGCCTACAGCTTTATTCTCTATTTTTTCATTCTAACCTATAAGAAATAACGCGATAAATATGAGAATGAGTTGAAAAAACTCTCTCAGGCCATTCAATACAATGGCGAAGCTGTAATGATCACAGATATTCGCGGGTCTATTGAGTATATCAATCCAGCTTTTACTAAAATTACCGGGTATACCTCAGATGACGTGCTTGGAAAAAACCCACGGATTTTAAAAAGTGATGCTCAAGACCCTCTCTTTTACAAAGAGCTTTGGGCTACAGTTTCCTGCGGTCAAATATGGCATGGAACGCTGATCGATAAAAAGAAAGATGGTTCATACTTCCCTGCACTAATGACTGTTTCTCCTATCAAGAATCAAGAAGGTGTTGTGACTCACTATGTATCCACCCAAAAGGACATGACCGATCATGAGACTCTTGAACAGCAGTTGCGACAATCACAAAAGATAGAATCAATTGGGACGCTGGTCGGTGGTATTGCCCATGACTTCAATAACATGCTGGCAGCCATCCAGGGCAATATCTATTTGGCCCAGACAGAGACAGAAGATTCGGACGCAATAAATAAAAGATTAGCTATTATTGATTCCATAAGTGATCGAGCTGCTAATATGGTCAAACAGCTGCTTACCTTTGCTCGAAAAGACCCTGTGAAAATGGAACGCTTTTCTCTTAACTCTTTTATGGAACAGGGTTATCAATTGGCTCAAACAATGATACCAGAAGATATAGAGCACATTACAGATTACTGCAGTGAAGAACTTTTTGTCGAAGGTGACTCAACTCAACTTCAACAAGTTTTGATGAATTTAGCTAATAATGCATGCCATGCTGTTTCAGATGTAAAGAACCCTCAAGTCACCTGTAGCATTAGGCCCTTCACAGCGAATGAGAGTTTTATGAACAAGTATCCTATTTTGCATTCTAATCAATGTGCTCAGATTACAGTTCGTGATAATGGGTGTGGCATTAGCAAAGAAAATATGGATAAAATTATTGAGCCATTTTTTACTACCAAGGATGTAGGAGAAGGTACGGGTCTTGGGCTTTCGATGGTCTATGGATCAGTACAAAGTCATGGAGGCGTGTTTGAAGTTGAAAGTGACGTTGGCAAAGGCACTGCATGTCATGTTTACCTTCCACTTGTCGAAAAGCTTAATGATCAATTAGTCACTCACAAAACAAGAACATCTGCTCTAGGGAATGGAGAAACCATTTTGCTTGTTGATGATAAAAAAGAGTTATTAAAGATAACCTCTGAAGTCTTGAAAAAACTGAATTATATAGTGCTGACAGCTTCTGATGGAGAAGAGGCTTTAAAGCTCTATCACTCTAAGAGAAGTGTCATCTCTTTGGTGTTTACGGATGTTGTTATGCCAAAAATGGGTGGATTCGAATTAATGGCCAATATTTGGAAAGCAAACGCTGACGTCCCTGCTATTTTTGCAACCGGATATGATAAGAGAGCTAATGAACTTCCATCAGATAAAGAGCATCAATCCCGCATTATTACTAAGCCATACTCAGCAGTAGAGACCAGCCACATAATTCGAACTCTGCTAAGTTAAGTTTATTCCTACAGTGATGCACTGAAAAATCATTAGAAGAAATTCGTTGAATATCCGTTTTTGGCCGAAAGTAGTCATTCGGGATTAGCTGATGAGAGCAGCGGCTCCGAGAAGACCGGCACTGTCATCGAGTGTGGAACGCAACACATTGATCTTGCCTTTTAGGGGTGGAATGAGGTTCTCATTCAGTGATTTGACCATGGATGGGTGGAGCAGAGGCCATGCGCCGGTAAGTCCACCGCTGATCGTTACCGTATGAATATCGAGAAGCTTTACTGCTTCGGCAATCGCCATGCCGAGATAGAGCCCGGCATTTTCAAACACCTGTAGGGCTTCCGTTTCACCGTTATGGGCAAGCGCTTCAATCTCTCTTGCGCCAAGTTGTTGCCCAGTGGCTTCGGTATAGAGTGATTTGATGGCGGTGGCTGATGCATAGGCCTCGACACAACCGTTGCTACCACAGCCACACGGTTGTGCAGAATCATCATGAACAACGCGCAGATGACCAAACTCCATCGCCATACCACTCTCACCTGTGTACGGAATATTGTTTAGAATTAATCCTCCACCGACACCAGTGCCGAGGGTAATATGAAGCAGACTGCTTGCTCCTTTGCCTGCGCCAAAGCTGTGCTCTCCGATGGCAGCACATAGCGCATCGTTCTGTATGCTGACTGGAAGCTTTAGCGTTTTGGAGAGTTTCTGGGCAAGGTTGACGTTGTTCAGGTTTGGCAGGTTTGGGGATGCTACGAGAACACCGGAATTACCCAGAAAGAAGCCGGGGAAGCCGATTCCGATTCCTGAAACAGAGTCTTGCTGTTTGATGATCTCAGCAAAGAATGCAGAGAGCCTGTCGACCAAGGCATCAGCTGATATGTTTTGATCACCCAGATCAATGCGGGAGTGTAGCCTCTGAATGATTTCGCCATCAGTAGTAACTACTGCAGCACGAATGTTGGTGCCGCCGACATCTGCTGCGAGAATCATGCTTTGATCAGACCCTCATAGAGCTCAAGATAAAGTGCTGCTGATGCATCCCATGAGGAGTCACGTTTCAGTGCGTTTGCACGGATGCGAGACCATTTAGGAGCGTTATGGAAAAGAGCGATAGCCTCTTCAAGCGCCACATCAAAGGCTTCAGGGGTGGCATCAGTGAAGTGGACGCCGGTTGCCTTACCTTTGGAGGCCGCGTAATCAGTGACTGTATCCTTCAGACCACCTGTAGCACGAACCACCGGCACAGTGCCGTAACGCATCGCCATGAGCTGGCCGAGGCCGCACGGTTCAAAACGTGATGGCATCAGGAAGATGTCGCCACCTGCGTAAATCTGACGGGCAAGAGTCTCGTTAAAGCCACGGAAGAAATAGAGTTGATTGGGGAATTTCGCTGCCAGTCGATTCAGAGTCTCTTCATTGCCGGGATCACCTGAGCCAAGAATAGCGATTTGATAACCACGGCCGATCCACTTCTCCAGATTGGCAATAAGAAGATCGATGCCTTTCTGTTCAGCCAGTCGTGAGATCAGAGTGAGTAGCGGTGTCTTGGCCGAGACTTCAAAGCCACAATGAACCTGCAGTGCCTCTTTACACTTCTTCTTGCCAGCTGCCTTTCCGGGGCCGTAACTGGCTTCAATGAAACTGTCGGTGGTTGGATCCCACTCATCAATATTAAGGCCGTTAACAATGCCGGAAAGTTTATAGGCGTGATCCTGAAGAAAGCCTTCAAGCTCACAGCCATACTCGGGAGTCAGGATTTCTTCAGCATAGGATGGACTGACGGTGGTGATGGAGTCAGCCGACTCCACAGCTGCCTTCATACAGTTGATCTGATCGTGAAATTCGAAACCGGCAGGATGAAAATGGTGGGATGGAATGCCCAGCCTGTGAATCCAGTCAGCCGGGAAATTCCCCTGATAGGCAAGATTGTGGATCGTATAGACCGTTTTGGCGTGGGCGATGTTGGCGTGGTGCTGATACTGGGTTTTCAACAGTAGTGGAACCATACCGGTCTGCCAGTCATGACAGTGGATGATATCAATCTTTTTACCAAGGCCTGCTGCGGCCTCCAGCGCCACACGATCAAACAACAGGAAGCGAAGCAAATTGTCTTCATAGGCGCCACCTGGTGGGCCATAGAGTTCATCACGGGCGTAGAGATCATCTTCTTCAACCAGTATGAAGTCGATGCCGTCTACTTTGGCACTATGCAGTGGGCAGTGTCGTTGAATACCATCGGCCCACATTTCGATCTCTCTGTTCAATGGCTTGGTTTTAATGCCTGCTTTGGTCAGGTGGTGACGATAGAAAGGGAGAATCACGGTCACCTGATGCTTCATGGTTTTCAGGGCATGCGGCAGTGACCCTGCCACATCAGCCAGACCGCCTGTTTTTGCCAGAGGGGCTGCCTCCGATGCAATGAAAACAATATTGAGCCTGGCCATTTGTACCCTCCTGATTGGTATGGGCTATCATAACGTTTTAACAAAAGTTTGTCAGGTCTGTAAGATTTGAACTAGGGTAGGGTTATGTCGAAGATCGTTGTACGGGACAAAAGCGGTGAGCATGATCATTTTGTTGAGAACACCTCTTCAATTGGTCGTCATCCCCGCTCTACTATCTGTCTGCATGACCCGTTAGTTTCAAAAAGGCATGCCATCATTCATGAAGTGGCTGGTGAGTATGTTTATGAAGACCTTGGTAGTGCCAACGGCTCTTTTCTTGATGGTGTTCGAATTGGAAAACACAAACTTATCGATGGCGATGAGGTCACGCTTGGTAAAGTGACGCTGACGTTTTATGCCGAATCTGAAGAAGAGAAGCTGGCGAAAATCGTTAATATATCACGTTTTTCTGACACCAGTCAGGTACATGACCGTATTGAAGTGGGGAGCATAAAATTCCAGGCAGAGAAGAATGTTCCCGATCTTACTCTGCTGCGTGCCGATTATGAGAAGTTGAGACTTGGTCATGAACTTTTCCAGAATATCGGCCTTGATAATAGTCTCTCTTCTGTGCTTGAGAAGGTCTCCAATGAGATGCTTCGGATATTCCATTCGGATAGTTGTGTTATTCTGTTGCTTAATCCATCAAGCGGAGAGTTGATTCCTAAAGTGGTGCGTACACTGGATGGGGTTGAGGATCGAGTCAGTGTGTCAGGATCAGTTTTAAATGAAGTGCAGGAGACAAGATCTGCTGTACTGCTCTCCGATACCAGTAGTGATGACCGCTTCTCATCATCCTCATCATTGATTATGCAGGGTATCCGTTCGGTGATGTGTGCCCCTATCATGCATGATGGTGAGTTTTTTGGTGTGGTGCATATGGATAGTCAGCAGGGGCAGGCCAGCTTCAACCGTAAAGATCTACAGCTGTTTACCGGTATTGTTCAATATGTAGCGATGGCTGTGGCCAATGCACATCTGATCAGAAAAATCGAACGGGAAGCCCGTTCCAAAGCACAGTTTGAACGGCTGCTTTCACCCAGTGTAGTTGAGCAGGTGATGAGTGGTAAGGTGACGCTAGAGAAAGGCGGTAAGCTGCGTGACGTGACCATCCTCTTTGCCGATATTCGTGGCTTTACATCGATGGCTCGTCACTCCGATGCGATCCATGTGGTTGCCATGCTTAATCGCTATTTTGAGATGGTTGTAGATGTCGTGTTTAAATATGGTGGCACGGTTGATAAGTATATTGGCGATGAGATCATGGTTCTATTCGGTGCTCCTGTTGAAATGGAAGATCCGGCAGATCAAGCAGTGGCCTGCGCGCTGGAGATGCAATCATCACTTGATGCTTTCAATATCGAGCGAGAGCGTCATGGTGAGGACAAGATTCGGATCGGTATCGGTATTAATTCAGGTGAGGTGGTTGTTGGTTCGATCGGCTCAAGCCAGACCATGCAGTACACCTGTATTGGTGATGCTGTAAACATAGCGTCCCGTCTGACGGATATGGCCAAGCCGGGGCAGGTTATTGTCAGTGAAAACACACTTGCTGAACTAACCGGAACTGCTGAGTATGATGCTCTGCCACCTGTTCCACTGAAAGGGCTTGAGGGTGATGTTAAAACTTACGTGGTCAGGGAACTGTTAACCGATACCAAACCTCCTAAATAAGTTGATTCACAGCCCTTTCCAGAGATTTGGAACCGGGCAACCGAGCGATCTAAAGCTGGCTTTTTTTGGTGAAATTTGAGATATTCCCTCTACACAATTTCTATGGAGGGATCCCATGTCCGCATTGAAAAACTCTTCGGCCTGGAAAGCACTGTCATCACACTATGAGACTGTTTCCAAGAGCCATATGCGGCAACTGTTTGAGGATGATCCTGAACGCTTCAGCAACTTTTCCTTCAAGTTTAAAGATATTCTTCTCGATTACTCAAAGAACCGTTGCAACAGAGAGACCATGACGCTTCTGACCCAGCTTGCCAATGAAGCTGGCTTGAGAGAGGCCATTGATCAGATGTTCAGTGGTGAGAAGATCAACAATACCGAAGATCGTGCTGTGCTGCACACAGCTTTGAGGAATCGCTCTAATCGTCCTGTTATGTTCGATGGCGAAGATGTGATGCCGGGCATCAATGATGTGTTATCACGAATGCGTGGCTTCACCGACAAGGTTCGCAATGGAGGGTGGCTTGGCTCTACCGACAAGCCGATCACGGACATTGTGAATATTGGCATTGGCGGCTCTGATCTTGGGCCTGTGATGGTATGTGAGGCTCTGAAACCTTTTGCGAAAGAGGGGTTGAATGTCCACTTTGTATCTAATGTTGATGGTACCCAGATGGTTGAGACATTGAAGGGGTTGAGTCGGGAGACCACCCTGTTTGTGATTGTCTCCAAAACCTTCACCACACAGGAGACTATCGCTAATGCCAAAACCGCCCGTGACTGGTTTTTGACCCGTGGTGGCAGCAAGGCTGCGGTATCCAAACATTTTGTGGCGGTGTCTACCAACGCCAAGGCTGTACAGAATTTCGGTATTGATGCTGACCACATGTTCGAGTTCTGGGACTGGGTGGGTGGTCGCTATTCATTATGGTGTGCTGTAGGCCTATCCATCGCCCTCTATATTGGTATGGACAACTTCGAGAAACTGCTTTCAGGTGCACACGATATGGATGAGCATTTCCGGACAGCCCCATTTGAAGAGAATATGCCGGTTGTGCTGGGGCTGCTTGGTGTCTGGTATAACAATTTTTTTGAAGCAGATTCACACGCAATCCTGCCTTATGATCAGTACATGCACCGTTTCCCTGCCTATTTTCAGCAAGGAGATATGGAGAGTAATGGTAAGCGAGTCACTCGTGATGGTGAAGCGGTCGACTATTCAACAGGGCCGATTATCTGGGGTGAACCCGGCACTAACGGTCAGCACGCCTTTTACCAATTGATTCATCAGGGTACAAAACTGGTTCCAACCGATTTTCTGGCACCGATAGATACCAAGAACCCAATCGGTCAGCATCATACACTGCTTCTCTCCAATTTCTTTGCGCAGACAGAAGCGTTGATGCTGGGTAAAACCGAGGAAGAGGTGCGATCTGAGCTTGAAGCTGATGGGTTGAGTGGTGAAGCACTTGAGGCACTGCTGCCGCATAAGGTGTTCCCGGGAAACAGGCCGTCGAATTCGATTCTGTTCCAGAAGCTATTTCCTGAAACATTGGGTGCACTGGTTGCTATGTATGAACACAAAATCTACGTGCAGAGCGTGATTTGGAATCTTAATGCGTTTGATCAGTGGGGCGTTGAACTTGGCAAGCAGTTGGCCCGAAAGATTCTCCCTGAACTGATGCTGGATGATGAAGTGACCAGCCACGACAGTTCAACCAACGGACTTATTAATGAGTATAAATCCAGACGAATGGACTAGCTATTTTCTTCAGTGTATAAAAAAAGAGGCGGTACTAAACAGTACCGCCTCTTTTTATTTAAGTAGTCAGACCTTTACCAGATAATTTCGAGTAGTTCGATTTCATAAATAAGTGTCTCATTTGGTTCAATAGTGCCCTTGATGCCTCGGTTGCTGTAGGCCAGGTGAGGTGGGATATAAACAGTCCACTTGCTGCCAACAGGCATGAGTTGAAGGATCTTTTTTATGCCGGGGTCAGCATGCTTTACCAGTATGATGCCTGGCTTGTTCTCTTTATAAGAGTCATCGAAAACAGTTCCATCCAGATGCATGCCACGATGGTGAAGCTTAACACTGTCGGTCATGACCGGCGTGGCACCATCACCGCTTACAAGAACTTTGTATTGAATGCCGCTGGGAAGTGTGGTGATGCCATCTTTGGTTTTGTTGGTATCCATGAAGGCTTTGCCCTTGGCAAGGTTCTCTGCAGCAGGCCCTGAATCATTTTGCGAGCTGCATCCTGCAAGCATCAGAAGTGCAATTGCTAACAGCGTGATGGCTGCTGTTTTATAATTTAGAACCTGATTCATGAAGTGCCCCTTGCAGTAATATTAGTAAATGCTAATCTAATAAACCTTAGTGTCAACGGGTTTATTTCTCAAACAGTACTCAATAGGGGTTGTAAGTCGATAGGGCTTAGGCAAAATAAGCCTTTACCGGAGGGTGGTCTATGAAATTGATATTGAAGCTGACATGGCTGCTGGGTGCACTTCTTTCAAGCCACACAGCGCATGCTGCTGAAAATGGTGCGGATGCCTTTTTTGGTACGATTAATGGCTATCTTGCCCAGGTTCTCTTTTTTGATGTGATGCCTGGCGAAGGGGATATGCCGTTTATTGTCGGCTGGCTGATTATTGGCGCTGTCTATCTTACTTTTCGATTCGGTTTTATTAACCTTAGAATGATGGGGCACGCCTTTCAGATTCTTCGTGGCAAATACCATGCTCCGGATGCCAAAGGGGAAGTCACACCGTTTCAGGCTCTGACAACAGCTCTCTCTGCAACAGTTGGGTTGGGGAACATCGCAGGCGTTGCCATTGCAATTATTATTGGGGGGCCTGGTGCGATTATCTGGATGATAATTGCTGGATTTTTTGGTATGACCTCCAAATTCACCGAAGTGACTCTGGGCCAGATGTATCGAGAGTTTCGTTCTGACGGACGCATCATGGGTGGAGCCATGGAGTACCTCTCCAAAGGTTTCAAGGAGAAGGGAATGCCTTCAACGGGCAAAGCGCTGGCCATTCTTTTTGCCCTTCTCTGTATTGGTGGGTCATTGGGTGCAGGGAACGCTTTTCAGGTGAGTCAGGCGATGGGGGCGGTACAGGCTGAAGTTGGATTCTTTAAAGATTATCCCGTGGTGTTTGGACTGATCATGGCAACAGCTGTAGGTATCGTAATTATTGGTGGTATCAAACGCATTGCGCATGCTGCAGAGGCGATTGTGCCGAGCATGGTTTTCATCTACCTGACAGCATGTATCTGGATTATCCTTTCTAATATTTCGATAATTCCTGAGGCGTTCTCGGTCATTTGGAATGGTGCCTTTTCACTAGAGGCAGGTTTTGGTGGGCTGGTTGGTGTGATTGTGCAGGGCTTTAAACGTGCGGCTTTTTCCAGCGAGGCGGGTATCGGTTCTGCTGCGATTGCTCACTCTGCTGCATCGGTAAAATATCCTGTGCGTCAGGGCTTTGTTGCACTCTATGAACCTTTCATCGATACCATTGTAATCTGCACCATGACAGCATTGGTGATCGTCATTACCGGTGTTTACAATGCACCTGAACACGCTGCAATTGTTGAAGCGAAGCAGGGAGCTGCGTTGACAGCCGCAGCTTTCGGTTCAGTCATTTGGTGGTTTCCGATGATTCTTTCAGTTTCAGTGGTTTTATTCGCCTACAGTACGATGATTTCATGGTCTTATTATGGAGAGCGTTGTTGGACGTATGTTTTTGGCGAGAAGTTCTCAATGGTTTATCGCGTAATATTTTTAGTGTTTATTGTTCTTGCATCGTTTGTGAGTGCGGGAAATATTCTGGACTTTAGTGATCTGTTAATACTGGCCATGGCATTTCCAAATTTTATCGCACTTTATCTCTTGCAAGGAAAAGTATCTGACGCACTTAAAGAGTACCTTGGTAGGCTGAAAAGCGGAGACTTGGACCGTGAACATGAAGCGGAGCAGGAAGCTCTCAGGCAGAGTGCAGGCAGTTCATGATTACGTTTAAATTAAGAAGGAGAATAATGGCCCATGGCTTTGACGATTACCGATGACTGTATCAACTGTGCAGTGTGTGAGCCCGAATGCCCGAATGAGGCGATTTTTGAAGGCGAAGATATCTTTGAGATCAATTCCGATCTCTGTACCGAGTGTGTGGGCCATTTTGATGAGCCTCAATGCCAGCTGGTCTGTCCGGTAGACTGTATTCCTTTGGATCCTGAACGCCCTGAATCAACTGAAGAGCTGATGGATAAATACAAAAACCTGACAGGGCAGGCGTAAACAGTGGGTGCTCCAGTACGTGGCGAACTCTTTATTGTCTCCGGACCATCCGGCAGTGGCAAATCAAGCCTCTGTGATGCGCTGCTCAAGCAGAGTCCAAACCTGAATCTCTCTATCTCCTGTACCACAAGAGAGCCAAGGCCGGGTGAAGCCAATGGCAGGGAGTATCACTTTCTAAGCAAAACACTTTTTGAAGCACAGCGGGATGACGGGAATTTTCTGGAGTGGGCCAATGTGCATGGAAATTTCTATGGCACCCGGAAGTCTGACGTTGAGACTGCCCTTGAAGAGGGTCGCGACATTCTGCTTGAGATCGATTGGCAGGGAGCCACGCAAGTGGCTGAAAAGATTCCGCAGGCCCATCGTATCTTTATTCTACCCCCATCTGTAGAGGCACTTCGGCAGCGATTGACTTCACGAGGGCAGGATGATGATGCGGTGATTAACAGACGTGTTGCAGCTGCAGAGAGTGAGATGGAACATGCTGACGAAGCACACTTCCGGATAGTAAATGATCAGTTTGACGCAGCACTCGATCAGCTTAAATCCGTTTATATGAATAATCATTCGTGACTTTTAAATTGCGCTTGATATGCTCGTCACGATTCTTGGAGGTGACCAACCCATGGCACGAGTAACAGTAGAAGATTGCATTCGCCATTATCCTAACCGTTTTGAGATGGTTGTTCTCTCAGCTAAACGCGCACGTCAGTTGTTGAATGGCATGCCTCCATTGATTGAGAATGAAGAGGGGCATAAGCCATCTGTTCAGGCTCTGAAAGAGATGGGTGAAGGCCATATCTCTTGGGATAATGTGTTTGAGATGGATGAACTGGAGCGCCAGCGTCTGGAAGCTGCCTCCTTTGAAGATGAGGCTGAGTAAAACTCGACCCCTCTTTTCTAGCGCCATGACTGAATTCGATCTTTCATGAGCCGCATTTTTGAAATTACTGAGAAGGTTTTGGCCTATACGCCAAAGGCTGATATTGATCTGATTAATCGTGCTTACGTCTTTGCGGCGCAGGCGCATAAAGATCAGCGACGTAGCTCAGGTGACCTCTATATTTCCCATCCTCTGGCTGTTGCAGATATTCTTGCCAGTTTGAATCTGGACGTGAATAGCATTGTTACAGCACTGCTGCACGACACCGTTGAAGATACCCATGTTACGCTGGAAGATGTGCGCAGCCGTTTTGGTGATGAAGTGGCGCGGCTGGTTGATGGTGTAACCAAGATCGGACAGATTCATTTCCGTTCATCAGAACATAAACAGGCAGAAAATTTCCGTAAAATGATTCTTGCCACGGCACAGGATCTGCGAGTGTTGTTGATCAAGCTGGCTGATCGCCTGCACAACATGCGTACGCTCGGTTTTATGCGCGAAGAGAAACGCAAACAGATCTCTGAAGAGACAATGGAACTCTATGCACCACTGGCACATCGCCTTGGCATTCACTGGGTGAAGCAGGAGATGGAAGATCTCGCATTTTCACATCTGGAAGGAGACTCTTTTCAAGAGCTGATGGGGCGCATGAAAGGGCAGCTTGAGTTTCTTCATCAAACACGTGAAAAGCTGGAGGGGGTACTGCAGGAGGCGTTGGATCGTCAGGGTATTAAAGCCCAAGTTCATGGCCGCATGAAACATCTCTACAGCATCCATGATAAAATGAAGCGTAAACATGTCGACTTCAGCGAGATTTACGACCTGATCGCTTTCCGGATTATTGTTGAGGATACACCCGCCTGTTATCACACATTGGGTATGATCCACAGTCTCTACCGTCCGGTTCCAGGCCGTTTTAAGGACTATATCGCTCTACCTAAGCCGAATGGCTATCAATCACTGCACACCTCGGTGATCGGGCCGGATAACCACCGAATTGAGATTCAGATTCGTACAGCATCGATGCACAGCTATGCTGAGGATGGCGTCGCAGCTCACTGGCTCTATAAGGATGGCAGTGCAAATGAAGATGATCGGAAACATTTCCAGTGGCTGAAACAACTTACTGAGCTTCTACAGGATACCGAAAATCCCGGAGAGTTCATGGAGAGTGCCCGGCTCGACCTGTTTGTGCAGGAGGTCTACGTATTCAGTCGCGATGGCGATATCTATGCACTGCCTCGAGGTGCAAGACCACTTGATTTTGCCTATGCGGTACATACCGATGTGGGGCATCACTGTATGGGCGTCCGTATTAATGGTGAGATTGCCGATTTTCAGGCCCGTATCAGGAATGGTGATCAGATTGAGGTGTTGACCAACCCGGACCAGACACCCAGCCGCCAGTGGCTTCAATATGTGAAAACACCAAGGGCGAGACAGGCGATTCGGCAGTGGTTCAGACGTCAGGAGCGGGATGACAGTATCAGGATGGGTGAGAAAATTCTGAAGGACTCCTTTGGTAAGGGTGAGTTGGACGAGAATGTTATTGAGTCACTACAGTGTAGTAGTATGGGTGAGCTGAAAGAGAAACTTGGGCGTGGCGATCTTCCGCTTGATACACTTCTTGGAGCCATTGATCAGGACTCAACACGACCTCTACAGTTAAAGAAAATGAGCCACTCATTGATGAGTGCGGCTCAGTGCTGTCACCCCATACCGGGAGATCCGGTATTGGGTTATATGGAGTCAGGGAAAGGGATGATTATTCATCATCGAAACTGCCCCAATATTCCAAGAGATGCGAAACAGCGCTGGCTTGAAGTGAACTGGCGTTCGGAGAAGGGGCGTCTCTATCCGACCGGTATTGAAATTCGTAACCATAATCAACGGGGAATGCTGGCTAATATTTCAGCCACGATTGCTGAGTCACAGGCTAATATTGAAGACCTGAAAATTGAGCAGCGTGGAGGCTCTGTCGCAAGCTTGCAGATTCTGCTTGAGGTCGAAGATCGACGTCATTTGGCAAGTGTACTGCGTAACATCAAGGCCCTGGATGGCATTGTGAAGGTAAGCAGGCGCAATCGGGTCGGTCTGGGACAGAAGCTTTACACAAGAGGCATCGGTGCAGCAATTAAAGGGATGGTATCTAAGGGAAGGCGTAGCCTGTTTAAGACACAACCTGCTCAGAAAGGAAAGGGTGACAAGAAAAAATGAAAACAATTCAGGTGATTCACAGCGATCAGGCACCCAAAGCGGTAGGGCCTTACAGTCAGGCGATGATGCACGGTGGTATACTTTATACATCGGGTCAGATCGGCCTGCATCCTGAGCAAGGTGTTCTGGTTGGTGAAGGTGTTGAGGCACAGGCTCAGCAGGTCACAAAAAACCTCTCTGCAGTGCTTGAGGCTGCTGGAGCAACTGTTTCTGATATCATCAAGGTAAACATCTATCTGCTCGACATGGCCGATTTCCCACTGGTGAACACCATCTATGCCGACTGGCTGGGTGAACATCGTCCTGCGCGTGCTACTGTCGCAGTGGCGGCACTACCTCTGGGCGCGAAAGTAGAGATGGACCTGATTGCCAGGGCCTCTTAGAAAAAGGGAATAAAAAAAGCGCCCTCCTGTTACCAGGGGGCGCTCTGTAACTGTCAGGAAAACCTTAAGCGGCTTTCTGAATCTTACCTGAACGTAAGCAGCTGGCGCAGACTTTAACTCTCTTGGTCTGACCGGAAATCATTGCACGAACATTTCTCAGGTTCGGTAGAAAACGACGACGGGTAGTATTGTGCGCATGACTGACATTATTGCCACTCATCGGACCTTTTCCACATACTTCACAACGCTTAGCCATATCAAAACCTCCGTATTAGCGGAGCGCACTTTAAGCAAACAGAACATATAATCAAGCAGTTTTGTTGGATGCGCCTCCGGGCATTGACTCGAAGCATCCATGCTCCTCTCCCTTTGGGCGGAAAAATTGTGCAAACAGGCTCTCCTGTGTGGAATTTGAAACTTCACTGTTGCTCAGCCAATATGGCGGTTGTGTATAATACTCTACTGCAACCACTGAATCTGATCCCGGGCGTTGGCAGCGTTATTGAAAAGCGTCTGAATGGCCGTGGCGTTTATGCTATCGGTGATCTGCTTCTGCATCTTCCCAAGGATTATATCGATGATCGTGAGATTGTTGGCATTAAGACGCTACAGGAGGGTGTGGAGGCACGTATTCAGGGTCGGATCATCAGAAAAAGTGCTCGCGGTTTTGGCAGGAAACGGCAGGTAACCATTACGCTGTCTGATGAGGATGATGCACGCATCACACTGAACTTTTTTCATTCGGGTTATATGATGAGTGATGCTCGCCTGAGCGAAGGGCGAGAGATATCGGCGCGTGGCACACCTGAATCGTGGGGTGGCCGGCTGCAGATGAACCATCCGGAGTGGATTGTGGCTGAGCAGTTCAGGCCGGGTTGGCATCCACGCTACTCCTCTCTGGCGGGGCTGAATGGTAAACGGGTAGAGGGGATGATCAAAACTGTTCTTTCTATGATTCCATCTGATGCCACGGTGCCTTTGGATGGCATGCTTAAAGATCACCCAGCATTTATAAAAGCATTGTCACTTCTGCATATGGTTGATGGTGAGGGTGTAGATTCACCGCTATTTCAACAATCACTTGAACGCATCAAGCTTGAGGAGCTGCTGATCTATCTACAACTGATGCAGGAGAAGCGGCGTGAGGCTGAAGTGGAGGCGCCCGCTTTCATCAATAATAAGAGTGTTAAACAACTGGTAGGGTCGTTTCCCTATCCATTGACTGAAGCTCAACAACATGTCTGGCAGGAGATTTCCACTGATCTCGCGTCTGGCATGCGTATGCACAGGCTTCTGCAGGGTGATGTCGGTTCCGGTAAAACATGGGTAGCAGTCATGGCCATGGTGAGTGCATATGGGCAGGGCATGCAGTCGGCTCTTATGGCACCTACCGAGGTGTTGGCAATTCAGCATCATCAGACACTTACTGCGCTGCTACAGCCGCTAGGGATTGAGGTGGCGCTGCTGACTGGAAGTAGCAAGGCGGTTGAACGCAGGCATACGCTTAAGGGTCTCGCTGATGGATCATTGCACTGCGTAGTGGGAACCCACGCACTGATCTCTGAAGGTGTGGCATACCATAGCCTCGGATTGGCACTGGTTGATGAGCAGCACAGGTTTGGCGTCAAGCAGCGCTGGGCGCTTGCCGGAAAAGGGGAGGGTGAGGCGGTTCACCTGTTGGGTATGACTGCCACGCCGATTCCCCGCTCACTAGCCCTCTCTCTCTATGGCGATATGGACCTAAGTATTATGCGGGGCATGCCTCCGGGTCGGAAGCCAGTTGAGACGCGTGTGGTTGATCCGAAAAAGATGGGGAGCTTGGCAAATGGGATGCAGCGGATTCTAGATGGTTCTGATGATGGTAGCGGTGATCGAATCTACTGGATTGTACCGCGCATCGATGAAGAGGAAGATGGCATCTCAGTGGACCAGCGAGTGGAGGTGCTAAGCCAGCGCTTTCCAGAGGAGAAAGTGCTCGGTCTGCATGGTCGTATGAAGACGGCCGAGAAAAATAGTGCGCTGGATGCTTTCTCAACAGGGCAGTGCCGGATACTTGTCTCAACCACTGTGGTGGAGGTGGGCGTGGATGTGCCTGAAGCTCGCCTGATTGTTATTGAGCAGGCTGAGAAGTATGGGCTGGCTCAGCTGCATCAGCTCAGGGGTCGGGTAGGGCGATCATCGGAGCAGGGTTACTGTATCCTGCTGCCGGGCAAGGAGAGCTCACCACCGTCACTGGAGCGGCTGAATCATCTTGTGAATACCCACGATGGCCTGGAGCTGGCCGAAGCCGACCTGACTATGCGTGGGTCAGGTGACGCGGTAGGTGTGCGTCAGAGTGGCTCTACCGGCTTCAGATTGCTGGATAGTGCAGCTGACATTCATTTGATTCGACAGTGGCATGGCCAGTTTGAAGGGTGTCTGGTTGATGATGCGATGATCCGCTTCTGGCGTCCGGAAGCTGATTCGGTTGATTAATTGAATCCGAATCCATTTTTCGAATTCACAGGGTCTAACGTCATCACAGTTTTGATGATACGTTTGCGATTGAAATCAAAACTGTGGCAATAGGAATCGAAAAACCCGAATGAAAGAGAGCATGATGAGATGGCTGTTTCCGCGCTTGATCAAAATGATCATCGCCTTCCTGTCGAATACGATTCGCTGGGAGTATGTTGGCTGGAAGTATGATCCGGCCAATTCTGAGCGCCATATCTTTGCATTCTGGCATGCACGTATTCTGATGATGGGAACCGGTTTGAAAGGGTGTCATGGCTACACACTGATCTCCGAACATCGCGATGGCGGTTATATTGCCGATACACTGCATCTGCAGGGTTTCAGAACTATTCGAGGCTCATCCACTCGTGGCGGGGCCAGAGCACTGCTACAGATGCTACGCACATTCCAAAAAGAGAACTGTGATTTTGGTATCACGCCGGATGGGCCTAAAGGGCCGCGTGAAAAAGTACAGGTAGGCACCGTACTGCTGGCCAAAAAAACGGGGCTACCTGTTCGCCCGGTGATCTGGGCAACCAATCGGCAGTGGCGGGTTACCTCATCATGGGATCACTTCTATATACCGAAGCCATTCACTCGCGGTGTGTTTATTTATGGTGAGCCGGTCTCTGTTGCTGCTGATGAAGATGATGGTGAAGCCGTAGCACGTGTGCAGCAGGCGATGGATGCCGCACAGGACAGAGCGGATAGCTATTTCGATCAGAGAGGCTGATTAATTATAGGAATTAACTGTAGAGATCAGCTCGGGTCAGCGGCAGCCCCGATGCACCCTTGGCGACACGTTTGCTCGCTACAACCTGACAGATATGCATGGAGCCATCGGTAAAGCCGATAGCCACGCCGGCCAGATAGAGCGCCCACATACGGAACTTTTCTTCACCGACAAAGGCAATCGCCTCTTCTTTACGACTCATCAGTTCACGATACCAGTGCTGGCAGGTAAGCGCGTAGTGTTCACGTAGAGCCTCAACATCGTGCACCTCGAAACCACTCATCTCCATCACATCGACGGTATGACCAACATTATCCAGCTCGCTGCCGGGGAAGATATATTTAAGTAGCAGACGGCGCTCAGGTCTGATTCTCTTGGCTGCCTTTTTTGTCGCTTTGGCATGCCTTGAGATACCGTGATTCATCAGGATGCCACGGTCACGCAGTAGTGAATTAATTTTCTGAAAATATTTCGGCATATTGTCGATACCGATATGTTCAAACATGCCGACACTGGAGATCTTATCAAAAGTACCTTCCAGCTTTTCATAATCCTTAAGTTCAATGGTAATCTTATCCTCAAGTCCGAGGCGCTTGATCTTCTCTGTGGTAAAATCGAACTGCTTTTGCGATAGCGTGACACCGTGCGCCTCTACGCCGTAGTGCTGTGCGGCATGGCAGACAAGTCCGCCCCAGCCACAACCGATATCAAGGAACTTCTCACCCGGTTTCAGGCGTAGTTTTTTACAGATCATATCCAATTTATCGAACTGGGCCTGATCAATGGAGTTATCAGGGTGTGTGAAGTAGCCGCAGGAGTACTGCATCTCGTTGCCGAGAAAAAGGGCGTAAAACTCATTGCTGATATCGTAGTGAAACTGGATGAAGTCCATGTTTTTTCTGCGTGACTCATTGCGGCCGACCGCATCATCGTCATAGCTGTGAGCTACTTCGATTTTTTCAGCCTGTGCAAATAGCAGTGGTAGTGCGGTTTTCAGTAGTTGCAGACGACTGCCTCTTTTCGAGCGATCTCGCGGCTGTTTCTGCCGTGCAAGATTAACAAAATCGATCAGATCACCATGAATGCCGATATTTCCGTTGGCATAATGAAATAGTAGATTCTCATAGGAAGGCCTGCGCATCAGTGAGCCGAGCACGCCCGGGCCAGAGATGGAGATGTGATAGTCGGGGTCGCTGTTCTTTCCCAGTGGGATCAGAGTGCCATCCCAGAGCTTTACCGATATTCTGCGATTAAGCAGTGATGCCAGCTGAGTGAAAAGTTGGCGGGCAGCATCGAGTTGTTTCTGTTCTGAAAAGAGAGCCATTCCTTTATCCTCCCCATGAGTTGGAACCTATTTCCATCTATTAGGGTAGCAGTTGTTAGCTGATCGGCAAGCCGTGTCGTTGCTTAAAAACCGTTTCTGAAACCGGAGATGAAATGAGAGGGGCGCTTCTATAGGGTCATGAAAATTACCGACAGACATTCAGGTGACACTATGAACAGTACCCCATCCCCATTTTTTCGCTGGCGGCCACATCCATGGCACGGTCTGGAAACCGGCATTGAGCCGCCCAGAAGGGTGCAGGCATTTATTGAGATCTGCCCCTTCGATATGGTGAAGTATGAGGTGGATAAGGCGACCGGTTACCTGCGTGTGGATCGCTCAGTCCGTTCATCTTCCCAGCACCCGACCCTCTACGGCTTTATTCCGCGCACCTACTGTGGTGACAGGGTCGGTAGGCTGATGCCTGACGCTCGCTGTGGAGATGGTGACCCGCTGGATATCTGCGTGATTACCGAACGCCCGATCTCCAAAACGGAGATTATTCTGAATGCCCGCGTAGTAGGGGGGCTGCCGATGTGTGATAACGGTGAGGCGGACGACAAAATCATCGCCGTGATTGAAGATGATCCACTCTGGGCAGGCGTAGATGATCTTGATGGTCTGCCACCAGCACTGGTAGATCGGTTGATGCACTACTTTCTTACTTATAAGTATGTGCCGGATGAACCACACCAGGTCTCGATTGGCAAACCGTATGGTTATGATCATGCCAAGGCTGTGATTGAGTCATCCATACTCGATTACAACGAGGCGTTTGGTGATGAACAGGGAGATACTACTTAATAATATAGTGATCTGATTTAGTTCTTAAGCTAAATGAATGATAGCTGCTATAATCTGATCAGATGGCTCAATTCAGAGAGAAACTGCTCATAAAGTTGAAAAAAAGTTTAAGTTTTTTCTAAAGTCCAGATTTTCTCCTCCGATAGATGATGCAGAAACGGGAAAACATGAAGTTTTTCCTACCTACAGGGACGTAGGACGTGACACGGCAGGATGTCCTCACGTAAACACATACTAAGGAGAGAATAAAATGGCATTAACTGTCCAAACAAATAATGCGGCCATCACGGCCCTTAAACACTTAAACAACAACAATATCAGTATGAACCGTGCTCTCGAGCGCTTGTCTTCTGGCTTCCGTATTAACTCGGCAGCTGATGATGCATCAGGTTACGCAATTTCAAGTAAACTGAATGCACAGGGCGAACGTCTGAAAGCTGCGGTTCAAAATGGTTTGCAAGCAACAGCAATGGTGAAAATGGCTGACGCCGCGGTGAATGAGATTCAGAACATGATTGTTCGTGTTCAGACTCTTGCGATCCAGGGCTCATCCGCTAACAACACTGCTGAAGCAACCAAACTGGACGCTGAGCGACTAAAACTTGAAGGTCAGATCAACAAGATCGCCAATGGTACCAACTACAACGGCGTAAACCTGTTGAACGGCGTCGATTCGTCACTGTCTACTACGGCTGTAGCTGCAACCGGTGAGGCACTAGCTAATGGTGCAAATACCGGTTTCTCTGCAGTAACAGGCACAACGAACATCTATGAGAATGCTACATTCGCGATCACTACGACCGCGGGTACTGCTGCATCAGTGGGTTCTATCACTGCTGTGACTGCAGCTACTACATTTTCTGCAGGTGCAGTAAGTGTCGGTAGTGCTACTAATACTGGTGTAAATGGTTCTTACTTCATTGACATCACGGCTGGCTCTGCTGTTGCTGACAACATGAAGATCTATTCTGGTACTGATGCTACTGGAGCACTTCTGTCAACCTCGACTATCACCGATGCTGACGGTCTTACTACATTTGCATTAGCCAATGGTGCGTCACTAGACCTAACTATTGGCACAGTAACTGTTGAGAGCATTGGCACTACTCTATCTGGTGCTACTGTTGCTGCGGCAGGTACTGTTACAGGTGTTCAGTCTACTGCTGACCTTAAGGATCAGTTCGGTGTTACGATTGCTGCCGCAGGTACTAACCTGCTTGCTGCAACACAAGACCGTAGTACTGCTGGTGGTGCTCTGACCTTGACACTCACTGCTTCGTCAGGTGGTACAAGCGGAACCATTACCGTAACTGATGTGGCGGCTGGTGGTACTCAGTTGGCAGGTGTAAGTGGTGTTACTACATCAGTCGCAACGGCTGGTAGTTCTACTGCTTATACCGGTTCACTGAACTTCCAGGTGGGTGATGCAAATAACTCCAACCATCAGGTTGGCATTAACTTGCAGAACAGCTACACCACTGCGTCACTGGGTCTATCCAATACTGCGGGTAACCTACTGACTGCCTCTGGCTCGGCTGCTTACATCGATACTGCAATTGCAGCCATCGATACACTGACCAATCAGCGTGCTGATTTGGGTGCTACACAGAACCAGCTCGCATTCGTGAACTCAAACCTCGCGACTGCAATTGAGCAGGTATCATCTGCTGTATCATCCATCCGTGATGCTGATATGGCCGCTGAAATGACTAACTTCACTAAGAACCAGATTCTGGTTCAAGCTGGTACATCTATGTTGGCTCAGGCCAACCAGGCGTCTCAGAACGTGTTGTCGCTGTTCCGGTAAACGGACGGTAAGCCTCTTCCTCTCCCTTTGGGGAGAGGAAGTTAGGGCTTAATATTCTACAAAGGAGGTGAAATGTTATGGCTTTAAGTGTTACTACGCATGTTGCGCAAAGCATTAGTAGTCCTGCATCATCATCACCATCTGTGGATGTCCGTTCCTCTTCGACACCTCCGGCAGGTGCTCCGGTAGTTCAACAGGCGCAGGTGAAACCACCTGTCTCTAATGAGCCAACACTGAAAGCACGGCAGGATGCAGCGAAGAGACAACCTACCGAACAGGAAGTTCAACAGGTTGTAGCAGAGGCAAACAGGGAGTATTCCGGTCCGAACGAGAAAATTGCATTTGGCTACGAGAAGCGTTTAAACATGCTGATTGTTCAGGTGCAAGATCGGGACACCGGTGAAGTAGTTCGAGAGATACCGCCCAGGGAGTTTATCGATTTTCGCGTTGCGATGCGTGAACGAATTGGGCTGCTTCTCGATAAGCAAGGATAACAAAGAAAATGGTCGGAACCGTCAACATAGCGGGACTTACGTCTAACATCGACTGGAACGCAACCGTCGATGCTTTGATGGAAGTTGAGTCTCGCAAGGTAACTTTACTGGAGCAGCGACAGCTTATTGAAGTTAACAAACAGGAGGCGTTCGCCGAACTGAGTTCGAAAGTACTGGCACTTCGTAGCACCTCGAGAGAGATGAATGATGCTACCACGTTTTTTTCCTACTCATCCACGCTGGCAAGCAGTGATTCTGCTGTGTCGGCTTCATCACTGTTGGGAGTCCAGGTGGGCACGGATGCCGTGCCTGGAACCACAGACATTATCGTTCAGCAGATGGCAGAGGCTCGTAAGATTCACTCAGCCAGTGCTGTACAAAATTCGGGAGCTACGGCCGCCGCCACCACGACAGAGGTGCTTGGACTGGCCGGCTCTTTTCAGATTGCAGGCCAGGCGGTTGCCGTTTCGGCTACAGATTCACTGCAGGATATTCAGAATAGCATCAATGCCCTGAACTCAGGCGCTAACGCAACTGGTGTGACAGCATCGCTGATCAAGGTGGCCGATAGTGATTTCCGCCTGATTCTCACAGCCGATGATACCGGAGCTGCTGGCTTTACGCTGACCGGTGCAGATCTGACCGGTGCGCTTTCGGGGTTGGGTTTCGCTGCTGGCGGCACCGTGGTTCAGGCAGGGCAGGATGCTCAGCTCTCGGTCGATGGCATTACCGTCAACCGCAGCAGTAATGTGATCGATGATGCGATCACAGGCATTACCTTTACACTTAATCAGCAGGACCCTGCCACCACGGTTTCAGTCACGGTTGGCCTTGATACGCAGGCAGTGAAGGAGAAGGTTCAGGCCTTTGTGGATGCCTACAATGAAGTGCAGACATTTATTACAGAGCAGCAGACTTTTAATCCGGATACTCAGGAGTCCGGTGTGCTGGCTGGTGATTCACTGCTAACCAATATTCAGAGCTCTATGGCCTCAGCGCTGCTGGCGGCTGTGCCGGGGCTAGCCAGTGATCGCAATCGATTGGTGCTGGCCGGGATTGAACCTGATTCAACCGGACAGCTAAGCATCGACTCCACCAAGCTTGATAGTATGCTGGCAACTGATCCGAATACCATTCGCGACCTGTTTTCCGCCAACGCAACGGCAACCACAGGTGATATTCAGTTCCTTACTTATGGTGAGAGCACTGTGTCAGGTACTTATTCATTGAATGTTTCGCAGGCTGCAACTAAAGGCGCAGTTACAGGCGGTACCGACCTTTCAGGTGGTCTGGCTGCGGATCAGACCCTTACCGTGACTGAGACCTCAAGCGGAGGTCAGGCAGTCGTTGCACTAACCACTGGCATGTCTGCACAGAATATTGTTGATGCACTGAATACCGAATTTACACAGGTTTATACTGACCAGCACCGTATGGATACGGCTCTAACAGCAAGCGGCTCTCCTGTAGTGAGTTCAGACAGCTTCTCATCGCTGGGCCTGGCTGTTGCAGCGGGTGACAGCATCACCATCTCCGGTAATAAACGTACTGGTGCAGCTGTTAATACTACCTTCAGTGTGCTTGATCCAACTCAGGATACGATGAGTGATCTTCTATCTGCGATTCAGTCTGCATTTGATCAGCAGGCTGTCGCCAGTATTGATTCATCAGGCCGTATTGTGGTGACTGATTCCACTTCAGGTAACAGCCAGATGACACTTCTGCTGACAGCCAATAATGAAGGGCTTGGATCACTCGATTTTGGTGCAGCTTCTACCGTAACAGAAGGGCGTTACGCACTGGGGCAATCGGCTTCTGTATCAGGTAATTTTGTAAACATAGAGCATAACAACTATGGCAGCAGTTCATCCTTCTCCATTGTCCAGAGTGTGAATGGTCTTGGCATCACCGATGGTACTTTTACCGGGCTGGATCTATTGGGAACCATCAATGGTGAAGCATCAACAGGCAGTGGCCAGATGCTTCTTGGAACCTCAGGCAATGTGGACGGGCTGGTGGCACTCTATAGCGGCACAGCTACGGGCAGTGTTGGCTCTTTTGCTCTCGGTATGGGTATTGGAGCGGCGTACGATAATATTCTCGACAGGTTTGCCAATCCGGCAGCAGGCTTTTTTCAGGGAAGCATCAAATCGTCACAGGATGTGATTGAGTCCATGCAGCTGAGAATCGAGGATCTTAATTTTCAACTTGGAAAGAAGCGCGACCAGCTTCTGAAATCTTTTGCAGCGATGGAAACGCAGAATGCCACTCTGAGTGCGACCAGCCAATGGCTGACGCAACAGACGACAATCATGCAAAATAATAAAATATAAACAGCAAGGAGGCAGTTATGACAGGGTATAAAGCATATCAGGGAAACCAGGTCGAGGGATCAGGCCCACTCGGACTGGTACTGTTAACATACGAAGCACTCTATAAAGCTCTTGGGCGTGCAGAGCGTGCGATTGAAGCCGCTGACATAGCTGAAGAAGCAGAAAACACCAGCCGTGCACTGGAAGCCGTTGTTGAACTCTCTACAAGCCTTAATATGGAAGAGGGTGGCGAGGTCGCAAAGAATCTGGCTAGTATCTATAACTATATGTTCAAACGTTTGACCGAAGGCATGTGCTCCTCCTCAACTGAGCATATTCAAGAGGTGATGCAACTGGTGCAGACCCTGCGCGAAGGTTGGCAGCAACTGGCCCGAGACCATCACAAAACGATCTCTGATCATGAGAGGTCTAAAAGTATGAGCAGCCAGCCCGCCGCAAACAGTGAATCTGCTGCCCGGGTGTCCATGAGTTATGGCTGATGAGTGATTCAATCAGGCAACAGCTTGATTTGATGCTTGAATCGTGTGAGCGCTCAATGGCTCTGATGCAGGATATTACCATGACAAAGCAGTGGGAGAAGCTCGCGGAATCTGAACATGGGTTTGGTGCGGCCATGAAACAGCTGCAGGATTTTGTTGAAGCCAATCAGAATGAGGTTCATCAGCTTACGGAGTATGCAGATAAATTTCAGCAGCTCTCCATGAAACAGCGAAGGGTGATGCGCTTGATCAGATCACATATGCTGGGAGTATCAGAGGATATGTCACGTTTTGACCAGCTTTCAAAAAAACTTTCTCACTTCTCTGAAGAGGTCGCTTCAAGTTGATGTCCCAGGTATTTTAGAATAAGGTCCGGATCAACAGGTTTACGTAGCAGGTGCACATTTAGATCAGCCCGAATATTCTGGTTAGAGTAACCTGTCATCATACAGATCGGCAGCATGCTTCCGGTATCGCGGATCTTTCTGGCAGCCTCAAGTCCATCCATATGTGGCATGACAATGTCCATTAGAATGGCATCAATGTTATCACTGTTCTGCTGCCAGATATCGAGTGCTTGAATACCATCTGAAGCTTCGATCACCTCATAGCCATGACTGATCAGAATCTCATGCAGTGAAATTCGTATCGCCTCATCATCATCAACGAGCATGATCCTGGCTCCCAGAGGTTCAACCTCTTTGGCCTCGCTCTCCAGTGGCAGAAGAATCCTGATCATAGTCCCTTCACCAGGGATGCTCTCAATGTTCAGTGAACCGTGAAGCTGCTTGATATAACTGTTGGCACTGGAGAGTCCGAGCCCGGTACCATGACCCACTGCCTGAGTAGTATAGAAGGGGTCAATACAGTGCCGCAGCTCTGATGCGCTCATGCCGCGACCGTTATCAGTGATAAGAATCTCAGCGAACCGCTTCTCTTTAAGCGACAGCGTAATATTGATCTGTTGTGGCGATCTCAATGCATCAGACCCTGCAAAGGCGTTATTGGCATTGGAGAGCAGCTCAAACAGGGTCTGCTTCAGTTGAATAGTATCAGCGACAATGATTAGGCTCTGCTTCTGAATGTCGAGGTTGACTTCAACAGATGGAGAAATCATGGGTTTTGCAAGATCAAGAGTCTCCTTAAGCAGCGTGGAGAGAGAGAGCGTGTGGTTGATGGTCTGTTTCTGTTTTGAGAAGACCAGCATATTCTGAACCAGCGCAGATGCCCGTTGAATAAGGCCGCCAATTCGATGCATACGCTCCATCTCTTTCTCATTCTCCTGAGGAAGTGCTTTGCGAACCATATAGAGGTGACCCTGAATACCGGCCAGAATATTATTGAATTCATGAGCAATACCACCAGCCAGAGTAGAGATCGACTCCAGTCTGGCGGTCTGTTCCACCTGCCGGCTTGTTCTGTCGCGTTCGCGCAGATCAACCTGAAGCCCGACATAACTATCATCGGTTTTAATGATCTGAGTCCAGATATGGATGATCTCACCGGCGTAACTGGTGTTGCTTAGTTCTCCGCTCCAGCTGCCGTTTCTGTCGATCTCTTTCTGGATACTGTGATAGAGCTCCTCATCGTGCAGGTGAGATTTGACAATGCCGATCGGCTGGCCGATCACATCCTCTTCGGTATAGCAGTAGAGTTTCAGGAAGGCTTGATTTACATGGGTGAACTTGCCTTCTGCGCAGGCAATAAACATGGCATCACGACCATGGTCAAACAGAGCGCGTAGTGAAGTTTCCAGCCTTGCGTCAGACATAATGGTTTAACCACTCTTCAATCAAATCTCGCATCTCCTTCAAGCGTGCCTCATCCGGTGCTTCAAAACGAAGAACGAGGCCGGGTTGTGTGTTTGAAGCACGCAGTAGTCCCCAACCATCTTCAAACTTAATGCGCATGCCATCCACATCAATGATGTGATAGCCAGCCTTCGAAAAGTGAAGCTTGGCTGCTTCTACCAGTTCGAACTTGCGATCGTCAGGGCAATCTATCCGAATTTCAGGTGTTGTTACAGTTTTCGGGAGTTTGGCAAGGAGCATGGAAGCGGGGTTGTTTTGATCGGCAATCACCTGCATCACCCGCGCACCGGCATAGACCGCATCATCAAAACCGAAGAAACGATCAGCGAAAAACATGTGACCACTCATCTCCCCAGCCAACAGGGCGCCGTTCTCTTTCATCTTGGCCTTGATCGGTGAGTGGCCGGTACGCCACATGATCGGCTTACCACCATGCGCCTTAATATCGTCATACATCACCTGTGAGCTTTTAACCTCCGAGATGATGGTGGCACCCGGATGTGATCTGAGCAGGTGTCTGGATAGCAGGAGAAGCAGCATGTCACCCCAGATGATTTCTCCCTGTTCATCAACCACACCGATTCGATCGCCGTCGCCGTCAAATGCGATGCCCAGGTCGGCATTTTGTTCTCGAACTGCCGCTGCAATGTCCTGCATGTTGGCTTCAATGGTCGGATCAGGGTGATGGTTGGGAAAGGTGCCGTCCGGTTCACAGAAGAGCTCAATCACTTCGCAGCCAAGTGCCCTGTAGATGGGCGCGGCAATCATGCCTGATGGGCCATTGCCGGCATCAATCACCACCTTCAACGGGCGGGAGAGGTGGATGTCACCAATAACAAAATCGGCGTAATCGGGAAGCAGATCAAGCGATTGAAGAGAGCCGCGATTTGTAGCCTTCACCTGTGGTTTGAGCATTCGTTCTTTGAGCGCTTGAATATCTTCACCGTGAAGGCTTTCACGCCCTTTCATCATCTTGAAA
>Ga0316187_10000418_pt1 | contig 33005 bp, 34 predicted proteins | sample CroRivburrow1_MG_FD_204927 | JGI IMG/M metagenome (GOLD analysis project Ga0316187, IMG submission 204927) | Coastal sediment microbial communities from Maine, United States - Cross River worm burrow 1 | ecosystem: Environmental > Aquatic > Marine > Coastal > Sediment | place: USA: Maine... | reverse complement strand
AAGCCGATCCATTTGTAAGTGTAGCGTTGATTACGCAGCAGCCCCCTGAGCGGGATCAATAACGGTATCGCCAGTGCGAGTAGCCAGTAATTCCCCTGTGGATCGGTCATCCAGGGCAGGGTGACCTGAAAGGCGAGCAGTGCAGTCCAGGAGATCAGGCTGATGATTTTGAGGCTATGCATCGATAGCACGCGTCACCAATCGACAGGCGAGGTCGGCAACGCGCTTGCCCAGCGCCTGGCAAGCTGAGCGTTCGTGTTCGCTCAGCGCCTGGCCCTGAAGGCCCGCGACATGACTGGCGCCGTAGGGGGTGGCTCCGGAACTGGTCTGGTTGAGTGCGGGTTCCGAGTAGGGGATGCCGGTCACCAGCATGCCGTGATGCAGCAACGGCAACATCATGCTGGTGAGCACCGTTTCCTGGCCGCCGTGCATGCTCGACGTTGCCGTAAAAACGCCCGCCGGCTTGCCAATCAGGGTGCCGGAAAGCCACAGTGGACTGGTTTGGTCGAAGAAATACTTGAGCGGGGCTGCCATGTTGCCAAAGTAACCGGGGCTACCGATCAGCAGGCCGGCACAGTCTTCGAGGTCAGCCTGCTGCGCATAGGGCAGGCCGTCATCGGGAATAGACTTTTCAACCTGCTCGGTTTCGGCGGATACTGCCGGCAGTCTGCGCAGTATTGCCTCGCAGGCCGGGTTGGAATCGACCCCCAGGCTGATTTCATCAGCCATGCGCGCGATACTGCCGTGGCGGCTGAAATAGACGATAAGAATTTTATGCAATGATTTCCAACACCCTGGCCGGGGGGCGGCCGATGATTGCTCTGTTTCCGGAGATCACGATCGGGCGCTGTAACAGTGCGGGGTATTCACAGATAGCCTCGATGATGTCGTCATCGCTCAAGCTGTCGTCGTCGAGATCGGCGTCCTTGTAGACCGGTTCGGTGCTACGCATCAAATCACGGGCCGAAACGCCGAGCATTTCGATAATTCGCCCCAGCTCCTGGGGCGTGGGCGGGTCCTGCAGATAATCGATAATCTCCATTTCGATCTCGTGGTCCTGCAGGATTTGCAGCGTTTCGCGTGACTTGCTGCATTTTGGATTGTGATATATGACCGCTTTGTCGTTACTCATGCTACGCGCTCTGACGGCTGAAATTGCGCTTGTTGTACAATAACCCTCCTGCCTTGGCAATAGCCGTGATCGACTGTTAGCGGGAAATCGATTGAGGATTGATTTAAGCGCTTGCGGGAAAAGAATGAAATCTAGGCTATAATCACTCTTGATTGAGTAATATTTACATTAAAAACTTGCTCTAAAGGGTTGATCAATGTAGGCTTCTTGGCAAAATAGGCTATCAATAATCATTCCACAAAACCTAATTTAGATAAGTTCCTCGGAGAATAAAATAGATGAAACCAATAGCACTCCTCAAGGTCACTGCACTTGCAGTGTTGACCTCAGGCTTTATGGTCGGCTGTCAGCAAAGTTCAACTGAAGACATGCCTGCTGAACCAACAATGGCGGAAGATACCTGTGAAGGCGCTACGCCTGAAGTTCGCAACGCAATTTACGCGGCCAAGCTGAAAAATGCGCGTGCCAGAAACCTTGGTGCTGACTGGGAAGAAAACGCAAAGATAATCGAGGAAGCTGAAAAGGCTGCCGCCGATTGTGAAAACGTGCGTGCCAAGGTTCTTGCCAATAAGGCCGAAGCCGCCGCTGCTGAAGCCATCAAGGCGATGCAGATGGCTCCGGTCGAAGAGGTCGCTGAGCCAGCCCCCGTCGAAGAGTCGCCCTACCTGGGTGGTTATCTCGTCGTCAGCGGTGACAACCTGTGGAATATCGCGGGCCAGGATACGGTCTACAGTAATCCTTTCATGTGGCCGCTGATCTACAAGGCAAATTCGGGCCAGATCAAGGATGCCGACCTGATTTATCCGGGACAGTATTTCTATATTCCGAAGGCTAAAGGCAACGAGCGTGCCGCTGCGATGGAGCACGCCAAGAACCGTGGCGCGTGGACATTGGGTGAAACCGAGGCATCCGACCTCGATTACCTGTCGCAATAACGGATTAGCACCTGATTAAAGAGCCCGCCGAGTGCGGGCTTTTTTTTGACCTTGAGATACTTTACTGCCTCTGCACCGGGCGCAGCCTGGCACCGCACCCCGGTTGCAATTAGTCTTCGGCCGCAGCGCGACCGTGGAAAGATGAAGTGGCAACAGCGGAACTTAATGGTTATTTCATCCTCCTAGTGCATATGTTTTCGATCCGTTTTTGAGTGAATCTATGAAGCGATACCTGCCCGCCCTGTTACTGTTGCTGACCCTGCCGGTGTTCGCGCAGCCCATAGATATGCCGCTGACTGCGATGGATGGCAGCAAGGATAATCTCAGTCGCTATCAGGGCAAGTGGTTAGTGGTGAATTACTGGGCGACCTGGTGCCCACCGTGCATCGTTGAAATGCCCGAACTGCAGTCGTTTCATGATAAGCATGTGGACAGCGATGCGATGGTTGTCGGCATCAACGCTGAAAATATCGGTCAGCAGCGCTTGCAGGCGTTTCTCGATGACTATTTTATTACCTACCCCAATTTCATGTCGGGGCCTACACAGCAGTCCGAGCTCGGTTTGATCCCGGGGCTACCAACTACCTTTCTGGTGACGCCCGAGGGGCAGGTCGTAGCACGGCAGGTCGGAGCGGTGACGCGCGAGATGCTCGAACAGTTTATCCAGAAGTGGCAACCCAAGTAGGCTTCAACGGCTAATCGGCAATGCAAGTGGCTGATTTCCTGCTAATATGCTGGAAAAACAATACAGATAATGAATTTTGACTGAACCCGCTTGCACCCTGGACTGGATACTCGAACAGCTGGTATCGCAGGATATCGTCGAGCAGGATAAGGCGCAGATGATCAGTACGCTGGTTTCCGCCAGTGACCGAAAATTTGTACACCCCCTGGAAATACTTGCCAATCGGCAATGGAACAATAAATCTCTGCCCGACCAGGTGCTGACACTTGACGTCATGACCGATTGGCTGGCCGAGCAAGCCGGGCTGGCGCGATATCATTTCGATCCACTGAAAATGGACGTGGCAGCCTGCACCTCGATCATGTCCTACGCCTACGCATCGCGCTTCAATATCCTTGTGGTCAAGGTAACGCCAGCAGCCGTGGAAATTGCCGTTGCCGATCCGTTCAACCTCGAATGGAAGAACGAGATCGAACGGATAGTCAAGCGGCCGATCACTACGGTGCTGGCGAATCCACAGCAGTTAAAGAGTTACCTGGTTGAGTTTTACAGCGTCAGCAAGGCGATGGATGGCGCGGGCAGCATGTCGAGCGGCCAGTTGCCTGGGAATATCCAGAATCTCGAGCAGCTGATTGAGCTTGGCAAGTCAGGCAAGGTCGATGCCGAGGATCAGCATATCGTCAGTATTGTCGACTGGTTGATGCAATATGCGTTCAGCCAGCGCGCCAGTGATATTCATATTGAACCGCGACGCGAATATGGCAAGGTTCGATTTCGAATCGACGGTGTTATGCACCAGGTCTATGAAATTCCCTCGACGATAACTCCTGCCGTGGTGAGTCGTATCAAGATCATGGGACGCCTCGACGTCGCCGAAAAGCGTAAACCGCAGGATGGTCGCATCAAGACGCTGTCGCCTAACGGGCAGGAGATCGAGTTGCGCCTTTCGAGCATGCCGACCGCCTTTGGCGAGAAGCTGGTATTGCGAATATTTGATCCGGAAGTGCTGGTCAAGAATTTTGCAGCACTGGGCCTGGAAAAGACCGAATCGGATATCTGGAACGGTATGATCAGCAGACCTTTTGGCATCATTCTGGTGACCGGGCCAACGGGTTCCGGTAAGACCACGACGCTGTATACCAGTCTAAAACAGCTTGCCCGCCCAGAGGTCAATGTTTGTACCATCGAAGATCCGATCGAACTGGTGGAGCCGAGCTTTAACCAGATGCAGGTGCAGCACAACATTGGTCTCGATTTTGCAACGGGGGTAAAAACGTTGTTGCGCCAGGATCCGGATATCATCATGGTCGGCGAGATTCGCGATCATGAAACCGCGGAAATGGCAGTCCAGGCCGCGCTCACGGGCCACCTGGTGTTATCGACGCTGCACACCAACGATGCGCCCGCCGCTATTGCGAGGTTGATCGAAATTGGGGTACCTGCCTACCTGATTAACGCCACCCTGATCGGGGTCGTGGCACAGCGCCTGGTGCGAAAACTGTGTCCGCACTGCAAGCATGATGCCGACCTTGACCCGCTCGACTGGCAAGCGCTGATCAAGCCCTGGACTACATCGCCGCCGGACAAAATATCGCATTCTGATGGCTGTCTTGAGTGTCGCCAGACCGGGTTTATCGGGCGCATCGGCATTTATGAAATGATGCCGATAACCGATACCCTGAAACGTGAAATCACGGACAATTTCGATCTGGTTAAATTTCGCAAAGCCGCCATTCGCCAGGGTATGAAACCGCTCAACCTCGCCGGTGCGCAAAAGGTGGCACGCGGTTTGACGACTATCGAAGAAGTCCTCAAGGTAGCACCGCCGCGTTACGATATTTAAACGGCGCGCGCGTGAAACCATTTTATCGGACAATTCTGATAACCCTGTTATTGCTGCTGGTGCAAGCCTGTAGTGATGACGGCTCGCCGGAAGATCAGATCCGACACTTGATCGACAGCGCGGTGCAGACCGCCGAAGATCGCAGCCTGGATGACCTCAATGACCTCCTGCACGACGATTTTATCGACCAGTACGGCAACAACCGTCGGCAATTAGCCAGATTGCTGCGCGCTTATTTTTTCCGTCACAAGAGCCTACACCTGTTTGTCCGCACCGATAGTATCGAAATGCTATCCGCCAACCAGGCCAGCGTCAGTCTTCACGTCGCCATGGCCGGTACGGTAATTTCCGATGTCAGTGCGCTGACTTCCTTGAGTGCGCGCATATATCGATTCGAGCTACAGCTGGTCAAACAGGGAGACTGGCTATTGCGTCATGCGAGCTGGGAACCAGCCAGCATCGGTGTCTTCGAGTAGGCCGAGGATGAGCGCGTGCTGACCGCGATCAATCGCCCTTGAGCCACCACCCCTACCTCAAGCTCACAGTGATCGGGTTGTTGATCCTGGTCGGTGTTAGCCTGGAGCTGTCCGGACTCCTCGATGTGCGTGAGTTGGTCGCCATTGCCCGTGAATACAGCCAGCACTGGTGGTTAATTATCGTATTGATTCTGTTACAGGCGTTATTGTTCAGTTTTGCCCTGGCGGGCTCGTTGTTTCTGTGGATAGCGGCTCCACTTTACCCGCCGTCGATGACTACTTTTATTCTGGCGATCGGGGGTACGCTTGGAGGATTGGGGGCATACCTGTTATCCCGATATCTGAGCCTGGAGTGGCGACAGAAAATCGAAAACACGCACGGTTATCGATTGTTGCAGTCACAGGATAATTTTTACACGCTGTTTGCGCTACGCGTTTTTCCCGCCTTTCCACACGCGATTATAAATTACAGTGCTGGCTTGCTGGGTGCCAGGCTGAGTCATTTTATTATCGCGGCGTTGCTGGGTATTAGCATCAAATCTTATCTTTATGCCGGGGTGATCCACAGCGCGAGCAACGAGCTGTCCGTTGATTTACTGCTCGACTTCGGCGTCATCGGCCCACTGATCCTGCTGTCGCTGGTGAGTGCGCTGGCCGTGTACTTGAATTATCGCCTGGCTAATCAGCATACCTGATACTGAACCGCCCGGGCGCAACAGGCAGGTTAATCTAAAATATCGGCGCCAAAAAAGAAAACTGCCAGTGGCACTGGCGCAACCGCCAGGGCGATTGTTAGCAGGTAAGCGCTCACCGAGTAGAGACGGCTGACTCCAGCGAACAGGGCTATACCTCCACCGCCACCGACCAGGTAATTGCCGGGTATGTTAAGCGCGACCGCCAGCGCCAGGTAGCGGTATCGCAGCAGCAGGGGGATGAATCGCTTTGGCGCTCGATCGACCAGCAGGGCAAGTCGTTGCTGCTTGCTCATCGGCTCGATTTCCCTGAGCAGACGGCTGGTGCGCTCCAGCTTGATGTCCCTGCTGAAATTGGCCAGTACCGACAGTGGCAGCAGGCGCCCAAGTACAAACGCGATGCAAAGACCGCTGACAGTACACAGATAAACCAGTAATGCGATAGGCGGGCCGAGCATGGCCATCAGCCCGATTCCGATTTCAGCACCGGGTACGAACGGGACAGCCAGCAGGATGGTATAAAGTGTAGCCGAAATCATGATGGCGCGGTTTACAGCGTCTTCATTGCCGGGCCGCACTGTAAAGTTGAGCGTTTCCATGAAGTGGCGCGCAACCAGGTTGGCAGCAACCAGCACAATGATTAAACCTACCAGTCGTACGATGGCGCCCCAGCGTATGTTGGGTGGCTGGTTAGCGGGCATGTTAATCTGGGCTGGCCGTGGCTGGAGACTCCGTTTGCAGACTGCCTTCGAACTTGAAAGTGTTTTCGACAGTCCAGTACCAGCGCTTGTCGACCCAGGTGGATTTACCCGTTAATTTGTCACCCTCGATAGTGCCTCGCCAGACCATAGTTGCATCCTTGTAGGGACATTTGGTTTCGCTGCTAAACTCGGTCTTGTCGCCGTTGTGGCGTGCGCAGTAGGGACGTGCGGGGTACTGGCAACGAAGTTCACATTCCCTGGAAACAAAATTGCCGTTTTCGAAGACAAACAGACCGGGAATGTCTTTCGGTTTGCCGTCTGGACCGAGTGCACCGCGGAAGCTCAGGCCGTCGAGCGGCCCCGCTACCGTTGTGGACGCAGCATCGTGGCCAGCGGCCAGCAAGGTACCGCTCGTCCAGCAGGGCAACGAAAAAAAACAGGAAATGAAAAGTAATCGGTAGCGGGGCACGGCTATTCTCAATGCAATAATAAACTGCGGCCTCAGGATTCGAAAATGGCACTTTCGATTCCATACACGACATTTACAGCAGCGACAATAGCGCCAGTTGACGAAAAGATCAAAACCTTGGCCTTTTCCCTGGCCCATGCGGACGGGTAGAGAATTTTATTGTTTAAACCAGTTTCTGTGCAGTGCCTCGATTACCTTGTTAGGGTAAATCGTACGACCGAGACTGCCATTATAGCGTGCCAGTGCACGCCCGAGGTCGTTGGGCTCCATGTCCATGTAATAACGCAATATGGTGCAACCCATGCGTAGATTGGTACGAATCTTGAACAAATTCTTATCCGATATGCCGATTTCATCCAGCCAGAAAGGCATCACCTGCATCAGGCCGCGCGCGCCTGCCACCGAGATAGCAAACTCATCGAAGCGGCTTTCAACCTCGATCAGGGCCAGCACCAGTTCAGGTTCAATATCGGCGCGCGTCGCTTCGTAGTGAACCTGTTTGAGCATTTCGATCCGTGTCTTCGGGTCCACCACAAATTTTTCCAGTCGTCGTGACATGTCGAGCAGCCAGACCTGTGCATCGAAGCGGTCGTCGAACCCTGATTCGGTTTCGATCGCATCCTTTAACAGGCGCCTGAGTTCGGGATCGGTGCTGGCCTGCGTTGTGGGTGGCACCGCGAGGGTCAGCAGGATCAGGCCTGCGAGTGGAGCTTTTGTCAGTGGGAAGAGTCGCATGGCTCGGAACCCAGCCTGGCAAGCAGAGCGGTTAATTCGGCCAGCGGCAGTTCCTGTGCGTCCTGATCGCGTCTGCCCTTATATTCGAATTGCTGTTCGCCGAGGCCGCGGTCACTCAACACTATGCGATGCGGTATGCCGATCAGATCCATGTCGGAAAACATCACCCCGGGGCGCAGTGCACGATCATCGAGCAGTACGCTGAGCCCTTGTGTTACGCATTGCTGATATAGATTCTCGGCGGCTGCTTTGACCGATTCCGACTTGTGGTAATTAATCGGGCAAATGACGAGCATAAACGGCGCCAGCGCTGCCGGCCAGATGATGCCACGCTCATCGTGGTTCTGTTCGATTGCTGCCGCGACCACGCGCGTCACCCCGATACCGTAACAGCCCATGTATGGCGCTACCGTCTTGCCCTGAACGTCGAGGACCTTCGACTGCATCGACTCGGAATACTTCTGGCCAAGCTGGAAGATATGGCCGACTTCGATACCACGTAATATACGCAGTTGTCCGTTGCCGTCCGGACTCGGATCGCCATCGACGACGTTGCGCAGGTCAGCTACCGCCGGCTCCTCGCAATCCCGACCCCAGTTGACGTTCTGCAAATGCTTGTCGTCCTGATTCGCACCACAGACGAAATCGCTCAGAAGCGCAGCGCTGTGATCGACATAGCTTTTGATACCGAGCCCCACGGGCCCGATTGAACCGACATCGTTACCGAGAATCTGTTTGATCCTGTCGCGCTGCGCCATGCGTAACGGGCTTGTGACACCCTCCAGGCGTTCGGCCTTGAGGGTATTCAGTTCGTGATCACCACGCAGGATCAGTGCGATCAGGGTATCTTCCTCGGCCTCGACGATCAGTGTCTTAAGGCACTGTTGTGGCGCCACTTTGAGCCCCCTGGCCAGCGCATCTATGCTGTGCATGCCTGGCGTGTCCACGGCCTGCATCGACTTCGTGGGAGCCGCGCGCTCGATCTCGGGAGGCAGCGCTGCGACGGTTTCGATATTGGCGGCGAAGTCACCCTCGCTGGCAAACGCGATAGCATCTTCTCCGGAATCTGCGAGTACGTGGAATTCCTGTGATGTACTTCCACCGATGGCACCGGAATCGGCGTTTACCGCGCGATAGTCAAGCCCGAAGCGATCGAAAATGGCAATGTAAGCCTGGTCCATGATGTCGTAGGAGGCTTGCATACCATCCTTGTCGATATCGAATGAATAAGCGTCCTTCATGATAAATTCCCGTGAGCGCATCACCCCAAAGCGTGGCCTTATCTCATCGCGAAACTTGGTCTGGATCTGGTAGAAATTCAGTGGCAGCTGACGATAGCTGTTGACCTCGCGACGAAAGATGTCGGTGACGATTTCTTCGTGTGTCGGACCGATGCAAGCCTCGCGATTATGGCGATCGGTGAGGCGCAGTAGCTCCGGTCCAAAATGATCCCAGCGGCCCGATTCCTGCCATAATTCGGCTGGCTGAAATGACGGCATGAGTAATTCCAGCGCGCCCGCACGATCCATTTCTTCGCGGATGATTTGCTCAACTTTGCGCAGCACGCGCAGCCCAAGCGGTAGCCAGCTGTAGATGCCCGCGGCGTGTCGACGAATCATGCCGCTGCGCAACATCAATTGGTGGCTGACAATCTCGGCGTCGACCGGGTTTTCCTTCAGTGTGGCCAGGTGGTAGCGGGAAGCTCTCATAGGATTCGATTCGCGACGATATCGCGTCAGGTTAGTATGCGGGGCATTATAGATGAACCACTGTTCAATGCCATGCCGGCATTGCCTGGTCGGCAACAGGCTAGTGGGTCAACTGCCCCGTAGCTTCGCGTCGACAAGCGCAGCCGGGTTAGTTACAGAATTGATCGACTTCGGCCTGGGAATCGGCCCTGCGCTGCTCAATTTCCTCTTTGCTGAGGTAGCGAACGCTGCCGTCCGCCTGTCTTAGCTTGATGCGACTGCTGGTGCTGATGACTTCCAGATCCTGGCGAGCGAGTTTGCAGATTTCGCTGGCCTCATCGACTGGTAGCTTTGGCTCATTGCCCGCCGCCGCCTGGTTGGCGGCTTCGGGGGAAGTCAGCCGGGGCAGGGCTTTGCCGGGATTGCTGGGTGCGGACTGTACGCGGATATTTTCACTCTTGGTCTTAGCCGGAGGTGCATCGCTGTAATGGACGCTGCCATTCTCATCAACCCACTTGTGAATCGTGCCCGCGGATAGCGATGACGAAACCACCAGTATCAGGCCCAATATAGGGTATATCGAATAGCGCATTGTTTTCCCTGCTTTGGACGATAATTTTACAGTTTACGAGTCCAAAGAATAGTTGTCATCCCAATATTTTCCATATTTATTTATTCATACCCGCTGTCTTGGCAAAAGGGCCAGCAGAGTATCTCATCAAACAAATTTATCTCGTCTGTCGAATTGCATAAAAATATTATATAATCAGCGCCCGTTACTATGGGTGTGCGCACACGATGAGTGATCGCCGTCTCAAGGTCTTCCATGCCGTTGCCCGACTGCTTAGCTTCACTAAAGCGGCTGAGGAACTGCACATGACCCAGCCAGCGGTAACCTTTCAGGTCCGCCAGCTCGAAGAATACTTCAACACGCGATTGTTCGATCGTACTCATAACAAGGTTAATTTGACTCCGGCAGGGGAGCGTGTCGCCGAGTTTGCCGAGCGCATATTTGACCTTTATACGGAAATGGAAAACCGCGTGCGTGACCTGACGGGTGAGATCTCCGGTGCGTTGACTATCGGCGCCAGTACCACCATCGCCGAATACATGCTGCCGGCGCTGCTAGGTGAGTTTAAAAACCGCTATCCCGATATCAATCTGCGCCTCAAGGTTTCGAATTCCGAAGGTATCGTGTCAATGGTTGAGCACAACGTCATCGATCTCGGTGTGGTCGAGTCTCCGGTCAACAACAAGAATCTGATCGTTGAAGTTTGCCATAACGACCAGCTCGTGGTGGTGGCTGCGCCGGATCACGAATTGGTCAAGCGCGGCGGCAAAGTCAGTGCCAGCGATATCGTACGTTATCCTTTTGTCAGTCGTGAAGAGGGCTCGGGTACGCGCGATGTGATCATGCACTACCTGATGGAGCAAAAAGTCACCCCGTCCGACATGAACTTCAGCCTCGAACTGGGTAGCCCCGAGGCGATCAAGGGCGCGGTTGAAGCCGGCATGGGAATTACCATTCTGTCGCGCGCCATTATTGGCAAGGAGTTGAAATTAAACATGTTGGCGGAACTGGAGCTCGACCCGCCGCTGAGCCGATCGTTCTCGTTCGTGCGTCAGCGACAAAAGTTCAGGGTAACGGTAATGGAAAAATTACTTGAATTTGCACAATCCTATTTTAAAAATAATGCCTAGAGTATTTTTTCGTCCCGTGAACGAATCCGCGCATCATGCTTGATATTCTACAACAATGGTATCGCCGTCATTTCACCGATCCGCAGACGGTGATTTTCACCTTTATTCTGCTCGTCGGCGCGTTGCTGATTTTCGTATTGAATGCCCACCTGATGCCCATCCTGGTAGCCATTATTATTGCCTACCTGGCAGAAGGCATGGTGGTCTGGTTACACCGTATCAATCTTGGGCGTACGGTGTCCGCAAGTGTCGTCACAGCCCTGATGATTACCACGATTCTGCTGGTTTTTTTCGTATTGTTGCCGCTGTTGTCGAGGCAAATCAGCGATCTTTTCCGGGAAATGCCAATAATGCTCGCCAAGGGTCAACGACTATTGCTGCACTTGCCAGAAGAATATCCCGATTATGTCTCGGCGCAGCAGATCGAGGAGATCCTGACCCTCGTGCGTACCGAACTGGCGTCTCTGGGTCAACGCGTGGTGAGTCTGTCGCTATCCTCGGTGGTCGGTGTCATCACTTTCCTGGTCTACATGATCCTGTTACCGCTGATGGTGTTTTTCTTCCTCAAGGATAAGGAGATGATTCTTGGCTGGCTTGCCAACTTCCTGCCTGAAGAACGCCGTCTGTTGCGCACCGTGTGGGCCGAGCTCGATATAAAAATTGCCAGCTACGTGCGCGGCAAAGTCATTGAAGTGCTGATTATCTGGGTGGCGAGTTACATTGCGTTCGTATTGATGGGGCTTAACTTTGCGATGCTGTTGAGCCTGGCGGTTGGTCTTTCGGTAATTATTCCCTATGTTGGCGCGACAGTCGTTACAATACCGGTTGCACTTATTGCATTCTTTCAATGGGGGTTTACCTCCGAGTTTGGCTGGTTGATGGCGATCTATGGACTGATCCAGTTTCTCGACGGAAACCTGCTGGTGCCGTTGCTTTTTTCGGAGGTGGTTAATCTGCATCCGGTCGCGATTATTGTCGCCGTGGTTTTCTTTGGTAGCCTGTGGGGTGTGTGGGGTGTGTTTTTCGCGATTCCCCTGGCAACCCTGGTCCAGGCCATACTCAAGGCCTGGCCGGCAGCCGCAATTGCACGCGAGGCGGCGGGCGATTAAGATTCGATCTTTTCCCTGATCGGGCTGGTCACCCGATCCGGCAGCCCTCAACAGGACCAGGCAGTTAGCGATTAATTACCCGGCAGTGTGATCCCTGGCAGCGCGCGCGGCGCCAGGATGCATCATTCGTTGACAGAAGATGCCGGCAGGCACAGGAATCACTTCAAAAGGGGTGGTTTTCTTTATAACATACGCCCCTTGATTAGCCATGGGCAGGCAGAGGTAAACCATGTTTAAAGGCAGTATCGTGGCGTTGGTGACTCCAATGCTGAGCAATGGTGACGTCGATTTTTCGCAACTCGAGGCATTGATCGATTTCCATGTCGACCAGGGCACACAAGCGCTGGTGATTGCCGGGACCACCGGGGAGTCCGCGACCTTAAGCCACGCCGAACATTGCGACTTGCTGAATAAAAGCTACGAGATGATCAAGCGACGTCTGCCAATGATTGCCGGCACCGGGGCCAATTCGACGGCGGAAGCCATCGAACTGACCCGCTGCGCGGGTAAATGTGGCGCCGAGGCGGCGTTGCTGGTTACGCCTTATTACAACAAGCCCACCCAACGAGGGTTGTTTTTACACCACCAGGCGATCGCTGCAGCGGTTGATATTCCACAGCTATTATATAATGTGCCCGGGCGTACCGCCTGTGATATGCAGGCTGATACCGTAGCCGAGCTGGCGAAGCTGCCTAACATCGTTGGCATTAAGGAAGCCACCGGCAGTATGGACAGGCTCGCCGATATCAAGCGGCAGGTGGGCAAAGATTTTGCGCTACTAACCGGCGATGATTCGACCACCTGCGAATTCATTCTGAATGGTGGCCACGGTGCGATATCGGTAACTGCTAACGTCGTGCCGGCGAAAATGGCGCGGATGTGCGAACTCGCGCTTCAGGGCAAAGCCGCTGAGGCGCGCGCCGCCGATGCTGAAATTGCCGAGCTGCACCGCCTGTTATTTATCGAGTCCAATCCGATTCCAGTCAAATGGGCTGTTTCGCAAATGGGTTACGGTGATTTGCATCTGCGTCTGCCGATGACAGTGCTCGACGAAAAATACCAGCAACCCCTGAAGCAAGCATTGCTTGCCTGTGGTGCTCTGTGAGGCATCTGCGTTTCACGCCACTGCTGATCATCATCCTGGCGCTGATCGCCTGCGAAGGATCCAATACCGGCCAGCGCTATCTCGATGTGTCTTTGGGGAAGTCCCTGGAGGTGCCACCTGACCTGGTTGAGTTCGACGCCGAATCCGTCTTTGATCTGCCTGAGGGTTTTTCAGGTGACGATCAAACAGTACGTAGCAAAATACCGGTACTGGCTAAAGTCGACACGCTGCAATTACAGGGTAGCGGTGATTTTTACTGGCTCAGTGTCGAAGAGCCGGTGGCAAATCTGTACCAGCAGGTCAAGAATTTCTGGGCCCTCGAGGGTTACGGGCTGGTCGTCGATGAGCCGGTCATCGGTATTCTGCAGACCGAGTGGGTATACACGGAAGAGGGTGGTCGAAAGAAAAACCAGTCGTGGTGGCAAAGTCTCCTGGGCAGCGGAAATTATTCCGCCAGCCAGGACCAGTTCACAACGCGCATCGAGCGCGATCCAACGGGTCGGGCCAGCAATCGTATCTATATCGCTCATCGCGGTACTGAAATCGTGCAGGAAATACGTGCTGGAAATCAGAAAGAGGACGATATCGGCACCAACGACTGGCATTTTCGTCGTAGCGAACCCGAGCTTGAAATCGAGATGTTGTCGCGGCTGATGATTTTTCTCGGCCTGCAGAATACAGAGGTCGACAAGCAGTTGTTACAGACCCGACTGTTCAAACCGCGTGCCGTGCTGGAGTTTGATGCCGATGAAAAGGCAACTTTTCTGATACTCCAGGATCCCTACCATATTGCCTGGAATCGCGTTCATCACCTGCTGCAGCGTATGAACTTCGAAATTGTGGTCGCGGAATTCAAGGGCCCGCTGTCTGGAAGAGGCGTCATCACTGTTAATGCCGAGATCGTGGAAACCGTTGAAAACAAAGGGTTCTTTGCTTTCGGTGATTCGGATAAGCGTAAAGTGCGAAAATTCGAGCTGATCCTGTCTGAGGAGACCAACCAATCGACCCGCGTGATCCTGAGGAATCCGAAGGGCGAACTGGATACCTCGCCCGAAGGCGAGGAGTTTCTGTCGCTGTTGTTCGAGCAGATTAAATAAGCGAGATGCGTATCGCATCACTCGGCAGTGGCAGCAAGGGTAACGCGACGCTGGTTCAGCACGGCGAGACCACGCTGCTGGTAGACAACGGCTTTTCACTGCGAAAATTTACCCAGCGACTGGAACGATTCGAAATCGATCCGGGCACCATCGACGCAGTGCTGCTTACCCATGAGCATGGCGACCACAGTGGCGGTGTCGAGCGCCTTTGTGCGACTCACTCGATTCCACTGTGGACTGCCGTAGGTACGGCGCGCGCGGTACTCTCCGCGCAATTTGAGTATCACCGGCTGGTCGCTGGTCAGCGCATTACCATCGGCGATATCGAAGTGCTACCGGTTACCGTGCCGCATGATTCAAATGAACCCCTGCAATTCATTTTCCATCAGCTCGACAACGGCAAACGCCTCGGCATTTTGACCGATACCGGCCACATAACCCGGCACATCGTCGACGCCTTCAGCTGCCTGGATGCGTTGCTGCTGGAGTTCAATTACGATGTGGACATGCTGGAAAGAGGACCCTATCCTGACCGGCTCAAGCAGCGAGTTGGCGGTAGCCATGGTCACTTATCGAACGAGCAATCGATGGACCTGTTGCGTCGCATCGACACCAGCAGCCTGAACTGTTTGATTGCGGCGCACATTTCCGAGAAAAACAATACTGCGGATATCGTCGATCGACTGATTCGCGAGCTGGGCTCGGTGCCGGCCCCGGTTCTGGCTGACCAGGAAGCCGGCTTCGACTGGATTGCGATCTAACGTTACTCGCCCCCCGGGCGCTGTGGCTACAAAGCCGCGCAGCGCCGTCAGTCGGTGTCTTTGTCGAACTCGATCAAGGCATAAGCCGAGTGGTTGTGGATCGATTCGAAATTTTCGGACTCGAGGGTATATTGACGTATGCGGTCATCCTTGTTGAGCTCGCCCGCGATATCTCGCACCATGTCTTCAACGAATTTCGGATTGTCATAGGCGCGTTCCGTCACGTATTTCTCATCGGGTCGCTTGAGTAGCCCGTAGAGTTCGCATGACGCCTGCTTCTCGACAACGTCGATGATTTCTTCGATCCAGATGAAGCCACTGGTGCGTGCGTCTACGGTTACATGCGATCGTTGATTGTGCGCGCCATAGTCGGAAATGGACTTTGAACAGGGGCACAGGCTGGTGACTGGTATCTGCACCTTGATGCGGATGTTGCTGACACCGTCATTGATTTCGCCGATCAAAGATACTTCGTAGTCAAGTAGCGATTCGACGCCGGATACGGGTGCTTTCTTGTTAACGAAATAAGGAAAGTGCATTTCGATATAACCGGATTCGGCTTCGAGCAACACGGCCATTTGCTGCAGCATTTCGTTGAACGAGTGATAGGAAATTTCCTTTTCGTTGTCGTTCAGTATCTTCACAAAGCGCGACATGTGTGTGCCTTTGAACTGGTGCGGCAGGAATACGAACAGGCTGCAGGTAGCGATGGTATGCTGCTGGCCATTGGAGCGATCCTTGACGATCACCGGGTGTCGAATATCCTTGATGCCGACCTTGTTGATGGCTAGCTTGCGGGTATCGGCTGCACCCTGGACATCCGGTATGGTCGAAGCCGTGTTGCGGGCTGGTTCTCCGTTCATTATTTAGTCCTGTTACAAACGCTGGTCGTGCAGCGAGCTGTCAATCGTGAGAAAAATAAGCCAGGCAATCTTCCTGACCAATAACCGAGTAAAATGGTCGGTTATTATACTGTGCAGGTTCATTTAGGCAAATACCGTAATGATAAATTATCCCATTAACTTTCCGGGATAGCGATAGCGAGGTCAGGTGCTACCGGTCGAGTGTCGTATGACAACCCGGCACCTGGCGGACGGTGTCGCCGCGTAGCTGAACCAGCGCGATGGCCGGTTACTGGGCGTTGTTCAGGCCTATAATTCGGCTAACCCGGCTATATACCTGGTTTCCGGGTTAATAATCAAGCGGGGCAGACGTCTTCGGCCTGTGGGCCCTTGGCGCCGTCAGTGACCTTCATGGTTACGCTCTGGCCTTGCTGCAGGGTTTTGTGCCCCTCGGCCTGGATAGCGCTGTAATGAACAAAAACGTCTTTGCCACCCTCTTGTGAAATAAAACCATAGCCTTTGGCATCGTTAAACCATTTTACCGTGCCTGTTACTGTTTCAGACATAAGATTAACTCTGTAACTTGTTGATATGTGACGAATTCTCAATTCGACAAACGATATTGTAGGATAAAGGTTGGTCGGAAGCCATGAAATCTAGCCGCGGAGATGGCCGATAGTGTCGAAAAACTAGCGATAAAACGACATTTTTGACGTTTTATCGCCGCATAATTCAGGGCCGAATGAAATCTGCAATCGTTTTTCGAATCGACACAGGGTCTAATCCGTACTCTTCCAGTACCTGCTCGCGACTACCCTGCGACGGGAAATAATCGTCCAGCCCGAGTCGTAATAATGCGGTACGAATGCCCTGATCGCTCAGATACTCGAGCACCGCGGATCCTGCACCACCGACGATGCTGGCGTCCTCCAGGGTGATCAGGTAGTCGTGGTCCGCCGCCAGCGTCGTGATCAGACCCTCGTCCAGTGGCTTGATGAAACGCATGTTGACCAGACTGAGATCTAATTCCTCGGCGATCGGCATGGCGAGGTTGTAGAGGCTGCCAAATACCAGCAATGCAGCACGCTTACCTTTGCGGGTCTGCAGCGCTCGACCGATCTCTACACAATCGTCGATGTTGACGGTTGCGGGTTGCGCAACACTGTCGCGTGGGTAGCGCACCATCGCGGGGCCCGGATACTGGTAGGCGGTATTGAGTAAACTGAACATTTCTTCGCCATCTGCCGGCGCCATCAATATGACATTGGGAATGCATCGGCTGAAGGCGATGTCGAAATTACCAGTATGTGTCGCACCGTCGGCGCCGACAATGCCGGCACGATCAATGGCAAAGGTGACGTCAAGATTCTGCACCGCGACGTCGTGAATAAACTGGTCATAAGCGCGTTGCAGAAAAGTCGAGTAGATCGCGACTACCGGCTTCAGGCCTTCACAGGCCATACCGGCAGCCAGGGTAACCGAGTGTTGCTCGGCAATCCCGACATCGTGATAGCGTTCAGGTAATTCTGCGGAAAATCTCACCAGCCCGGAACCTTCACGCATAGCCGGTGTGATGGCATGCAGGCGACTGTCCTGCTGGCCCTTGGCGACCAGCCAGTCCGAAAATATATTGGTGTAAGACTGCATCCCGGTTTTACCCGAGGGTTTGACGATACCCGTTTCCGGGTCAAAGGGCCCGACGCCGTGGAACTTGCAGGCGTCTGCCTCGGCCGGCGCATAACCTTTGCCCTTGCGCGTTACGATGTGCAGCATCCGCGGTCCGGATAATTTTTGCAGATTACGGATCAGCGAGAGCAGGTCGGCCAGGTTGTGCCCGTCGATGGGGCCGAAATAGGAAAAACCCAGTTCTTCGAACAGCGTACCCGGCGTCACCATACCCTTGACGTGTTCTTCGGCCCGTCTGGCCAGTTCCCAGGCACTCGGAATGCGTTTCAATACTTTTTTGCTGCCGGAGCGCAGGCTGGAATAAATCTTGCCTGACCAGATACTCGACAGGTACTTCGACATGGCACCGACATTCGGCGAAATCGACATTTCGTTGTCATTCAGAATCACCAGCAGGTCGGTATCTATGGCGCCGCCGTGGTTGAGCGCTTCGTAGGCCATACCGGCGGTCATGCCGCCATCGCCTATGATGGCAACCGTCTTGTTGTCCAGCCCCTGTGATTTGGCGGCAATCGCCATGCCGAGCGCAGCGCTGATCGACGTACTCGAATGCCCTGCGCCAAAATGGTCGTATTCAGATTCAGTGATCTTGGGAAATCCCGAGAGTCCGCCTTTTTGGCGTAATCCTGCCATCTGATCGCGTCTTCCAGTCAGAATTTTATGTGGGTAACACTGGTGACCGACGTCCCAGATCAATCGATCTTTAGGCGTATCGAAGAGGTAGTGCAGCGCGATGGTGATTTCGACGGATCCAAGCCCGGAAGCCAGGTGGCCGCCGGTTTTCGACAGGCTCTGCAGCAGGAAGTCGCGCAGCTCGCTGGCCAGTTCGGGCAACTCGTCTTCGTCGAGTTCACGCAGGTCGTCGGGGCTTTCGATGCGCGCCAGGATCGGGAATGATGAGTCTGAATTATTCATTGAGTTACTATCTGGCATGACGCCCCGCTTTAATGTGTGCGCTGGATAAACCAGGCGGAAATATACCTTAAAATGTCAGCCTCCTCAGCAAATATCGAAAGTGCCTGTAATGCCTGCTGGTGCAATTCGAGCGCTTTCTCCTGCGAAGCCTGGAGTCCGATGATCGATGGAAAGGTTGGCTTGTTGCGAGCGCTGTCGGAACCCTGGGTCTTGCCGAGTGTTGCTGTATCGCCGGTGACGTCGAGGATATCATCCTGTACCTGGAATGATAGGCCTATGCATTTCGCATAAGAATCCAGAGCCGTGAAGTCGCTATCGCTGAGCTTGTCGGCGCTTAGCGCCGCAAGCTGAATACAAATGCGGATCAGGGCTCCCGTCTTATGGATGTGCATGGTTTCCAGTTCGGCGATGTTGAGACTCTTACCCACTGATTGGAGGTCGATAGCCTGTCCACCCGCCATGCCGCGCGATCCGGAAAACATGGCCAGGTTTGTGATCATGGTCAGACGCGCACGCTCCCGCTGCGTCATTTTCGGGTCGTGACTGATGATGTAAAATGCAAGTGCCTGCAGCGCATCCCCAGCGAGAATCGCGGTGGCTTCATCAAATTTTCGATGGCAGGTAGGTCGGCCACGGCGTAAATCGTCGTCATCCATGGCCGGAAGGTCGTCGTGAATCAACGAGTAGGCATGAATGATTTCCACCGCACAGGCCGCGCCGTCAACCTTGTCGAGTTCAATGCCAAGCGCCTTTGCTGTTGCGTAAACCAGGATTGGGCGCACTCGTTTACCGGGCGCCAGCACCGCGTAGCGCATCGCCTGATGCAGCCGCATCGGGTTTACCGAGGTCGCAGGCAGCCAGTAATCAAGTGCGGTATCTACTCTCTGCTGGAACTCTGCAACAAGAGATTCGAAAACCTGTTCATTAATCTTCATCAAGGTCTTCGAAGGGGACGGTCTGCTGCAGGCCATTCTTTTCGATTAATTGCTCGACGCGGAACTCGGCGTTGGCCAGGGTATCCTGGCAGGTTCTGGCCAGCTTGATGCCATTTTCAAATTGTGCCAGCGACTCTTCCAAACCCAGCTCACCTGATTCCATGTGGCTGACGATTTTTTCGAGCTGTTGCAGCGATTTTTCAAAATCCTTGAGATTGTCTTTGTTGTCAGCCATGTTATTACCTGCGATCAGAAGCACGTCATTATAATGCATCAAGGGTATCAGCTAAATGACTGACAGGAATTAACTCCATATCTTTGTATCGCGATGACTTGGGCATATTGGCGCGTGGGATAATGGCACTTTCGAATCCATGCTTGCTGGCTTCGCGCAATCGCTCTTCGCCGTTGGGCACCGGCCTCACTTCGCCCGAGAGTCCGACCTCACCGAAAACCAGCCGGCGTCGGTTTAACGGGCGATCGCGATAACTCGACAGTATGGCGAGAATGATGGCGAGGTCTGCACCGGTCTCGGCGATACGTACCCCGCCGACCGCATTGATGAAAACATCCTGCTGGTAAAGCGGTATATCGCCGTGGCGCTGCAATATCGCGATCAACATGGCCAGCCGATTCGACTCCAGACCCACGCTGATGCGCCGTGGTTGTCCGCCATGCGATTCGCTCACCAGTGCCTGCACCTCGACCAGCAGGGGGCGGGTTCCCTCCCGCGAAACCATGACCACGCTGCCGGATACCGGTTGATCGTGCTGGGCGAGAAATATCGCCGATGGATTGCCGACCGGTTTCAGCCCTTCGTCGGTCATCGCGAAAATCCCCAGTTCGTTGACCGCGCCGAAACGATTCTTGACGGCACGAATTACGCGGTAGCGCGTCGACGAATCGCCTTCGAAGTACAGCACGGTATCGACCATGTGTTCGAGCACGCGAGGTCCCGCAAGCTGGCCTTCCTTGGTGACATGACCCACCAGGAATATGGCGGTGTTAGCCTGTTTGGCGAAACGCACCAGTAGCGCCGTGCTTTCGCGAATCTGGCTTACCGAACCGGGTGCAGATTGCAGGCTGTCACTGAATATGGTCTGGATCGAATCGATGACCATCACCGCGGGTCGCAACTTGCGCGCCTGGGCAATGATTTCTTCTACGCAGGTGGTGCTCAACAGCTTCAGGTTGTCCGCGGGAAGTTTGAGGCGCCGTGCGCGCAGGCTGATCTGTTGCGGAGACTCTTCACCGGTGACATAAAGCGCTTCGCGTTGCTGACTGATCAGCGCCAGGCATTGTAACAGGATGGTTGATTTTCCAATGCCCGGATCCCCACCGAGCAATACCACCGATCCTTCCACCAGGCCGCCACCGAGTACCCGGTCCAGTTCGTCGATCTGGCTGGTAAAGCGGGGTGTTGCGCTGGTGGGTACGCGATCCAGGGTAAGCACCTCGCTCTGCCCCTTGCCGTGCCAGTTGACCCTCGCCCCCGGAGCCGATGTCGTGGCCGGAATCTCGTCGACGCTGTTCCATCCTTTGCATTCAGGGCATTGCCCTGCCCACTTGGATAGCAGCGTTGCGCATTCGCGGCACTGAAACTGCGGGCTAAGCCTGGCCATCTACCTGCCCGTCGGATAATACGAGCGTCGGATCACCGCTTTGCAATAGCGAAATCCGTGCCGTCTTTACCATGTTGTTTTTCACCTGCATGATTTCGATCGGGTAGCCGCTGATCTTCATACTGGTGCCCGCCTCGGGAATGAATTCCATGTGCTCCAGTATCAGCCCGTTCAGGGTGCGTGGGCCGCTGTTTGGTAATTCGATATTGAGGTTGCGATTGATTTCCCGAATATGGGTCGAGCCATCGATCAGGAAGCTGCCATCGACATCCTGGAAGAAGTCCTGGTGCAGGGCCGTTGGATCGGTGGTGAATTCACCTACGATTTCCTCGAGGATATCCTCGATGGTAACCAGTCCCTGTATGTCGCCGTATTCATCGACAACAAAACCGATGCGGCGCTTGTTTTTGCGAAAATTGATCAGCTGCGTCGTGAGGGGGGTACCCTCGGGGATGAAGTAGCCCTCGCGGGTCAGATCCACCAGGCTGTCAGAGTCAAACTCGTCCTTCATCAACAACGGCAGGATTCTGCGCAGCATCGCGGTGCCGACCAGGTTGTCGATATTGCCGGAATAAATGGGAATGCGGGTGTAGGACAGGTTGGTGATCAGTTTTAGCGTGTCGTGCCATTCATCCTCGAGGTCGATGCCGATGATTTCACTGCGCGGCACCATGATGTCATCGACGGTTACCTTTTCCAGATCGAGAATGCTGAGCAGCATGTCGCGGTGCGAATCGGGAATCAGACCACTGGTCTCGTTGACGGCTACGCGCAGCTCTGCCGAATTGAGCGCGTCGTTATCGCTGCCTTTGCCGGATAACAGAAAAAGCCTCAGGATCAGCTTGGCAAGCCAGTCGATTATGGCTACCAGGGGAAATAACAGCTTCGACAGCGGCTGGTACACGTAGGCCGCCGGGAAGGCGATTTTCTCTGGATTGGAGGCCGCCAGTGTTTTCGGCGTAACCTCGGCAAACAACAACAGTACCAGCGTCAGAAAACCGGCGGCGATCGCAATACCGGCGTCGCCGTACAGGCGGTAGCCAAGGTAGGTGGCGAGCTGGGTAATCAGGATGTTGATGAAATTATTGCCGAGCAGAATCAGGGTGATTAATTTGTCAGGACGTTGCAGCAGTGCCACGGCGCGCAAGGCCCCACCATGATTCTTGGCGGCCAGATGTTTGAGTCGATAGCGATTCAAACTCATTAACCCGGTCTCCGAGCTGGAGAAAAAACCGGAGAGCAGAATCAGCGTAACGAATGCGATCCAAAGCCAATATAGCGGGACGTCGTTCAAATTAAAGAATGAACTCCAGCACCAGTTTGCTGCCAAAAAACGCCAGCATCAGGAAGGCGAATGCTGACAGGGTCCAGCGAAGCGCGGTTTTACCGCGCCAGCCGAACTTGAAACGACCAAACAGCAACACGCCGAGAATGAACCAGCCGACAATCGAGAGCACTGTCTTGTGCACCAGGTGTTGGGCGAAAATATCCTCGAGATAGACAAAACCGGTCAATAGAGAGGCACTAAGACAGAGGAAACCGAAACCGAGAAATTGAAACAACAGGGTTTCCATGTCATGTAACGGCGGCAGGAAGCGAATAAATCCACCCGGATGGTGTTGCCTGATCGATCTATCCTGGTAGGCGAGTAATCCAGCCTGAAACGCGCCCAGCGTGATCAGGCTGTAGGCGATGACCGACACCATGATATGCCCTTGCACGGCTTGATTGCTGGTAGTTATCAGGTGGTCGGAAAGATGCAGGTCAGCAATCAGGCCGGACAGGCCGCTGACCGGAAAGGCCACGATTCCGAGGCTTTCGATACGCCGGTACAAACTGCTGAGCAGTATCTGGATCGAGATTAGCCATGCTATCAGTGAGAAAGAGGCGAAAAATCCAAGGTTGAGCCCGTCGGGCTGGATAATCAAAACATTAAGCACGGCCGCCTGTAACATTACCGCGAGCAGCGCGGGTGTAAGGGCGACCCAGCGTTGATGCTGTGAGCTGCCGAGCTGTTTATATATCAAAAAGGCAGACAGGCAGTAGAACAGGGCCGCGAGCGCGCTTGCGATGGTGGGGAACATGGTTTTCGGTCAGTGGCTCAAGGGCTTAAGTGTAACTGAAAATCGGTGCTGTCGCACTAATGCTAAGCACTCGCGGGGGCGCGGTTTTTTGGCCCAAATGGGACAATTTCGGCGCGAAATTATTGTCGGTCGGTATGAAATTCGCGGACGATGCCCGCTCCCTGGGCTAGTAATCAGGGTTAAGCGGGTAAATAATAATGCCAAAATCGTGGCGGTTTGCTATAAAACGGCCTGGGAGTTTGGATTCTTTCAAACTGATTCGCAGAAAACCACTTCAATAACATGCAAATAAAAATACTCGGATGGGCAGGTGGTATCGGGGCAAACCTGCGAACTACCTCCTTTCTTGTCGATGATGACCTGTTGATTGATGCCGGTACCGGATTGGGCGACTTGCCGCTTAATCAGATGACCGGTATTCGTCATATATTCCTGACGCATTCGCATATGGATCACGTCGTCGGCCTGCCTTTGCTCGCCGATAGCATGTTTGGTGTGCACGCTGAGCCGATCATGGTTCACGCCCAGGAAAAAACGATTCAGGCGATCAAGGATCACATTTTTAACTGGGTTATCTGGCCCGATTTCTCGGAATTACCGACCCGGGAAAATCCGTCGATTCATTTCAAGGTCATGAAACCGGGCGACAAGGTCTCGATCCGCTCGCGTGAAATCGAAATGATACCGGTCAATCACACCGTTCCCGGGGTTGGCTATTGCCTGTCATCGCGTCGCGGCACCGTCGCCTTCAGTGGTGATACCACCACCAATGATAGTTTGTGGGAAGTCCTCAATGGCTATGACAACATCGATTTGTTGTTCGTCGAATCGGCTTTTTCCAATAACGATGTCGAGATTAGCAAGCTATCGAAGCATTACTGTCCGAGTTTACTGGGACAGGACATATTGAAAACCAGGCACCGCCCCGATGTCTGGCTGACCCATTTCAAGCCGGGTGAGGAAGAGTTGATCTACCAGGAATGCGTCGACGCCATGCCCGATTTCAAGGTACACCAGCTCCGGGGCGGCGAAGTCTTTAAATTCTGAGCCCGGCGCGGCTTAGCCTGCATTCAGCACTTTTTCACAGGCGCTACGCTGTTATAATGTCGGCTTTGCGTATTAGCGAGACCCTTCGATGTTTGAAAGTTTAACCGACCGGCTTTCCCGAACCCTGAAAAACCTGCGTGGCCAGGGGCGTCTCAGCGAAGATAATATCCGCGACAGCCTGCGCGAAGTGCGCATGGCCTTGCTCGAGGCGGATGTGGCGCTGCCGGTGGTCAAGGACTTTATCGAGGCCGTGCGTGTCAAGGCGCTGGGCAAGGAAGTCATCTCCAGCCTGTCGCCTGGTCAGGCGCTGATCAAGGTGGTTAACGACGAGTTGGTCGCGATTATGGGTGAATCCCAGGAGACCATAGACCTCGATCGTAAACCGCCGGTCATCGTTTTGATGGCGGGTCTGCAGGGTGCGGGCAAGACTACCACCGTGGCCAAGCTGGCGCGCCGCTTGCGCGAGCTCAATAAGAAGTCGGTCATGGTTACCAGCACCGACGTCTACCGTCCGGCGGCAATCGAACAGCTGAGAACCCTGGCACAGGAAGTCGGCGTCGATTTCCATGCCAGTAACATCGAGCAAAAGCCGGTAGCGATCGCGCGCGAGGCTGTGGCCGCGGCGATTCGCACTGGCGCCGAGGTGCTGATCGTCGATACTGCGGGTCGGCTCGCTATCGATCAACAGATGATGGATGAGATCCGGGCAATTCACGAGGCCATCGACCCGGCCGAAACCCTGTTTGTAGTCGACAGCATGACTGGCCAGGATGCTGCCAATACTGCCAAGGTGTTTAACGACACCTTGCCATTAACCGGCGTGGTGCTCACCAAGACCGATGGTGATGCGCGCGGTGGCGCGGCCCTGTCGGTACGTCATATTACCGGCAAGCCGATCAAGTTTATCGGCTCGGGAGAAAAAACAGATGCACTCGAAGCTTTTCATCCGGATCGCATCGCCTCGCGTATTCTCGGCATGGGCGACATTCTGTCGCTGGTCGAGCAGGCCCAGGAACATGTCGATCAAGAGAAAGCTGAACGCCTGGCGCGCAAGGTTCGCAAGGGCCAGGGATTCGATCTCGAGGATTTACGCGATCAGTTCACCCAGATGGAAAACATGGGTGGTCTGGGCAAGCTTGTCGACAAGTTACCCGGCATGGGATCCGGTGTTGCAGAAGCCATGCAGAATCCGGCACATAGCAAACAGATGAAGCGCATGGTCGCGATCATCGACTCGATGACACCGCTGGAACGGCGTCGCCCGGAAGTCATTAACGGTTCGCGCAAGCGCCGCGTTGCGCAGGGATCGGGAACCCAGATTCAGGACGTCAATCGGCTGCTAAAGCAACATAAACAAATGCAGCGCATGATGAAGAAAATGGGCAGCAAGGGTGGAATGGCGAACATGATGCGTGGTCTGAAGGGCAAGTTACCTCCCGGTATGTCGTTCTGATTATAGCGATTTGGTGCCGGCGCACGGATCGCCGGCTGCGCCCGCGATTGACCGGATTTGCGTCATTCCTGCTAATTCCACCCCATAAAACCAGATTTCTCTGAATATCCCCTTAAATATCAGGCTTGCGGACTTCACAGGCGGCTTTATTTAGGTACAATACGCGGTCTTCTGACCCCACGGTCAGCGTTAGCAGTCTGACGGACTTAGGAATAATCTACTGCGGCGGTGGGAAATCGGCCCATTTTCCCGATCTTTTTCGTTGCGCAGTTGCGACTATGCGCCGCAAAAGATCGAAAAAATGGGCGCGATTTCGAACGCGCCCCGCTACGATTCCCTCAGTCCGGCAGACTGCCTGACTATTGCCTGATGGCTAAAAATCGATGATGAGTCGATTTGAGTCGACTTTTTTGTGGAGATTTTTTATGGTTTCAATTCGATTGGCACGCGGTGGCTCCAAGAAGCGCCCGTTTTACCACGTTGTGGTAAGCGATAGCCGCAGCCCGAGAGATGGCCGCTACATTGAACGCATCGGTTTCTACAATCCCCAGGCCCGTGGCCAGGAACAGGAACTGCGTATCGATGATGGCCGTGTCGACTATTGGGTTTCTCAAGGTGCGCAACCCAGTGAACGAGTGGCTAACTTGATCAAGGGAGCTCGCAAGGCTGCGGCTTAAGCAGGGATGGACCAACACCAGGATGATTTAGTCTGTGTTGGGCATATCCTCGGGGCGCAGGGAATAAAGGGCTGGGTCAGGGTATTTTCCAATACCAGTCCGCGCGACAACATTGTAAATTACAGTCCCTGGATCATCGAGCAGGGAGATGAACGCAAAGCGGTGAGCATCACTGGACGCTCACAGGGTAAGAATGTTATTGCCAGGCTGGAAGGCTGCGAGGATCGCAGCGCGGCAGAAGCCCTGACAGGATGTCGGATTCTGATAAGTCCGGAGCAATTACCCGGTCTGCAAGCCGGCGAATATTACTGGTCCGACCTGATAGGTTTGCAGGTAGAGTCATTGCAGGGCGAAGCGCTTGGTGTGGTTGCGTCGATGATTGAGACCGGCGCGGATGATGTGATGGTACTGCAGGGAGATCGGGAGCGCCTGATACCGTTTGTGATCGATGACATCGTGCATGAAGTCGATCTTGAGCGAAAGCGTCTGGTGGTTGACTGGTTGCCCGATTATTAAGATGCGGATAGACGTTATCACCTTGTTTCCGCAGTTCGTGCAACAGGTGATCAGCTGTGGCGTCGTTGGTCGCGCCGCCGAGCAGGGTTTGCTCGAATTGCATTGCTGGAACCCGCGTGAATATACTGCGGACAGGCACCGAACGGTCGATGATCGGCCTTACGGTGGTGGTCCCGGGATGTTGATGAAGGTCGAGCCCTTGCAGGATGCAATCGGAGCGGTACGCGCAAAAAATCCGAATGCGCGCCTGGTGTATTTAAGCCCGCAGGGCAGGCTACTGAAGCAACGTATGCTGGCGGACCAGGCGGCACTGGGAACAGTGATTTTTTTATGCGGTCGCTACGAAGGCATCGATGAGCGATTGATCGAGCAGGAAGTGGATGAGGAGTGGTCGCTGGGTGACTACGTCATTAGCGGCGGCGAGTTGGCGGCAATGGTGTGTATCGATGCGATGACACGGCTGTTGCCGGGAGCGCTGGGAGATGACGAATCGGCGCAACAGGATTCGTTTAGTGAGGGATTGCTGGACTGCCCGCACTATACCCGGCCCGAGGATTATCGGGGTGATTGCGTGCCAGCGGTATTGATGAACGGTAATCACCGTGACATTAATGCCTGGCGCGAAAAGCAGGCGCTGGGACGCACCTGGCAGCGACGTCCTGACTTGTTGGAGGCAACCCGCCTGGATGACAGGCAGCAGGAGTTGCTGGATGAATACATTGCCGAGTTCGAGCGAACCCGGAAGCGATGAAGTGCATCGCAACGAACACGATTTATTGAGGATTTAAAATGAGCAACATAATTGCACAACTTGACGCGGAGAATATGAAGACTGATATTCCCGCTTTTTCTCCAGGGGACACCGTGGTCGTGCAAGTGCGCGTCCGTGAAGGCACGCGTGAGCGTTTGCAGGCTTACGAGGGTGTTGTTATCGCCAAGCGTAACCGCGGCATCAATTCCGCTTTTACAGTGCGCAAGATATCCCATGGTGAAGGTGTGGAACGTGTGTTCCAGACGCATAGCCCGCTGATCGCGGAGATCAATGTCAAACGCCGCGGCCGGGTTCGCCAGGCGAAGCTTTACTACCTGCGTGGACGCACCGGCAAAGCGGCGCGTATTCGGGAAAAGCTCTAACCAGCCCGGTTGCGTAATTAGCCAGGCGAAAAGCGTGCCAGTTTTTGCTGCACGCTTTTTTTTTGAGGTTCAGTTTTTGTAGCCATGTCTTTGCAGCGATATTCAGTATTAGCTCACAAGGTACATCTGGCAATATTGCTGGTCGCTGGTCTGGGCATGAGCCAACCTCTACTGGCTGACGAACGTCTCGATCTGCTGAAGAATATTTCGGCGGCGGGTGCGCCCCTGCTGACCTTGAAGATGCTCGACCAGGCGCAACCTGGAATCGACCAGAACCTGTACGAATGGATACTGTGGGAGCAGGAACGGCTGGAGATACTCACCCAGTGGCGACAATGGGATCAACTGTTAATTCGCATCGAGACTCTGCCGGCCGACATTCCCGATCAATTCAAACAACAGGTAGCGACCTTCAAGGCCAGGGCCTATCTCGAACTCAAGCAAACGGCAAGCGCACGCCAGGTATTACGCGAGCGCTTATGGCTTGATCTGGCGCAGGAATCCAGCAATTATGAGATCTGGCGTCGCCTGGTAATCGAAAGCTACATTGATGACGGCCGCACTGAAGATGCGCGTGTAGCAATGTTGCGTTTCGACCAGGACTTTGACACCACCGACCTGAGCTGGCTCTTGTTGCGCGCGCGCGTGCTGATCGAATCGGGTCGCTACCAACAGGCGGTTCGAGTTTTACAGGGGCGCGATGAATGGCAGGCCCGGCTGACCAGCATGCTGGCGAGTTTTCGACAGCAGCGTATCGATAAAGCTGAACTTTGGCGCCAGGTAAAAAAATACAGCGAAGATACCGGGCTTACTGGTGCAGAACGCAGCAGCCTGTGGGCGCTGGGTTATTTTGCCGCCCAGCAGATGTCGCCGGTGGACCGGGTGGTAGCGCTTGAATCACTATTTCGCAGTGAGCAAACGTCGCCGCTGAAATTGTTTCAGCTGCCGGTCGATTTACTCTGGGAAGCCTATGTCGAGTATGCCGAACTGGTTGGCAACCGCTCTGAAATCCTGCTCGGTGCCGATGAAAAATGGCTCGAACTGGCAAGCTCTGCGAGCAAGTTGACCCCGGTTAAATCACGTGCGCTCTACGCCATGTTGATGTTGCGTTCCGCGGATCTGGAAGTCAGTAACCGGGCCGCCGCCGGTTACATGGAAACTTTCGCCGAAGTCGATGAAGCCGAGCGCAGGCTACTGGAAAACCTGTTTAATCACAGCCAGACTTTCTCCGATGCTCATAACATACCTGCAGGAATCCGTTTTCAACTGGTAGATCTGGCACTCAAGTCGGTCGATATCGAGGAGGCAACGCGGTTGATGTCGGGCCTTACGACAGTGCCGCCGGGTACTGCTCGACTCGACTGGCAATTGCGTCAATCGAGGGTGTTGATCCTGGGCGGCCGCTATGACGAGGGTAACCAGGTGTTGCAGGGCCTGATCGCCGAGTACCTCGAACCAAAACCCGAGTCGACTGATCGCATACTGCAGGTTTTGTTCGATCTGCAGACGGTTGGCCTGCATGCACAGGCGATCGATCATTTCGGGCACCTGTTGCAACTCGACATCGACCCCAAACGTCGACGCGAGATTCTTTACTGGATCGGAGATTCTTATCGAGGCCTGGAAAAATATCAACAGGCCGCCTTGCTTTACTTGCAGTCGGCGATGATGCCGGCGCCGGATTCGATGGACCCCTGGGCACAGACTGCAAGATTCAACGCTGCTGAAAGCCTGCAACTCGCTGGGCTGGTCGATGATGCGCGGCGCATTTACCAGGCATTGCTGCAGATCGCCGAGGATCCCGCGCGCCGCTCGGTCTTGAGTCACAAGATTCAGCAACTTTGGTTAAATCAGGCCGCACAGTAAGCCGGTTAGAGTCAGTACTTCGCAACCCGCCCGCAGGCCTTGAAAAACCGGGTATAAAACCGCATATAGTTTCGTTAAATCAACATTGTCAATGGAGACAACCAGAGATGACAACTGCCAGTAATACTGAGACCCGCGGCTTCGAAACCGAAGTCAATCAATTACTCGATTTGATGATTCACTCGCTTTACTCAAACAAGGATATTTTCCTGCGAGAGTTGATTTCAAATGCCTCCGATGCCTGCGATCGCCTGCGATTCAATGCGATCTCAAACGCTGATCTTTATGAGCAGGATATCGAACTCAAGATTAAAGTTTCCTATGACGAGGAAAAGCGTACCGTCACCATTAGCGATAACGGTATTGGCATGACGCGTGATGAAGTCATCGATCACATCGGTACCATTGCAAAGTCTGGAACCCGCGCCTTTTTCGATTCGATTACCGGTGACGAGAAGAAAGATGCGCGTCTTATCGGCCAGTTTGGTGTTGGATTTTACTCATCATTTATCGTTGCCGAGGAAGTCACCTTGCGTACGCGCAGGGCTGGCGAGGCTGCTGACCAGGGCGTCGAGTGGATATCCAAAGGCAAGGGTGAATACAGTATTGCATCGGTTGAAAAATCGACGCGCGGGACCGAGATTACCCTGCAATTGCGCGAAGGTGAGGACGAATACCTGAATGACTGGAAATTGCGCTCGATTATTACCGAATATTCTGATCACATCGGATTTCCGGTGATGATGGACAAGAAGATCGAAGCCGATGCGGATGAAGGCGAGACAGTTATCGAGGAAGAAACGGTCAACCAGGCCTCGGCGTTGTGGGCGCAGGAGCGTTCGGAGATCAAGGATGAAGAGTACATCGAATTTTACAAGCACGTTGCGCATGATTTCGAGGATCCCCTTTGCTGGAGCCATAATCGGGTCGAGGGCACCAATGAATACACCTCGCTACTCTACATTCCAGCGCGTGCGCCCTATGATTTATACGACCGTGAGTCGGCCCATGGCCTCAAACTCTACGTGCAGCGTGTATTCATCATGGAAGACGCGGAAAAGCTGATGCCGCGCTACCTGCGTTTCGTGCGCGGCCTGATCGATTCGAATGATCTACCGCTGAACGTATCGCGCGAAATGCTGCAAGGAAGCAAGGTCATTGACAGTATTCGCAGTGGTTCGGTGAAGAAAGTCCTCGGCATGCTGGAAAAGATGGCGAAGAACGATCCGGAGAAGTATCAGAAATTCTGGACCGAGTTCGGACGGGTGCTGAAGGAAGGACCGGCTGAGGATTTCGCCAATCGTGACAAGATTGGCAAGCTGCTGCGTTTTGCTTCTACTCACAACGACGCCGCGGATCAAACGGTTTCCCTGGATGATTACATCGGCCGGATGCAGGAAGGCCAGGACAAGATTTACTATGTCGCCGCGGATACCCACGCTGCAGCGAAGAGCAGCCCGCATCTCGAGATATTCCGCAAGAAAGGCATCGAGGTGCTATTGCTTTCGGATCGTGTCGACGAATGGTTGACCGCGCACTTGATGGAACATGAAGGCAAGAAACTGCAATCAGTCGCCAAGGGAGAGCTTGACCTGGGCGATGATGAGGCTTCCGAGAAGGAACTGGAAAAGAAGGCGAAGTCGGCAGAGAAGTTGCTAAAGCGCATGAAGAAATCGCTCGAAGACCGGGTCGCGGACGTGCGCGTGACTAATCGGTTAACCGATTCACCGGCGTGTATCGTGTTGAACGAGCAGGACATGGCGATGCACATGCAACGCATACTCAAGGAAGCGGGGCACGAGATGCCGAGCACCAAACCGATACTTGAAATCAACCCGGATCATCCCATTGTGAAGCAAATGGATGGCGAAAAGTCGAAGAAGAAGTTTGACGACTGGTCTGCTATATTATTTGATCAAGCGCTGCTTGCTGAAGGCGGTCAACTCGAGGATCCGGCAGGTTTTGTTGCAAAACTTAACAAGATGTTGGTGGCCATTGCCCGATAACACGACGATAAGAAAATTCATCCGCCACCCGGTAGACATGCCGATCCAGGTGACTAATAACTGGGTGGAGGATGAAAATGACGAGACTATCGACCAGACGATCACCAATGTCAGCCTCGGTGGCCTCGCCTTCATCTCACCAAAACCACTGGAAATTCTCGATCGCGTGCGGGTCTCTATTCCCGTTCTGGATCGTGACGACAGGCTGATCGGCAATGTCGTATGGTGTGAAAAATCGGCCAGCGGTAACGGTTATGAAATTGGAGTCGAGTTCGAAAAATCGCGGGATTTTTTCCGTTTGCGAATGATTGAACAAATTTGCCACATCGAACACTATCGCAGGGAGACCCTGCGTATTGAAGGTCGTAAGTTGAGCCCCCAGCAAGCCGCCAGCGAATGGATTGCGAAATACGCCGACGATTTTCCAGCACTTTAATTTGTGGACAAAAAGCCTTCAGTCGCCATCATCGGTGCCGGACTGGCGGGCCTTACCTGCGGTACTGCGCTGCAGGGGATGGTCGACAACATCCGTATATTCGAGAAGAGCATTTTCGCTGGCGGGCGTATCGGGCGTTTTCGTGCCGGGGAGTATGAGTTCAACCATGGCGCACAATATTTCACTGTCAATAACTCCTTGTTCTGGAATATCGTTTCCGCCTGGCAAAGTGAAGGCGTAGTCCGGCCCTGGGACGGCTGGATCGTCGAATTGCAAAAGGGGCAGATCATCAACAGTGATATGTCGACTCAACGATTTGTGGGCGTGCCGCGCATGCTGGAAATCGTCGAAAACCTGGCCAGGCGCTGTGACTTGGTGACTTCGGTAAACATCGCCGAGCTGGAACATCAGGAATCCGGCGGCTGGCGTCTGTTCAATCAAAGGGGTGATTACCAGGGGTTGTTCGACATCGTAATCGTCGCCACAGCCGCGCACCAGGCAGCCGAACTTTGCCGGCCCGTGAAAAGGATTAGTAAGGCGGCGGCCAATGTCGACATGACGGTTTGCTGGAGTGCGATGTTCGCTTTCGAGCGTAGGCTCGATCTGCCTTACGATGCCGCTTTCGTGCTGGATTCACCGTTGTCCTGGATTTCGCGC